>Ga0181536_10001792_pt1 | contig 24955 bp, 15 predicted proteins | sample PEATcosm2014_Bin_41_FD_121105 | JGI IMG/M metagenome (GOLD analysis project Ga0181536, IMG submission 121105) | Peatland microbial communities from MTU Mesocosm Facility, Houghton, MI, USA - PEATcosm2014_Bin17_60_metaG | ecosystem: Environmental > Terrestrial > Soil > Wetlands > Peat | place...
TCCGGCAATAATTATAAATTTAACACCGTAAACAATTTGCTGAACACGAACAGCTTCCAACATGTGGCGCTGACCTACGACAAGAGTAGTGGGAACGCCGTCCTTTATTACAACGGCGTGGCCGTGACCAATGCCAATTTTGGGAGCGTGACGCCGCAGACGACCTATCCGGTGAATATCGGCAGACGGACGGGACAACCCATCGGCAATGGCGACACCTATGGCGGCTTGATGGACGAATTGAGCCTTTACAACCGTGCGCTTTCGGCCTCGGAAATCCAGGCCGACTACGCGACGGGCGGTGGTAATTGATCAACTCGCCTTGACCCAAAAGCATGAAAGTCATCTTGTGGCAACAGCGTTTTGTCAAACGCCCTGACGCTCAGAATTTGGAGAATCGTGAACATACTCGCCGCCAGCCCGTAAACGCTCGCCGCATCCCGACCTTGCAGGAATCGAGATAACGAGTCTCAATATAATTCCAATTTTCGATTTTGAAGCATGAGGCTCCTTGCGTCGTTTCCTGCTTTTCAAAGCCACCAGGCGATGGTACCGACGGCGGCGGCGACCAGCCAGATGACCAGTACGGCGCAGGCGCGGCTTAGCCCCGTGCGGACGAGCCGGTGCGACAGATGATTTGTGTCGCCGATATAAAATGGTTTGCCTGCCAGCGTGCGCTGGATGACGACCCAGGCAAGGTCGGCCAGCGGAATGGCCAGCACGAACAGTGGCGAGAGCACGGCAAACGGGTGCGGATTCCTTTTCGTGTAAAAGTGCGGCAGGATCGCCAGCACCGCGAGCAGGTAGCCGACGAGATGGCTGCCCGCGTCACCGAGAAAGGCGCGCGCATGAGGAAAGTTGTAGGGCAAGAAACCGACGAGCGCGCCGCACGCCAGAAACGCAATCAACGCCACAAGGTATTCGCCATCCCCCGCGGCGATGACAGCAAACTGCCACGCGCCAATCGCGCCCAGCCCGGCGCACAGGCCGTTCATGTTGTCCATGAAATTGAACGCGTTGACGACCGTGAGCAGCCACAGAATCGTGATGGCGTAGCTGAACGTGACGCTGGGCACGAAGAGCGTGATGCGCTTGCAGGCCATGGCGACGGCGACGGCGACAAGCAACTGGCCGATGAACTTCGGGAGCGGCTTCAATTCGTGTTTATCGTCGAGCCAGCCGAGCACGGTTATCGCAATCGCACCGAACGCAATGACGGCGAGTTCGATGGCGCGGCGATTGATGCCGTGAACAATCAATGACGCGAAAGAAATCTTCACCATTCCGAGTTTGAGAAAAACCGCGCCAGCCGCGAGCGGCAGCAAAATGCCGGTAAGCACGGCGAATCCGCCCGCCAGCGGGATTGGCGCGTCATGGATTTTGCGCTGGCCGGGGTCATCCACAAGGTTTGTGCGCAGACACCACTTTCGCCAAAACGGCAACCCCAGCAACGTTGTCAGCAACGCGCTGGCAAAGGCAGCCAGAAAAAAGTTAAACGGGAAAACCATGCTTCACAAAATCTTTTGCCGATTCCCCTCTCCCGGTTTCGCTCCCGCTCAACCACCCTCTCCCCGCCTGGCGGGGAGAGGGACGGGGCGAGGGGCATTCGCGCATATTAAACCGCTGATAAATTCATTTCGCGTTCGGCGGCCAGTTTCAGGTAGAGATTGTAAATGGCGTCCACCATTTTTTCGACGGCAAAATTTTCGCGGACAAATTGTCGTCCGCAACGGCCAAGTTTTTCGCGCAACGGCGGTTCGTTGGCGAGTTGGAGCAACCGTTGAGTGACGGTGGCGGTGTCGCCGGGGTGAACCAAAAAGCCGGTTTCGCCATCGAGACAAATCTCGTCTGCACCGTCGAAATCGTAGGAAACGACAGGTTTGCCCGCCGCCAGCGCCTGCGGCAGGGCACGCGAGAGTGCTTCGCGGGTTGACAAGTGGGCGAGGCAGTCCATGATTCCGACATAATGCGGCACCTCGCCGGGCGGTACCAATCCGGTGAAAATCACCTTGTCCGCCAGACCAACCGCGCGGGCACGGTCTTCAAGTTGTGTTCGCAAACGACCGTCGCCAACGAGGAGGAGGCGCGCACGGGGGAGTTGGGGCAACAGCTTTTGGAAAGCGGTGAACAAATCTTCATGGCCTTTGAGCGGGGCGAGGCGGGCGATTTTCCCAATTACAAAGGCATCCGGAGCCAGTCCCAATTGAGAGCGGAGGGCGGGATCATTGGCGGCATTCGCAAACGGTTCCACGGGGAAGCCGCTGAAAATGCGCGTGAACATTTCCGGACGTCCGATTCCAGCAGCGAGGTAGAGTCGCGTCATGGCCTGGGCGGAGCAGACGAAATGCGTGGTGACTCCGGCGGCATGACGTTCGGCAACGGTAAAGATCCAGTTGGCCGGCAGCCCTTGAAACGGACCGAAGGAAGGGCCATGAATGTGGTGGATGATCACCGGCACGCCGGCACGCCGGGCCGCGAGGCGGCCGAGAATTCCCGCCTTGCCGCTGTGGGTGTGGACGATGTCAGGTTTTTGTTCGTGCAGAATTTTTTCAAGCTGCCGCAGCGCGAGCCAGTCCTTCAACGGATGAATCGGTCGGACGAGTTCCGGAACGCGCGTGAGAATTTCCGGCATGTCCGCGAATTCAGATTCGAGCGAGCCTTCGGGGCCGGTCGTCGGGCCGGAAAGCAAATGGACTTCGACGCCGGGTTTTTGGCGCAGACCGAGCACGGAGGCGACGGTGTTTTCCTGCGCGCCGCCGACAACCAGCCGGGTGATGATGTGCGTGACGCGCATCGGCGCGTTTCAGGGTGAATGGCCTTTGAGTTCGCGGAGCCGCTGCATGACGTTGGTGGCTTCTTCGGTGTTGGTGTTCGCGTTGGCCAGGTAAATTTTGTAATTTCTAACCGCTTCGTTCGTATCGTGCTGGCGCCAGGCGATTTCGCCAAGGCCCCAGGCGACCCAAAACGAGTTGGTGAACGATTGTTGCAATGTCTTGTAATCGGCGCGCGCAGCGTCGAGCTTGCCGCTGTTGAGGCAGGCCAGGGCGCGATTGAAGAGCACCGAAGGATTGTTCGTTTGAGTGGCAAGCACACGGGTGAAGGCGGCAATGGCGTCATCGTAGGCTTTGAGCTGGATGGAAACGTTGCCCCGATTAAAAAGCCAGGCCGGGTCGTTGGGCGCCAGTTTCAGTTGGCGGTCAATGATGACCAGCGCGTTGGTGAACAGGCCGTGGTTCAGATAGGCCTGCACGGTGGCGTTGAGCAGATTGGTATCGTCGGGATGGAGGGCGATTTCGGTTTCGAGCAATTGCGTTCCCCGCGCGAAGTCGTTTTTTTGAAGATAGGCGGCGGCGGCGGTGACGTTCAGTTGCGTTTCATTCATTTTGGCGAGCGAAAATCTCCCCGGCTGTTCGAGCGGATCGCGCAGCGCCTCGAGCGCGCGGTCGGGCAGGCGCGACAGCACGTAAATCTGGCCGAGCCAGAGCCGCGCCACGAGATTGTCCGGGGCCAGTTCCCGGACGCGTGCGAACGGCGCGACCGCCTGGCGAAAGTATCCATTTTGCGCCGCCAGGTTGATGCCCTCCACAAAACAAAAGCTCGGTTCATCGAAAGGCCCGTTGGCGTTGAGCGCTCCGTTCCAATCGCGGTATTTGCCAAATTGATCGCTGGTGGTTTTGGACAAGTCCAGCGGCACGTTTTTGCCGGCGCGAAGGCTTTGGTTGAACTGGAGATTGATTTGCGCGACGAAGTTGTCGGGATTGACTTCTTCTGCCAGGATGAAACACGCGGCGGCGTTTGTAAGATCGCCGGCCCGTTGCAACTGAACACCCCAGAAATTCAGGCTGCGCGAGTAAAAGGTTCCGGCAAGGATGGCATTTTGATTTTGTTCGCGGGGCACATGAAATTTATCCAGCATGCGCTGGCCCCAACTGCGCGGCGCATTCGGGTCGGGCGGTGTGACCGCGCGTTTAATGGGAGCGAACGCCTGCGTTTCCACCCGCGCCCAGAATGCCTGGTTCTCAGCGATTTGATTTTTGTCCGGCAACGGTGGCAACAGCGTGTCACCGGGCAGCATTTTTAGTTTGTAGGCCAGGCCGTGCGGCTCCTGATAGAATTGCTCGAAATAGTAGCCGAAGCTCGGATGCAGGTAGTAAAGCTCGTTGGATTTGGCCAGCATGGTCAGGGCGCCGATGAGCCCAATCGGATTGATCGGTCTCGCTTCTTTCGGCGACACCAGTTCCGGCCACTTCTGCGGGAATTTACCGTGCAAGAACCGGAGATAAGCAGGCCAGTTCAGGGAGTGGGTGTCGAGCGGCAAAAAATCTTTCGCCCTGCCGTCCCGCACCAAAGCCGCCTCCACTAAAAACAAATGGTACGGATCATCGCTCAATAAAACGCCGCCCGAACGCGGCAGTTTCTCCTCCACGAACGATGCATATTTTTGGAATGTGTCATCATTTGCCGCGCGGATTTGCGGCGTATTTCTGTAAATCAGCCCTGTTACTGCCGCCGCCGCGAACACCCAAACACTCACAACCACCAAAGGGTTCAAGAATTGAAGAGCCGCCGCCGGTTTTGGCAATGGCCATCGGCTGCTGGGGTCTATGCCAAAAATGAGCAGAAAATAGCCGCTGAAATAACCAATGCTCAATGCGCCGAGATAATAAAGTGTCAAATACGGCGACGGCGTCCCAAAACTAATATGCCGCGGGCTGAACGGCGGATCAAATGCCATCCAAACGCAAAGGATAAAAAAAGTGGCGTGCGCCAGATGAAACATGAAACTCGTCAACACCTGGCCGATTGGGCTGTGGTCGCCGAACGCTGATTTCCAGCGAATGGCCATCAAGAACACCGGGATCAGATAAGCCAGCAACAACGCCAGGAATTCAAGATATTGCGGCGGGTGGAGGCAGCAGAAGAAATAAAGTTTCAGCACATTATATTGCGGAACCAGGCTGATTTTCAGTGTCTCCCAGAAAGTCACCGGCACCTTGCCCGAAATCACGACCAGCAGCGGCAGCAAAAGAAAAAACGTCATTCCCAGCAACCCGCACAACATCATTTTTTGGAGAAATCGCAGATGGAAGAAACTCAAGCCGCGGATCCATACTATCGCGGCTGCGAAAGCCGGAAAAAATCCCACCATTGCCCAATTATTTGCCATGCCCGCGCCATACACAAACGCGGCCAGAAACAAACGCCCTTCGCGTTCATCCAGCCGGTATTCCAGCAGCGACCAAATCACGAACGCGAACAGCAACAGGTCGAACATCTCGCCCATGCAATTCGTCGCGTTCTGCCAAAATGTCATTTGCAAACCGCAAACCAGCACGGCCAGCACCGGCGGCAGCCACGCGCTGCCAGTGGTCAAAAACGAAAAATCGCTGTGTTCACGTTTGCGTTGCTCGTCGGTCCGGTCGTGCGGCAGCAGCGCAACCGACCGCGCCAGCAAGCCGAGGGTCAAGGCCGCGCACACGGCGGAAAACACATTCAGCGCGATTGGAATTTGCGCCGGCGGCAACCAGCGAAATGGACCGGTGACCAGAAATGAAATCGGACTCACAACCTCCGGCTGCCACGTCCAGCCTGATATTGTGGCGACCGACAGGAGGTTGGCTGGCGACACCCAGCGGTTCAACGTGAACCAATAAAACGCGAACGCTGCCACCGTTAAAAGCCAGGGTAAAAATCGCGGCGCAAATTTTTTTCGCGGGTCAGTTCGCGTTTGAGTTGTCATTGAACTTGTTCAGTTGAATCCATGCCGTGCGTCCTGGCAAGATTTTATGCCAGCGCGCAAATCCGCCACGCACTCGACGTGTTGGGTTTGTGGAAACATATCCAACGGCTGCACAGACACCAGTTCAAAGACACCGTTGCCGCACAAAATGTTCAAGTCGCGCGCCATCGTCGCCGGATGGCATGACACATAAATCACTTGCGCCGGCTTTGTTGCACACAACAATTTCAACGTCTGCGGCAAACAGCCTTTGCGCGGCGGATCGAGCAGAACCGCCGTTTGTTCCGATGAAAACTTTTTCAGCAATTCCGGCAGAACCGCCTCCACCGCTGACGCCATGAACCCGCCGTTGCTGATTTTTCGCGCCCCCGCGTTGCGCCGCGCCGCCTGGATGGCGCGCTGGTCGTATTCCACGCCGGTGAACGATTCAACCGCGTCCGCCAGTTCGATGCCGAAAAAACCGACGCCGCAATACAAGTCCGCCAGATGCCGCGCGCCGCTGTCGCGGAGCAATCCGCGCACGGTTTCCACGAGCTGCGGCAGCAGGGAAAAATTGTTTTGGAAAAACGAGTCCGGCGGCACGTCCCAGTTTTCCGGCGACACACGCAAAACGACCTTGATTCCCCCCTTCGGTGGCGGATGCGCGCGGACCCGACGGATTTCCTCGTTGAGCACCGGTTCGGCGATTTTACATTCCTCGATGTCCTCGACCAGACCGCAGTCCCAGCGCACAAAACCGATGTTCAGTTTTTGCTCCGGTTTGTTCCACTGGCTGCGAATCATGATGCGATTGCGGTAGCCGTAAGGCCGGGGGCTGGGAATGACCGGCGCCACCCGCGCCTGTTCAAACCCGCCAATCCGCTGAAACAAATCGGCAATTTGTTTGTGTTTCAACCGAAGCTGCGTGGCGTAATCAACGTGCTGATACTGGCAACCGCCGCACTGGCCGAAATGGCGGCACGCCGGTTCGACCCGCTCCGGCGACGGTTGTACGACCCGCAAAAGTTTCGCGCGGGCAAAATTCTTTTTGACCTCCATGACTTCAACCTCCACGACTTCGCCGACGAGCACAAACGGCACGAACACGACGAAATCGCCCGCTGGTGTCGCCGAAGCCCCGGCGCTCGTGTCCGAGCCAAGGCGCACGCGCCCGACGCCTTCACCGCCGAACGCGATGTCTTGAATCGTCAAGGTGAGTTGATCGCCAATTTTGAAAGGCACCCCGTCAGGTTAGAAAGCCGAACGCGCTCAAAAAAGACTTTTCACCGCGTGAGATCGCTTTTTGCGGCGATGGCTTCGGAGAAAATCGCCAGTACTTCCGCCCGGTCAACCGCGCCGACCAGCTTGTTTTCCGCCGGATTGTTGACAACGGGCACATTGCGCAATTCACTTTCCAGCACCGCTGGCAGCGCCTCGAGCAGCCGCTGGCCGGGCGTGAGGCATTGGGGCGGCGAACGCATTACGTCGTAGGCGATGACCGCCCCGAGGTCCTGATTGGCCTTGAGGAATTCCTTCAAATCCTGCAACGCCACCATGCCGAGCAGCCGCTGCTGCGCATCCACGACCGGCAGAAAATTATTGGAATTGGTCAAAAAACGGTCGGCGATTTCCCGGAGCGGCGTGTTCTCGCGCACCGGCGTTACCGGCGCGCGCATGAGGTCGCCGATGGTTTGTTCCATGGTCGCGCCGGGGCGGCTGGTTTCCTGGCCGAGTGCCAGGCCCTTGACGCGCAAATGTTCCGTGTAAACCGACTCGCCGTGCAATTGCCGCGCCACCAGGATGGAAACCACGCACGCCAGCATCAGGGGTGGCACGAGCGAATAATCCAACGACAATTCAAAAATCATGATCATCGCCAGCAACGGCGACCGGGTTGTCGCCGCCAGCACTGCGCCCATGCCCACCAACGCGAACGCGCCCGCCGGCACATCCGCCGCCGAACCGCCAAACTGATGCAGCGCCGTGCCGAACAGCGCGCCGGCGGTCGCGCCGACGAACAGCGTGGGTGTGAACACTCCGCCCACCGTGCCCGCGCCGACCGTTGCCGCCGTGGCCACCCATTTTGCCACCAGCAATCCGGCCAGCCACAATAAAGGCTGCGGATGGGCTAGGAATTGCTCATGCAGCAGGCTGTTCGTCACGGAATAGCCATTGCCGCAGACGCCGGGAAAACCGATGGCGATGACGCCGACCAGCAAACCGGCGAACGCCAGCCGCAGATAAACCGGCCAGTTGAGCTTGCGAAATTGCCCCTCGCCGAGACGCAGCAGTTTCAAAAACACGGCGCCAACCGCGCCGCAAAGCACGCCCAGCAGCACAAACCACGGCAGTTGCGGCAGCGTGGCGGCGGGAAACGGCGGGATTTTATACCACGGCTCAATGCCGAAAAAGCTGCGCGACACCATCGCCGCGATGACCGACGAGAAAACCAGCGGCGCGAAAAGGTTCATCGAAAAATTTCCCAGCACGATCAGCGATGCGAACACCGCGCCCGCAATCGGCGCGTTGTAGGCCGCCGCGATGCCGGAGGCCGCGCCGCAGCCGACCAGCAGCCGCAGCCGGTAGGGCGGCCATTTCGCGATCTGGCCGAGCTTGGAAGACAGCGTCGCCGCCAGTTGGGTGATGCCGCCCTCCCGCCCGATGGAGGCGCCGGTGGCGATGCTGATGATGGCCGAACCCGTTTTCACCAGTTCCGTGCGGAACGGCAGCCGTCCATCACCCGCGACGACGACTTCGAGCAGGTTGGTTGAACCCTGCGGACCGACGATGCGCAAGCCCCAATGCAAAACCAGTCCCGCCGCCAGGCCGCCCAAGGTCGGAACCAAAATGCGTTCCCAATCGTTCAATCGTCCGGCGACTTCCACCGGATCGCCCGGCTGAATGAGGTGAACCGCGTAGTAGAAGAACAGATTTACCAAACCGCCGATGACGCCGACGATGCCGGCCAGCACGAGGTGGAATGCCTCTTCCCGGAGAACCACCTTTTCGCGCCAGCGCAGCGCGCGCCGCCAGTGGCGGTGAAGAAAATCCCGCGCCCGCGTGACCATGCCGCTGTTCATCCACGACTGCACACGGCAAATCTAAACGCGGATTGCAATTTTGACGAGATGGGACTTTAAGGCCATTCGCGCACTCTTCCGACTTTGATGCAACAGCGGAGCACCGATTTCCGATCCGGCGCGTTTCTTCTGGAATCTCAACACCTGCCGGGCCGGAGGCCGGCGCTCCGGGGGCAGTCGGTCGGATCTCCCGCGTCCGACCTACTTCTTTTTCAAACCGGCGATGGCGGTTTTCATTTCGGTGAAGTGGAGGTCGGGATTGCCCGAGTCGGTCACGTGAACGATTTTGCCGTCCAGGCCGATTAGGAAGCTGACCCGGCGCGCCATTTTTCGGCCCACCACCCGTACATCGTAAGCGTCAACGATTTTGCCCTCGGGATCGGCCAGCAGGCGGAAATTCAATTTGTATTGGGCGATGAAATGTTTGTGGCTCTCGGCGGAATCAAAACTGACCCCGATGACCTCGACGTTGTTCGTTTGCAATTCGCTCATGCGGTCGCGGAAGCCGCACGCTTCCTTCGTGCAACCCGGGGTGTTGTCCTTGGGATAAAAATAGAGCAGCACGATCTTTTTGCCGATGAGGCTGTTCAATTTGACGGTCTTGCCATCCTGGTCCTGGCCGGTGAACAGCGGCGCCTTGTCCCCGGCCTGGGGAATTGCGGCGGAAACTGTCACAGCGAAGAAGCTGATGGAACCGGCAATGAGCAGGGTGTTCAACAAATTCATTTTCATGGTGGATCTCCTTTTTTGTTTTGTGTTTGCGGAATCTAGCTCACGGTCTGGTTCCGCGCAATTTCACATTTTTCAGGCGCTCGACAAAATCGGTGAAGCCGTTGGCCTGGGCCTTCAAACGACTCAGCAATTCGGCGTCCTTGAGCCGGCCCGAGGCGTCGAGCAGATTGTTGATTTGCGGCAGGAAAACGCGCTCGGGGAAAAGGTAGGCGTTGCGATAGCCGAAAATCTGCTGGAGCTGCTCCACCGGCCGCAGGGCGCCCCAGGTTCCCGCCGCCACGCCGGTGAAACACACCGGCCGGCGCTCGAAACTCTCGGGGAATTTCAGCATATCAATGAAATACTTCAAAATGCCCGGAATGCCGCCGTTGTATTCGGGCGTGACGACGTGCAACCCGGCGGATTGCAAAATCGCGTCCGCAAAAGGCTGGAATGATTTTGGTTTTTCAGCGTAGGAACCCGGTGAAAAAATTTCCGGCGGCAATTGAGCGAGGTCGAGCACGCTCGATGATACTTTCAATTCGGCGTAAAATTCCTCGAGGTGGGCGGCGATTTTACGCGTGTTGCTGCCCGGACGGTTGGTGCCGACGATCAGGCCAATCATGACCGTCAATTTAGCTGATGAAGCGGCTTTGGCAAATGTTTGCTTATCGTTTGCGCGGACGGCGGCGCAGGCCGTTTTGCAGCCACAGTTTCCAGACCATCCAAAGCGCTTCCCAGACGATGTGGCCGGACATTTTGGAGTGGCCCTCGGCCCGTTCAGTGAAAACGATCGGGACTTCGACGATCTGGAATCCCTGCCGCCAGAGTTTGTGCGTCATCTCAATCTGAAAGCTGTAGCCGTTGGACTGGACCTCGTCGAGGTTGATGGCCTGCAGTGCGCGGCGGCGGAAACATTTGTAACCGCCCGTCGGGTCGGTAAACGGCATGCCGGTGACGAGCTGCACGTATTTGCCCGCGCCCCGGCTCAACATGAGCCGCTTGAGCGGCCAGTTGACGACGCGAATACCGCCCTTGTAACGCGAACCGAGCACGAGATCGGCATTCTTGGTGGCTTCGATGAACATGGGCACATCGTCCGGGTTGTGCGAAAAATCGCAGTCCATCTCGAAGATGAATTCATAATTTTTTTCCAGCGCCCACTTGAAGCTGGAAAGGTAGGCGGGGCCCAGCCCGTTTTTTTTCTGCTGGTGCAGGACATGAATCTGCGGATGTTTCGCGGCGAGTTCGTCGGCGATTTTGCCCGTGCCGTCCGCCGAATTGCCGTCCACCACCAGCAGGTCCACCGGCACCGGCAGTTTCAAAAGGCATTCAGCCATGCGCGCGAGATTTTCCCGCTCATTGTATGTCGGTACGATGACGAGGGTCGGATTCATGCTGGACGCCCCAAATAATTATACGCGAACCACGCCGAAAACAAGCGGACAATTCGGTAATGGCTCAATTTGATGGAGGCAGGGTCATCGCGCTGCGATGACCGCACTGCGCTCAGCGGCGCAAAGGAAGCAACTCCAAACTGTTCCGCCTGCTGCACGCGGGCGGGGACGCCGCAGCGCGGCATCCCGACCACCACAAATTAAGTCACTGCCGCAATTCGGCGGCGTGCATGGCCGGCCATGAAGTTTGTTTGCCTCGTTTCGCCGGCGCGCCTAATCTCAAAGCCATGTTCGCCTCGCTGCTCACCAACATCGGGAGCTGGAACTTTCTTTTGACCAGTCCGCTTTGGCTGGCGGTGTCCATTTTCCAAATCTGGATGCTCATTGACGCCATCCGCCAGCGGGAATGGATTTGGGCGCTGTTCATTGTCCTGGGCTGGGGGTTATCCTCCGTGTTGTATTATTTTTACGTCTATCGCGCCGCGCCGTCCACCACGCGCGGATTTGAACTGCCCGGCGCGCACAGCCGCCGCCGCATCAAGGAATTGCAGGCGCAAATTTATCACCTCGACAAGGCGCACCACCACTCGCAACTCGGCGACATTTATTTTCAACAGGGCAAACTGGATAAAGCCGCAGCCTGCTATCGCGCGGCGTTGGAACGGGATCCGCAGGACATTGACACCCGCGCCCATCTCGGCCAATGCCTGCTCCGCCAGAAACGCGCCGCCGAGGCGCGTCCCTTGCTCGAAGGCGTCATTGCCGAAAATCCGAAACATGATTACGGCTACACAATGATGGCGCTGGCCGAAACGCTGGCCGCACTCAGCGAAACCGATGCTGCGCTCAAAATATGGCAACAGGTTACCGCGGAACATTCCTACGCGCGCGCCAAGGTGCAACTGGCCGGGCTTTACCTCGCCAAAAACCAGCCGGATCTGGCGCGGGCGGAATTGAAGGACGTCGTGGCCGACGACATGCACGCCCCAACATTCCAGCGCAAGCGCGACCGCATCTGGGTGTGGCGGGCGAAGAGCCTGATGCGCAAGCTTCCGAAGTAGCGGCGGCGGCTTTCCGAGGGCTTTTAACTTTCGCCGACGCGCAAATTTCTCCATGTTAGGCGCGTGTCCGCTTTAATCGCCATCGTCGGCCGCCCCAATGTCGGCAAGTCCGCGCTGTTCAACCGCATTGTTGGACGGCGCATCGCCATCGTGCATGACCAGCCGGGCGTCACGCGCGACCGCATCAGCGCCGAAGCCGAGTGGCACGGACGCGCCTTCACGCTCGTGGACACCGGCGGCATCGGCTTGTTGCGGCGCGAAAAGGCCGGCGATGTCATCATCAAGGCGGCGATGGAACAGGTGGATCTGGCCATCGAGTCCGCGAACGTCATCATTCTCGTCGTCAACGTGCAGGAAGGCATTGTGCCGCTCGACCGCGAAGTCACGGAAAAATTGCGGCGCAGCGGCAAACCCGTTTTGGTCGCGGTCAACAAGGTGGACACGCATCGCGCCGAGGCCAGCGCCGATGAATTTGCCCAGCTTGGCTTTGAGAAAATTTTCCCCGTCAGCGCGATCCACGGCGAAGGCATCCAGCCGCTGATGGACGCGGCGGTGGCGGCGTTGCCACCGGGTGACAAGTGGCAAGTGGCGAGTGACGAGGGATCGCCTGCAACGGACGACGGCCCCGACTTGTCACCCGCCACCCGCCACCCGTCACCCTTGAAGCTCGCCATCGTTGGCCGGCCCAATGTTGGCAAATCGTCCATCATAAACGCGCTTACCCAATCCGGGCGCGTCATTGTCAGCCCGGTGCCGGGCACGACGCGCGATTCCATTGACGTGCCGTTCGAGGTGGAAACCGATGGGGTGCGGCAAAAATACGTCCTCATTGACACCGCCGGCATGAGAAAAACGCGGCGGGTGGACGATTCGGTCGAGTTCTTCAGCGTTCAGCGCGCGGTGGATTCCATCGAACGTTGCGACATCGCCGTGCTGGTTTTGGACGCCGAGGCCGGCATTCTGGAACAGGACAAAAAGATCGCGGATAAAATCGTTGAAGAGCGCAGAGCCTGCATCGTGGTCGTCAACAAGTGGGATTTGGTGGCGGAATCCGTCCGCCAGGTGCGCGAAGAGGAAATCGAGAAACGCATTAAAAAGCAACGGACCGAAGGCCAGGCAAAGATAATATCCACGCTCGGCGAATTCGGCCAGTGGGTGCAGGACAAATTGTTTTTTCTCGATTACGCGCCGGTGATTTTCACGTCGGCCACGTCGGGTTTCAACCTCGAACGTCTGCTCGAAGCGGTGCGCTATGTCGCGGCGCAGTTGCAGCAGAAAATCCCCACGGCGATTCTGAACCGCAAGTTGCGTGACGCCATCGAGCGCCGCCAGCCGGTCAGTGCGGCGGGGCACCGGCTGAAGTTTTTTTACGCGACCCAGGTGCGGCAGGCGCCGCCGACGTTTTTGCTGTTCATCAACCGGGACGAACTCTTTTCCGACCAATACAAAAAATACCTTGGCGGCGAATTGCGCCGGGCGTTCGGTTACGAAGGCTGCCCGCTGGTGCTGGTGCCCAAACCGCGCCCGAAAACCGTTGAGCCGATACGAAAGTTCAACCCCCCCCGCCCGGGCAACCGGCCGGATTCGGATCGAAAAAATCGGCGGTCCGGGCGGAACAAACCGCGTCGGTGAAACATCGTTCAGTTGAATCTTCCACCGGCCCGCGTGAATTTTTGAAGGACGGCTTCGTATAAATCGGCGGCGTTGGGAATTGCTACGCTGAACATCACGATTAACAGGCCTGATACAATTGCGATTGACAGGTTTAATCCTTGAATATTTTATACGGTTTGATATAAGACTGGTTCCGCATGAAGCTCATCCTGAGGGAACGATCCTGGTGCGGACTTGTCGCCATTTTCGTCGCATTGTGTGTTTTTTCAACCGCAGCCGTCCAACTCGTAACCGTCCAGGGACCTTCCTTTGCCCCTCAAGCCGGCGGCAGCGGGGATTCAGGGCTTTCCATCATCAGCCGGGACGGGCGCTACGTTCTATTCGCCAGCACGGCGAACAACCTGACGCTGACGAACAACAACAACTTCGTGCTGCCGCGCCGGTTTAATGTGTTTCTGCGCGACCGCCTGGCCGGCACTACCACCCTCGTCAGCGTAAATATGGCCGGGAACGGCGGCGGCAATGGGGATTCGCTCCCAACCGGAATTTCGACGAACGGACAGTTTGCGCTTTTTGAAAGCAGCGCGAGCGATTTGATTGCCGGCGACACGAACAATGCCAGCGATATATTCATGCGCGACTTGGTCAACGGCCTGACGACGCTCGTCAGCGTGAGCACCAACGGCACCAGCGGTAACGGTGCCTCCCGCGGTTCGGTGATGACCGGGGACGGACGTTATGTCGCATTCGTCAGCACCGCTTCCAATCTGGTGCCCGGCGACACCAACGGCATTGCCGATGTTTTCGTGCGGGATTTGCAGGCGGGCACGACGACGTTGGCCAGTGTCGGTGCGATCACCAATTCAAATCCGTTAATAACCGGCACAGTCACCAGTTCGGAATCACCGGAAATCACGCCCGACGGACGTTACGTTGTTTTTTACAGCACCGCCACCAATCTCGTTCCCAAGGTGGCGCCAGCCGGTGACATTTTCGTCCGCGATATGCTCGCCGGCAACACCACTTGGGCCAGCACCAACGCTCGTGTCATTGCCCAATCCCTGACCGGCAACGCAAATTTTGTTTCCTGCAATTTCAGCATCAGTGACGACGGTCAATTCGTCGCGTTTGAGGCTTGCACGAATTCCCCAAGCGGTTCAACCGCGCTCGGAATTGTTTTGCGCTACCGTCTGCCAACCGGTTTGACCGACATCATTTGCACAAACGCCAGTGTGCCGTTGTCATCTTTCCCAAACCTCCACAACTTGGCGATGACGCCCGATGGACGGTTTACTGCCTTTGTCGCCTATGCCGGCAATGTTTCCGGGACGAACACGGCCATTTATCTTTGGGACGCGCAAACCGGCACGAATACGCTGGCGAGCGCCAAGCTGGACAATTCAGGTCCGGCCAATGGATTTTGCGATTCGCCCGTGGTTTCAGCCAATGGCCAATTCGTCGCCTTCGTCAGCACCGCCACCAATTTGGTCGCCAATACCCTGGCGGGTGGCTGGCATGTCTATCTCCGCGACACGGTAGCCGGTGTCACCCAATTGCTCGATGCCGATACGAATGGGGTTGGTGTCGGCGTGGCTCCGACCATGGTCCCGGCTTTAAGCGCCGATGGCAGCGTCGTTGCGTTTGATTCCGCAAATTTGTTGTCCGACAACCGCCATGTGAATTACAATGTTTTTGCGTGTGACCTGACAGCCGGCGCCACCAGTTTGATCTCCGCCCGCCAGGCGGCTTTGTCGTCGCCAACACCCGACGGCCTCAGCGGTCTCACCCCACTTTCCGTGAGTGCCAATGGCCGGTTTGTCGCGTTTTACAGCGACGCGGATGACCTGGTGCCCAATGACACGAATGGATTTGGCGATGTATTTGTGCGCGACCTGATCGCCGACAGGAACATTTTGGTGAGTGTGAATACCAACGGCAATGCCCCCGGAGACGGTCTTTCAACTGAACCGGCCATTTCCAGCAATGGCCAGTACGTCGTTTTCACCAGCTCGACCGACAATCTGGTTCCGGGCGGCACCAACGCGCGGAATGTTTATATTCGTGATTTGCAGGCCGGCACGATGGCGCTGGTGAGCGTAAGCACGGATGGAATAACTCCCGGCAATGGCGATTCCTTTTTGCCCATCATCAGTGCGAACGGACGTTATGTTTTATTTCACAGCAAGGCGTCCAATCTGGCAGCCGGTTCGTCTGGCGGCGGAACTGAAAATCTATTTTTCCGCGATTTGCAGACGGGGACCACATATGCGCTCACATCAGCCCTTGGTGGAGTCGGCGTGTATTCGGCAGCTTCCATGACCCCTGACGGCCAATCCGTTGCATTTATCGGCAGGACAACGAAAGCGTCCGGGACATTATTCGTTTGGAATTCACAATCGAATGCTCTGAGTTATACCAGCAGCCCGTCCTTTCCTTCAAGCCCCTTCCCGTTTGTTTCCATCAGCCCCAACGGCCAAAAACTGGCCTATTTGGCAAATACGCCGGCAAATTTATACGTTGCGGACCTGGTGGCGAATACCGTCTCGACAATCAATACGAACGGATCTTTCTCGTCGCACGCGGGATTGCAATTCAGCAGTGACGGGCGATTTCTCACCTATGCCGGCAAGACGAATTCTACGTCCGGCATACAGAGCGTCTTACTCTACGATTTCCAAACCGGAACCAATTTGCTGATCAGCCAGAATTTCAACTCACTCATCGCGGCCAATACCAATGCCGATTCGCCGGCCATCAGTCCCAATGGCCGTTTTATCGCCTACCACAGTTTCGCTACGAATCTGGTTTCGATGGATTCCTATAATGTGGCGGACCTGTTCATTTACGATGCGGCCAGCAACACCACCTATCTGGTGAGCGTGAACGAAGCGGGCAATTCATCCGCGGACGACCGCTCGCTCAAGCCGGTCTTTAGCAGTGACAGCCAGACCCTCTATTTCCAAAGCTGGGCTTCGGATATGTCCGGCAATGATTTCAACAACGACAGCGATATTTTCGCGCTTGACCTCGCCTTGCCGTTGCCGGGTTCCGGTGGCGGTGGTTCAACCAATTCCGTGTCTGGCCCTTATGCGCAACTGATTCCCGCCGGCACTTTTGGCCCTAATCCGGTCATCAGTTGGCCCCTGGCTTCGGGAGAATCTTACCAGGTGCAATTCAAGACCAATCTCACCGATTCCGTCTGGCTGAATCTGCCCGGCAATGCGGCTTTTATCGGCGCCTCCGGTTACTTCGGCGACCCATCGCCCGCGCCCGGCCAAAGATTTTACCGCATTGTTTTGACTCCTTGATGATTATGAAAACTTCAGACAGGTTGGTGATTGAAAAAACCGGCGCCGGTGGCTTCACGCTGGTTGAACTGGCTGTCGTTATCGCAACCGTCGCCGTTCTGGGTGCGCTGCTGTTGCCCGCCCTCGCCGGGACCAAGCCAAACACGCAGGCCTTTCAGTGCCTGGAAAATCAGCGCCAATTGATTCTGGCCTGGCAGATGTACACCCAGGACAACAGCGATATTCTGCCGCCAAATGATTATCCTTATGTAACACACGTGGCACGAGATGGCACAGTAAGGAATTGGGTTTTCGGCACCATGTACTACATTCAAGATGCGATTGATGTTCCGGGTCTGGGACAAGGAATACAAGTGAACCCACTGCTTACCTGCCTGGCTACCTATAACCAGAATAACGCTATTTTTAAATGTCCTGCGGACATCACCCTGTTTCAAGGCTTTCCACGTCAACGCAGCGTGTCAATGAATAGCGCTGTTGGGACGGTATGGTGGTCGGATTCGAATCACTACGGCACCGCGCCCCCGGGAAGCGCAATTGGAGGAGGATGGCTGACAGGTGTTTACAACAATTCGCAGACCACTTACCGCACCTACGGTAAAATCACGCAAATGACCAAGCCGGGACCGTCCAGCACCTGGGTAATCGTGGATGAGAACCCGCTTACTATCAATGACGGGTCGTTGGCTATATGTATGAATGGTCCAAATGGAACCATCGTTGATTTCCCTGCCAACTATCATGGCGGCGGGGCTGGTCTGGCTTTCGCCGATGGTCACGCGGAAATACACAAATGGATGGACGTTTTTTTAATGCTTGTTCCCTCAGCTAACATGCTAAGTGCCTCCGCTGAAGCTGGAACACCGGTTACAAAATGGCTTCCTCCTGGCGTTACTTCATCCCAAGATTTGGCTTGGATACAGCCTCGGACATCAGCGCCATGGTGATGCTGTTAGCGAGTTGAGTTCGCTTGACCTGCATTTGCCTTAAACACTGTCTTAACCCGAAAACCAAATCGGGGAGCACACCCGCCCTGGATGTGGCTGGACGCGCCTCGCGTCCAGCACTCCGGCACCTGACCCTGACACGAACCTTCGGAACTTTCGGATGCGCTCGATGTTTTCCGCGAGGGCGAGGAAAACAGCACGCGGGGGCACGGTGACAGGACATGGGTGACGCAAGGAGGACAAGACATGGGTGACATTTTCCAGTTAAGTTTGCGATTCATCTGCGGTCATGCCGTGGAAAATTGTTTCGCTCGTCCGGGCGCGCCAGCAGTTGGTCGAACTGATGTTGGCACGTCGTCAAACCCTTCAAACCCTCTGCCGCCGTTTCGGGGTCAGCCGCAAAACCGCTTACAAATGGCTTGCGCATTTTCGCCGCCGCGGCTTGGCTGGCCTGCACGACCGCTCGCGCCGTCCTCGCCGCTCGCCCCAACAACTCGCCGCGCCTTGGGTCAAAGCCATCCTGGATTGGCGTCGTCGTCGTCCGCATTGGGGGGCCAAGAAAATCTGGCAGCGGCTCCACCAGACTTTTCCGCGCCGCCGGGTGCCGTGTGTGCGCTCTATTCATCGGTGCTTGCAGCGGGCGGGGCGGGTACGTCCGCACCCTCGGCGGGCCCGCAAGGGGCCGTTCCTGCCCGCACCAGGATTGACACGACCGAGGCGCCCCAACCAGGTGTGGACCGTGGATTTCAAGGGTTGGTTTTGCACCGCCGACGGCCAGCGGCAGGAGCCGTTGACCGTGCGCGATCTGTTCAGCCGTTACGGGCTGTGTTTGCGGTTGCTGCCCAATCAGGACGACACGGGCGCACGCCGGGTTTTTCAGCGTTTGTTTCGTCAGCGGGGGTTGCCCGGCATCATCCGGGTGGACAATGGTTCGCCCCGCGGGCACAGGGGCGTTGGGATTGTCGCGGTTGTCGGTCTGGTGGCTGCGGTTGGGCATCCGCGGCGAGTTCACCCACCGGGCACGCCCGGGCGACAACGCGGGCCACGAACAGTTTCACGGTTGTTACCAGCGGGAGGTGGTGGCCGAGGGCGGGCCGCAACGACGACGCCTGCAACGGCGTTCGGATCGCTGGTTGACGAACTACAATCACGACCGTCCGCACGAGGCCTTGGGACAACGCACGCCAGCAGAAGTTTATCGCCCGAGTCGGCGGCCTTATCCCCCGGGGCTGCCACCCTTGGTCTATCCCAAAGTTTGGGAAGTGCGACAAGTGCGCAACCGGGGACACATCAAATGGCATGGACGACTGCGGTTCATCGGTCGGGCTTTTGTGGGCCAGAGCCTCGGACTGAAATTGGCGGCAGATCAGCATGGGGAGGTGTATCTGGGCAAACAACTCATCGGCCAACTCCACGACAAGGATGCAGGCGGTCTGCGCCCCGCTCGCTGGCAGCGCCAGTGGTCATTGAAGGCGTGACAGTGTCACCCATGTCTTGTCACTCCTGTGTCACCCATGTCCTGTCACCGTGCCAGACGCCCGCGCTCCCCATTTCAATCCCGGTTTTCGGGCTTGATCGTTTTCACCCAAGCCCTCGTGGCGTTCAACACCGACAACCTGATCAACGGATTCCAGGACTGGCCCCGGCGAGGTTTCTGCTGTTCGTCAATCGCGCCCAAAACTGTGGAGCCGATACGAAAGTTCAAGTTGTGCAACGGAAACACTCCGGGAAATTTCCGGCGTCGCGCGGAAAAAAAACGCGCTGAATTTTTTGTTCACAGCGGCGAATAAGTTGTCGTTTGCGCAATGCCGGCGCGGGATTGGCCGGATTTTATTTGGGAATATCGTTCCCGTAACTTTTATTCAAAATTTTCTTGCAACCACAATAGGTAGCGCATATTCTCCGTTCGTTGCCCACTAAATGGGGTTTCGCTTGGAATTGGGCGGTTGGCGAAAACCTGAAGCAGCGGGCTGAGAAGTTGATTTTCCCGACCGGTCTTCTGTGTCAAGACGGTCGGGTGATTTGTCACAAAATAAAATTTCGACCGCCGCGAAAGGAAAATTTCATGATTGACGCACGCGAAGAAGTTTCGGTTCCGGCGTCGCATAAAGGCAGTCGTCGTTCCGCATCGGTGGCGGCCGGTCGCCATGTCAAGACCGGTGCCGGCGCGGCGAAAAAACCGGCGCGCGTCGAGCGCGTTTTCAGCGATCCCAAGGTCAAGCCGTTCGACCAGATTGAATGGGAACGGCGCACCGCCGAAATCACCGATGACGCGGGCAAGATCATTTTCAGGCAGGAAAATGTCGAGGTGCCCAGGTCGTGGTCGGTGCTTGCGACCAAGGTGGTCGTCTCGAAGTATTTTTACGGCGAACTAAACACGCCGGAGCGCGAGACCTCGGTGCGCCAGCTCATTCATCGCATTTCCCGGACGATCGCGGATTGGGGCGCCGCGGACGGTTATTTCAGCAAGGCGGACGGCGAGATTTTTTACGAGGAACTGACCTGGCTGTGCCTGAACCAATACGGCGCGTTCAACTCGCCGGTCTGGTTCAACGTCGGGCTGTTCCATGAATACGGCATCGGCAGAAACTCCTGCAAGGGCAACTGGTTTTACAGCCGCAAGACGCGCCAGGTCGAGCGCGCCACGACCCAATACGAATATCCCCAGGGCAGCGCCTGCTTCATCCAGTCGGTCCAGGACGACATGGAAGACATCATGCGCCTCGCCCGCAGCGAAGCGATGCTCTTCAAATACGGCTCCGGCACGGGCACGGACCTTACACCGATCCGCTCGGCCCGGGAAAAGCTCAGCGGCGGCGGCCGGCCCAGCGGCCCGATGAGTTTTCTGAAGGTTTATGACCAGGTTGCCAATGTCGTGAAATCCGGCGGCAAAACCCGGCGCGCGGCCAAAATGAACACGCTGCGCGACTGGCACGGCGACATCGAGGAATTCATCGACGCCAAGCAGAAGGAGGAAAAGAAGGCGTGGGCCTTGATCGAGCAGGGCTACGATGGCTCCTACAACGGCGACGCCTACGGCAGTGTGATGTATCAGAATGAAAACCTTTCCGTGCGCGCCAGCGATGAATTCATGCAAGCTGCGCTTGCCGGCAAGGAATGGTGGACACGCACCATCACCACCAACAAGCCGCTGGAAAAGAAGGACGCCGCGAAATTGCTCTACAAAATTGCCGAGGGCACGTGGGTTTGCGGCGACCCGGGCATGCAATACGATGGCGCGATCCAGAAATGGCACACGTGCAAGGGCACCGAGCCGATTCACTCCACCAACCCGTGCAGCGAATATGTTTTCATCAACAACACCGCCTGCAATCTCGCGTCGCTGAACCTGATGAAGTTCAAACGCGAAGACGGCAAATTTGACGTGGAACGGTTCAAGGCTGCCGTGCGCATTTTCATCACCGCGCAGGAAATCCTGGTGGACAACGCCAGTTACCCAACGAAGGACATCGCGGAAAATTCCCACATCTTCCGCACGCTCGGCCTCGGTTACGCCAACCTCGGCTCATTGTGCATGAGCTACGGCCTGCCGTATGACAGCAACGAAGGCCGGGCGCTCGCCGGCGCGATCACGGCCATCATGACCGGCCATGCCTACGAGCAGAGCGCGGAAATTGCCGCGAACCTCGGCGCGTTTCCGGGTTACCGCGACGCGCGTTGCGCGCACGTGTCCACACCGCTGGCGAAGGACAACGTCGAATCCATGCTCGGCGCCATTCAACTGCATCGTGACGCCGTCGAACAAATCCAGCCGAGCCAGGAATTCAATTATTTGAAGGACGAGGCGCGCAAAACCTGGGAAGGTGCGCTCGCCAAAGGCCGCCAGCACGGCTATCGCAACGCGCAGGTCACCGTGCTCGCCCCGACCGGCACCATCGCGTTCCTGATGGATTGCGACACGACCGGGGTTGAACCCGACATCGCGCTGGTCAAATACAAGCTCCTCGCCGGCGGCGGCATGCTAAAAATTGTTAATCGCGGCGTGCCCGATGCGTTGCGCCGTCTCGGTTACAGCGCGAAGGAAAATGAAGGCATCATCGCCCACATCGAAAAGTTCGACACGATTGAAGACGTTATAGAGGAAAACTCCAAGTCATGTCCAAGTGATGGACAAAACGGCAAGGATGGAAACGTTCGTAGCGGTTTAAAGCCGGAGCATTTGCCGGTGTTCGATTGCGCCTTCAAGCCGTATCGCGGCAAGCGCAGCATCCATTATCTGGCGCACTTGAAAATGATGGCCGCCGCGCAGCCGTTCATCAGCGGGGCCATTTCCAAGACCGTTAACATGCCGAATGAATGCACGGTGGAGGAAATCCGCGACACTTACGTTCAGGCGTGGAAGATGGGGTTGAAATGCGTGGCGATCTATCGCGACGGTTCGAAGCGTTCACAGCCGCTCAACACCAAAAAGACCAATGATGGCGGTGACAAGACGGCCGCCAACGGCACGTCCACGCTGGAAGCCCGCATCAAGGAACTCGAAGCCGCAGTGATTGCGCTGCGCGCCGAAGCCGGCAAGCCGCTCCGCCGCCGTCTTTCCGACACGCGCACCGCGGTCACGCACAAATTCGACATCGCCGGCCACGAAGGTTATCTCACCGTCGGTCTTTTTGAACCCGATGGCCAGCCCGGCGAACTGTTCATCACGATGGCCAAGGAAGGTTCGACCATCGGCGGTTTGATGGACAGCATCGGCACGCTCACCAGCATGGCGTTGCAATACGGCGTCCCGCTGGAAACCCTCGTCCGCAAATTCGCGCATCAGCGGTTCGAACCGAGCGGCTTCACCAAAAACCCCGATATTCGCAACGCCGCCTCCATCACCGATTACGTGTTCCGCTGGATGGCGTTGCAATTCATTCCCGGCTACCGCCAGGCGGCTGCCGCCAATCGCGCGCAACCGGAACTCGCCATCCCCGGGTTGCTCGAAGAGGAAAAAAAAAGGGTGAACCGTCCGGTGCGTGAACTGGCACTGGCCGAGGACAGCGACGTGATTGACGTGAAGGAACCCGGCAACGGCGGCCATCATCGCAAGCCCGGTCCTGCCCGCACGGTGAAATCTCTCAGCGACTCCATCGCGCATTTCCAGCAGGACGCGCCCACGTGTCCGAACTGCGGACATGTCGCCGTGCGCAACGGCGCCTGCTTCAAATGCCTGAACTGCGGTGAGAGTCTCGGCTGCTCTTGAGGAACCGAAAACGCAACAGGTCGGGGAATTTCGATTCTCCGGCCTGTTTGCTTTGGCACTGTAGCGGCGGTCTGCGACCGTCGCCATTGATTTCACCGGCACTCACAGAGCGCCGCTACAAAAAACGCGTCGTCGCTTGGCTTTGACGCGCCAGGACCGGCTCGTCCGCAGCCTCGCCCCACCGAGGCCATGGCGCCAACCTTTTTGTCCGCGCGCTTGTTTCCTTTTGCCATTGCGACTATGCTCCGGCCATGAGCGACACCACCTTTCCCATGCGCGGCGAAGACCCCTGGCGCATTTTCCGCATCATGGCCGAGTTCGTGGATTCATTTATGACCCTGTCCGAGGTTGGACCCGCCGTGACCATTTTCGGTTCGGCGCGGACGAAACCCGGCGACAAGTATTATCGCGCCACCTGCGACATCGCCAAAAATCTTGCCAAACACAAGTTCGCCGTTATCACCGGCGGCGGGCCGGGCATCATGGAAGCCGCCAACAAGGGTGCGGCGCAGGGTGGCGGCAAATCCGTGGGCCTCAACATCGAATTGCCGCATGAACAGGCTGGCAACCGCTTCACCAACATCCCGCTGCACTTCCACTATTTCTTTGCGCGCAAAGTCTGTTTTGCCAAATACAGCCTCGGCTTCATCTACATGCCCGGAGGTTTCGGCACACTCGACGAATTTTTCGAAATCGTAACCCTCGTGCAAACCGAGCGCGTCCCGGAATTCCCGCTCATTCTCTTCGGCAGCGAATACTGGAAGGGACTGGTGCACTGGATGAAAAACGACATGCAGGAGCGGCACGGACATATCAGCCCCGGCGACCTCGACCTCTTCAAACTCACCGACGACCCGGCGGAAGTCGTTCGCATCATTCTTGATTACGAACGCCGCGTCGGCCCGCCCGCGATGACGCCCAAGGCGTTTGTCTGAACGCGCGGAGATCGGGCTATTTTCCCAATGGTCGGAATTCCCGCGCCAATTTTTCCGCGGCGGCAATCTGGTCGGTGGACATTGCGGTGGCACAGACTTTCAATTCATTTTCCGCCTCTTCGTCCCCCTGAAGTTGTGCCAGTTTCAGCCACTTGTAGGCCTCCTGATAATCCGGTTTTACTCCCTGTCCCCGCTCATACATTTTGCCAAGATCCCTTTGGGCCTGGACATGGCCTTGCTGCGCGGATTTTTGGAACCAGTGGACCGCCGTTTCATAATCCTGTTCGACCCCGAAGCCGTTGCGGTGGAGTACGCCAAGGTTGTATTGTGCGTCCAGATTTCCCTGGGTGGCCGCCTGGCCAAACCCATTTCGCGGCGCCGGCATAATCCTGTCGGGCCGTTGCCAGGAGCATTCCCAGACTGTTCTGCGCATCGCTGTGCCCCTGTTCCGCCGCCCGTTGATAGCAGTTGGCTGCCTCGGCAAGGTCTTTCTTGACGCCGAAACCATTTTCATAGGCCCGCCCGAGGTTGTATTGTGCCGCCACGTCGCCTTTTGGCGCCAATGAAATCAATTCTTCGATGGACAACCGGTTTACCTCGTTTTTTTCCTCCGGCGGTGGCGGATGCAATTTTGCCACAGCCAATACTCCCAAAGCCAGGAGCAACAACCCGGCCAGCATCAACCAGTAACTCCCTTTCCAGAAGGGATCGGTGCGGCGGTCCATGGCCGGGTCTTTCTCAATCAACTGGCCGTCCTTCCGGAAGGCATCGGCAATCATCATCCATCCCAGTGGCAGCAATTCGTACCAGATGCGAAACTCGTTGAAGATGCCACAAAAGAACTGGCCGACGATGAACACCAGGATCATGGTTTTGAAAACCACGTCCCGCCGGTTGCGCCACGGGATCAACATCATGATCAGCAGACTGCCGGCGTTGGCAAACAAGACATGGCGCAAGTCCAGGCTGAACAA
>Ga0181536_10001793_pt1 | contig 24951 bp, 14 predicted proteins | sample PEATcosm2014_Bin_41_FD_121105 | JGI IMG/M metagenome (GOLD analysis project Ga0181536, IMG submission 121105) | Peatland microbial communities from MTU Mesocosm Facility, Houghton, MI, USA - PEATcosm2014_Bin17_60_metaG | ecosystem: Environmental > Terrestrial > Soil > Wetlands > Peat | place...
CACTGCCGTAAAGAAAGCTGCGCACGAAAATAAATGGCGCCGCGGCGATCGGGCGGCCGCGCCCGTCCTGAGCGAGCAGGTAAAAGGAATCGAATCCGTACGCCGAACCGACCACCTCGCGCCATTGCCAAAGATGGCCCGAGGTCGCGTCAGCGCACTGCGCGATCAGTTCATCCCAATCCGCCCGCCGATTCTCGCTGCAAACTACAACGCTCAACTCTGATCCCCGCCCTAAAGGTTTCTCGGTTTCCAGACCACCGGAACTTCCCCGGAAAAGCATCGCCACAGCCCGACCGCCTGCGCGCAGTTCAGCGCCACAAACTGGTAAGCCAGGGTCGCCTTGCCTTCGGTGCCGCGCCGGCTCGCGACCATGCCGATTGCCGCAATCAGCGCGAACAATATCTCCATGCCCAGCACGACTCGGAAGGTTCCCCCACCCCCAGCCAGCGGCACTGTCGCGATTACCCCAATCGCGAGCAGTGGCGCCGTCAGCCAGCGCAGCATCTTGTGCGAGGTCAAGACCAGTATCGAGCGCCAGCGCCGCCTTGCGATGAGCTCGGGCAGCATGCGGAAATACACCAGCGCGGCCTGCGAGACCATCCGAACCTGCCGCGCGAATTCGCCCGCCGCCGAGAATTCCTCCACTGCGATCGCGTCGCCCGCCATAACCGATTGCGCACCCGCCAGCGAGGCGACAATCGGGTGCACGAAGTCATTGATCAGCGCCGGGTCCAGCGGCTTGAACAGATCCCGGCGCATCGCGTAAAGCGCTCCGTCAGCTCCCGCCACCACGCCCAGCCGCGACTCCAGCCCTTTCAGCATCTGTTCGTAGCGCTGATACGTCGACCCGATCGTCTCGCCCGGGTAACGCGACACTCCCGTCACCAATCCGATCGATTTGTCGCGCATCGGGCGCGCCACCTTCTCCAGCGCGTCGGCGGCAAACATCGCGTTCGCATCGGTGAACACCAGCACCTCGCCGCGCGCGGCCTCCGCGCCTGCATTCACCGCGACTCCCTTGCCGCGGCGCTCGCGCTGGCGAATTACGCGCACCCGCTCGCCCGCCATCGATTCGGCTATTTCCGCGGTGCGGTCGCTCGATCCGTCAGACACCACGATCATCTCGGCCGCGCCTGAGTACTGGCAGGAGAGAAAATTTTCGATCTTGTGCGCGATGCAACGCTCCTCGTTGTACGCCGCGACGATTACCGACAGCGATGGCGCCGCCGTACCTCCAGCGCAGTCGTCATCGGCGTCAGCGCGCCGCAGCTGCGACGCCGACAGTGCGATCAACACCACCGGATACAGCACGTACGCGTAGAGCAGCAGGAATGCTGAAATGTAAAACAAGCTCGTCAAAATTTTTGCGTCCCCCGACGCGCGTCCCTAAGCGGCTTTCCCTTCTCCTTTTCTTCCAATTCTTCCAAGCTCGATCAGCTCGGAGTAGAGCGCGGCGGTTTGTTCGATCTGCCGCTGCAAGGCAAAGTTTTCCTGCACGAATTTGCATCCCTCGGATGCGAGCCGCGATGCCAGCGCGGGATCGTCAAGCAACCGCTCGATCGCTGCCGCCAGCGCGGGCGGATTGGCGGGCGGCGCGAGCAGCCCGGTTCTTTCGTGGATCACCACCTCGGGAGTGCCGTCAACTTCCGTCGCGACCATCGGGCGTCGGGCCGCGAGCGCCTCGATCGCCACCAGCGGCAGACCCTCGTACAGCGACGGCAGCACCACCAGGTCGGCGGCTTCGAGCAGCTCCGGCACGTCGCGGCGGTGGCCGAGGAATCGCACGCGGTCCGCCAGCCCCAGCGCGGCGCATTGCGCGCGCAAGGCCTGCTCGAGCGGACCCTCGCCAGCCAGCAAGGTGACGAGGTTGGGCCGGCGCGGAGCGAGGATCGCCAGCGCATCGATGAGATGGCGATGGCCCTTTTGATCGTCGAGGCGGGCCAGCGTGAGGCAAGCCGGTTGATCGCCGAGCCCCAGCGCGGCGCGGGTCGCGGCGCGGCGCCGGGAATCCGTTGGCGCGAAACGGGGCAGGTCGCGCCCGTTGTGAATCACCCGGACTTTGCTCTTGGGCACGCCCTTGGTGGCGATCAAATGGCGGGCCGCGGCGTGCGACACGGCGATATACTTGTCCACCAGCCTTCCCACCTGCCGATCCACCCAGAAGCGGCCGCGCAGGCCTTTTCCCATCCGCCAGAGCTCGGGGCCGTGACAGGTCTCGAGCACCGCGCCGACACCGGCCATCCGTGCGATCCCGGCGCCGAATAAACTCGCGGTGAACAGATGGCAATGCACAAGCGCGATATTTTCGCGGCGGATGAATCGCAGCAGGCGCGCGCCCGCCACCAGGTCAAGCCGCGACGAGAACTCAAGCGGCAGGCATTTGACGCCGGCCTCCGAAAGGCCAGGCTCCATCGCCGCGATCAACTCGGCCGGCGCCGCCAGACATGGCTCGAATCCGTACGCGCTGATCGCGGTCAGGATTGACAGTGCGTGCTCCTCCGCGCCGCCGAATACACTCCCTGTCAACAGGTGCAGTACGGCGCGACGCTGTGCGTTGGAGTGTTTTTTATCGTTAAGGCTTCTGATTGCCATCTTCAATCGCCGAGCTTGGAAAATCCTGACGCTCGAATCCGAGTAATGTATAGTGGGATTTGCGCCACTCAGAATCAAATAGAGACTTTAAATAGTTCATTGAGCGGTAATAATCAAGTAATAAAGCAATCAAATCCGCTAATCCTGACACTTTCCGGACATTAGTGAGCGGAGCGGGCTTGCGGGGGAAGGCGGTTAAGTTCGGGAGGGTTTAGGGCGAATTGTTTACTTGCTCGGTGACTTTCCCTTGCCGTTGAGCTTGACGATCGTGTGACTGGCGGTGTTCGAGTTGTCGGTTATCGTAAAGGTCCCGGTCTGCTTGCCCAGCGCGCTAGCAGTGTAGGTCAGGAAGAAGAAGCAGCCGCGCTTGGGCGCCAACTGCATCCCGACCTGACAGGTGTTGAGGGCAGTATCGATGCTGAATGGCGGCGTGGCCACCGCGCCCTCGATGAGGATCGGCGAGTCGTGCTTTTTGTTGCGCGGATTGAAGAGCTTCACCTTGAGCGGCTTGCTGGTGCTGCCCAGCTTGGAGGCCGGGAAGTGCAGGGTCTTGGGCGACACTGTTAGTGAGGCACGCACCGGGGTCGGTGTGGCGGTCGGAGTCGCCGTTGGAGTGCTGGTCGGCGTTGCCGTCGGCGTCCCGCTGGTCGAAGTCGCAGTTGCGGTTGCAGTCGCGGTTGCCGTCGCCGTCGCGGTTGCCGTTGCCGTACGGGTCGGCGTCGCGGTTGCCGTTGCCGTCGAGGTTGCCGTCGGAGTCGGAGTTGCCGTCGCGCTCGCGGTTGCCGTCGCCGTCGCGGTTGGCGTTGCCGTCGCCGTCGGAGTTGCCGTCGCGGTTGCCGTCGCCGTCGGAGTTGCCGTCACGGTTGCCGTCGGAGTTGGCGTTGCCGTCGCCGTGGCCGTGAGGGTTGGCGTCGCGGTTGGCGTTGCGCTGGTCGAGGTCGGAGTTGGCGTTGGGGTCGGGGTGGGAACCGCCGGCAGCGGCTGGTGGTACTCGAGCACCCGGCTGTTACCGAAATCCGCCACGTAGAGGTTGCCCGACGCGTCCAATCCGACTCCTTTCGGGTCCCTCAGGCTGTTGGCGCTGAGCCCCGTGCATGCAACCGACGTGAAACTGCCGCAGGTGCCAAAGACGATGTTGGCGGTGGCGCCGGTGGTCAGCGGGGTGTTGTACTCGAGCACCCGGTAGTTGGCGGTATCGGCCACGTAGAGGTTGCCCGACGCGTCCGCCGCGACGCCGGTTGGATCGCACAAGTCGTTGGCGGTGGAGGGCCTGGGATAGCTGGTGGCCTCGTAGTTGCATTTATGCGAGGTGAAGCTCCCGCCCTGGCCAAAGACCATATCTGCCGTGGTGTCGCCAGCGCCGCTTTCGCCACTGTTCTTATTGAGCGGAGTGTTGTACTCGAGCACCCGGTTGTTGTTGCTTCCATCGGCCACGTAGAGGTTGCCCGCGCCGTCCAATGCGACTCCAGATGGATTGCAGAGGTCAATTGCGGAGGACGGCCTGAAAGCGGGGAGACCGGAGCCGCCGTCGAAATTGCAGGCGTTGGACGAGAAGCTCCCGCCCTGGCCAAAGACTAGGGCAGCGGTGGCGCCGGTGCTCAGCGGGGCGTTGTACTCGAGCACCCGGCTGTTGCTTGCATCGGCCACGTAAAGGTTGCCCGCGCCGTCCAGCGCGACGCCGGCCGGATAGCACAGGTCGATGGCGCTGGCGCCGGAGAAAACATTGCCGTCGCCTGTGTCGTAATCGCAACTATTCGAGGTGAAGCTCCCGCCCTGGCCCAAGACCGCATTGGCCGGACCGCCCACACACGGGAATAGTCCCGAGCAGGCCGCAAACGGATTGGGGTACTCCAGCACCCGGTTGTTGGACTCATCGGCCACATAGAGGTTGCCCGCCGTGTCCACCGCGACTCCCGCTGGAGAGCACAGGCTGTTGGCGCTGACCGTAGCGCTGCTCCCGTTGCACAGAGAGGAGAGGAAATCGGGCTGTCCGATCACCAGGTCGGCCGGAGCGCCGTTGGTGAACGAGCCCGCGTCTCGCCAAGCCAGCACCCGGTTGTTGTACTCATCGGCCACGTAAACTCGATTTGGGGTGGCGCTCGAATCGATCGCCACCGCTTCAGGGAGGTTCAGCCCCTGAGCGTCCACCAGGTTGGCGACGTTGTGTGCGAAATCATCCTGCCCTAACACCCGGGCGGCGGTGGTGACGCCGCTGGTCAGCGGGGTGTTGTACTCGAGCACGCGGTGGTTGCTTTCATCGGCCACGTAGAGGTTGCCTAATCCGTCCACCGCAACTCCGGCTGGATCGCACAAGCCGTCGGCAGTGCTTTCGCTACCGGAAAGACCGCTGTCGTAATTGCACCCATCAGTCGACGTGAAGCTTGCGCCCTGGCCAAAGACCATATCGGCGGTGACATCGGTGGTCAGCGGGGTGGTGTACTCAAGCACCCGGCCGTTGCCCTGATCCGCCACATACAGGTTGTCCGACCCGTCCACCGCGACGCCGGTTGGACTGCACAAGTCGATGGCGGTGGGGCTGCCATCGATGGTGTCGAAATTGCAGTTATTCGACGTGAAGATCCCGCCCTGGCCAAAGACCGTGTCAGCCTTGACATCGGTGGTCAGCGGGGTGTTGTACTCGAGCACCCGGTTGTTGCCCTGATCCGCCACATACAGATTGTGCGACGCGTCCACCGCGACGGCGGTTGGAGCGCACAAGTCGATGGCGGTGGAGCTGCTAGCGTCGGTGTCGAAATCGCAGATATTCGAGGCGAAGCTCGCGCCCTGGCCAAAGACCGTGTCCGCCGTGACCCCGGTGGTCAGCGGGGTGTTGTATTCGAGCACCCGGTTGTTGACGTTGTCGGCCACGTAGAGGTTGCCCGACGCGTCCACCGCGACGCCGGTTGGACCGCACAAATCGATGGCGGTGGAGCTGCCATCGATGCTGTCGAAATCGCAGATATTCGAGGTGAAGATCCCGCCCTGGCCAAAGACCAAGTTGGCAGGACCGCCCACGCATGGGAATACTCCCGAGCAGGCCGCAAATGGATGCGTGTACTCGAGCACCCGGTTGTTGCTTGCATCGGCCACGTAGAGGTTGCCCGACGGGTCCACCGCGACTCCAACCGGCTTGCAGAGACCGGAGGCGCTGGTAGCGCGGCAATTGGAGGAAAGGAAATCGGGCTGTCCGATCACCAGGTCGGCAGGAGCGCCGTTGGCAAACGAGTCCGCGTTTGTCCAGCCCAGCACCCGGTTGTTGTCTGCATCGGCCACGAAAACCCGGTCTGTGGTGCCGCTCGAATCGATCGCCACCGCTTCAGGGAGGTCCAGCCCTTTACCGTCCACCAGGTTGGGCACGTTGTGTGCGAAATCGAGCTGCCCCAGCACACCGTCGGCGACAGTGCCGCTGGCGAGCACGACGACCGCATACAGCGCGACGGGAATCATCCCGGCCGCAAGCCAGAAGCTCCGCCGATAGCGGTTTCCTACGCGTCCAAGTTGTGAATTCAACGCTCGTTCCCCCCCTAACTGGAACAATTCGCTCAGCGGCCTCAGGCCGCCATCAGGCGGCCCGAGAAACCAGCAAAAATACCAATAGCTGCGCGCTTGGGTCTCGCGCCTTCAAGCCCGCGAGAAATGAAGCAGCGGCCAGCTGGCGATTTGTCAATTATCGTCCTTTGCTTCGCCCGACGCTTCATCGGCGCTTTGCACTGCTTGGTCGGCGGCATCCTTGTTGGCTCGCGCCTGTGCTACAGCCTGATTGGCCGTATCGATCTGATCCTGGGGCGCGCCGTCGCTCTCGAGCTGATTGCGCGCTTCGGTCGCCGCGTCGAGAGCGGCCGATGCCGCATCCGCCGCATCTTGCGCCTGCTGATCGGGGTCCGGCGGCTGAGAATCCTGGTCCGAATCGCTCGCCGGGCTCTGTGCTGCGTCATCGTCCTGCGCCCGGGCCGGGGAGATGTTCCCCGATCCGAGCACGATGGAGAACGCCAGCGCCGCGATCGCCATCAGCCCAAAGCGCAAGGTTGGCGTGGTGCTTGTCTCTAACCTCATCGCTGCTCACCCCGTTTTCGTTCTAGCCATGATCATAGATTTACGGCCGCGGCATTCGCAAGAGCCGGGCTTGCCCGCGACGGCGCTCAGGGTGCGCCTGCGGGTTGCGATGCGCCGGAACTTTCTGCGGCGCGCTGGCGTTGGATCATTGCCGCAGAAAGTTCATTGAACTTGCGGAACTCCCGGTCAAAGTCCAACTGTCGCCCCATCATCTGGTATTGCTGCGCGAGCTTGAGGTGCAGATGCGCGTCGCCGGGGTCGAGAGTCGTCCCACGCTGAAGCACCCGCGCCGCTCCCTGGAAATCGCGGGCCTGGTTCATTGCGGCGGCCAGATTGAGGCGATAATTCGAATCATAGGGCCCGATCTCGACGCATCGCTGGAAGAAGGCCACGTCGTCGTGCCAATAGCGCTCGGTGTGCATCGTCGATGCAGCGTACAGCACCAACAGCATCGCCATAGCAGCGCCGACGGCGTTGCGCGCTCTGGAACCGGCAGCGGCAATCTGCAAGGCGGCAACCGCGATCGCCAGACTCCATCCAAATGATGGCGCGTAGAGATAGCGGTCCTGGACCAGCCACCAAAGACCGTTCAGGTTCAGGGCAGGCGCGATCGTGAAAAAGATCCAGGCTGCGCAAAAAAAATAAATGCGGCGCCTGGAGCTGCGCCACGCCAGCACGAAAGCCGCAACCGCGAGGATCAGCAGGGCAAGCGCGGATATGAATACGATTGGCTCGGGGCGCGTAATCCCCTGGACCGCATGAGTTGGACCGGCCATCGCCGGGAGCGCCAGCACGGCAAGATAAGTGATCAACATCACCGGCAGAGTCATGAGGATCTGAACCGGACTATAATGGGGCTTCGCCACTTCAAAGCCCTGCAACAGCATCATGGGTGTGTAGTCGAGATGGACACTGAACAGATTATGCAATCCCAGCGCATTCACGCGCGCGCACAAATATGCGATCGCGACGACCACGAATGGCGCAGCAGCGCGCAGGGCCGAAACTATGCGCGGTTCCGTCCGGGCGGCCTGCGCCTGTGCTACCGATCCCTCATCGCCGCCTTCGAAGATAAAAACGTATGCGAAGACAATCAGCGGAAAGAGGATTGCGCTCTCGTGAGTCAGCATTGCGCACGCGTATAGAATTAACGCGCTGAACAATCCGCGCGACCAGCCGGGTTTGCGGCCTATCAGGAAGAGCATCGCGCCCAACTCAAAGGTGGCCGAGAGCGGTTCGGGAATCGCGCTGGCCCACACCACCGCGCCGACATGGGCCGGCATGACGCCAAAGATCGCGGCAGTCAGCAACCCTACTGCGACGTTGCCGGTGAGTAATTGCGCCACGCGGAAGCATAGAACCACCGCGACTGCGTGCAAGACGATCATCGCCAGATGCCACGGCGCGGGATGCATTCCGAACAACAGGGCATTGGCCGCGAACCATGCGTTTTGCAGCGGCCGATAGTACGAGCTTTGCGGCAGCCGGGCCGGATCGCGAAACCACCAGGTGTCATAGATGAATGACTTCCAGACGAACGACCAGCTATGAATCAGCTTGTTGCTTACAAGTTCCTCCCAATCATCGAACACCCAGTCATTGCGCAGACTCGGAAGGTAGATCGCGAGGGTGGCGAGCAGAATTCCGGCGAGAATCGCGGTTTGGCGCGAGCTGAGGCCCCAAATTAATGTGGCCGGAGAGGTTTTATGGGTTGAGGCCGCGATCGATTGCTTCGATTTCAGCTACTTGTCCCCGTCACGCAACGCGGCCGTGCGGCGGCTATAAAAACGCCGCACGGCCGTGCGAATGAGAGATCAGCGCGGCGCAGGCGCGGCGGCGGGGGCCGCAGGCGCGGCGGGGGCGGCCGGAGCAGGGGGCGATCCCGGTGCGAGGCCTTTCGTCATCGGAGGCATCCCGGGCCCCGGCCTGAGGTGCGGAGTTACGTCTGGCGATGGACCCTTGGTGTAGCCGGCGGGCACGACAAACGTGTCAGCCGGAATGTCTTTCACCTCGATTTTGGAAACCGTGGTGGTGGTGGTGACCGGTTTGAACTTGGCCAACGCCTCCTGTAATTTTTTGGCCTGCGCGGGAGGAAATGCGGGCGGGGGGGTCCAGGGAGCCTGCGCCAGGGTGAGGCTCGATGAGACGGGGATTCCGTCCGGAATTTCGCTCTTGGCCATCAGGCGCGTGAGCTTGAGCTTATCGGCCATCGCCTTTTGAAACTCGACGAACTCCTTGGCGCCGGGCGCGCCGCCGGCCACGCATTTAGTCAGGTTGAGGACGTGGTGAGCGAACGCCGCGGAGCCGGTGTAATCATTACAGGCGTATCCGGCCACTTCATGAGTGGCGCCGGTCTTCTTGAGTTCGACGGACGATCCTGCCCAAGCCATTTTCATCGCGAACGGACCGGTGGGCGGAAACTTGCCCTGAAAAAACCGTTTGGCCTTCGGCTGGATAAGGTAAATCGCTCCGGCGTCGAGATCGGTAAGGAGCTCCTCATTATCGCCGGTGATGATTTTCTGCTTGTGACCCTGGACCATCACGGTCTGATCGGTCTTGCTCCCGACGGGCTGGTTGCTTCGGGACAGCTCCTGGGAGATTACGACCCCGGCCGACGCGGTAGTGGCGGCAATCGCGAGGGCCAGCGCAGTGGCCGCGGTGAATGCGGATTTCATAGGTGTTGCTCTCCTTGCAGTCGTTGAATGTTCGGCATCATTCGTGCCCCCGTCCGGCGACTTTACGCGAAAGCGGGCGGCGCGGAAATAGTTTCGGAGCCGGGATTCTGAGCAGAGGGAGGAATGAGGGAAAAGAAAAAGAAAGACCGGGATTCTTCGCTTCGCTCTAGAATGACACAAAGACAGGAATGACAGAAGGAAAAAGAAAGACCGGGAGCCGGGATTCTTCGCTCCGCAGACTTCGCTCTAGAATGACACAAAGAAAATGACACAAAGAAGAAGGAAGACCGGGAGCCGGGATTCTTCGCTCCGCAGACTCCGCTCTAGAATGACACAAAGACAGGAATGACAGAAGGAAAAAGAAAGACCCGGAGCCGGGATTCTTCGCTTCGCAGACTTCGCTCTAGAATGACACAATAAATTGCTCGCTCTTGGATGTAGATTCATCATTCTTTTTCTTTGTGTCATTCTAGAGCGGAGAATCCCGGAGCCGGTGACTGTGTGCGGAAACCATCGAGCAGCAAGCGCTACTTCGTCTATGAAGCGGAAAGCCCTTGGTGGCGGGACTTGAGTGCTGAGTCGTAGGAAAAGACCGGGAGCCGGGATTCTTCGCTTCGCAGACTCCGCTCTAGAATGACACAAAGAAAATGACGCAAAGAAGAAGAAAGAAAGACCGGGATTCTTCGCTTCGCTCTAGAATGACACAAAAAGGAAGAATGACAGAAAGACAGGAAGGATTCGGGATTCTTCGCTTCGCTCTAGAATGACACAAAGAAAATGACAGAAAGAAAAAGAAAGAAGGCCGGGGTTCTGAGCCTTTGTGTCATTCTAGAGTGGAGAATCCCGGAGCCGGTGGCTGTGTGCGGAAACCATCGAGCAGCAAGCGCTACTTCGTCTATATAATGAGCAGCGTGTCGCGAACGCTCTACACCGGTGTGACCAATGACCTCGAGCGGCGCGTGAATGAACACAAAACCGGCGCAGTACCTGGATTCACAAAGCGCTATAGGATCGATCGTCTCGTCTATTTCCAGGAGACCGACGACATCGGCGCGGCAATTGAGGCCGAGAAACGGATCAAGGGGCTGTTGCGGGCGAAAAAGATTGCACTCATTGAAGCGGAAAACCCTTCGTGGCGGGACTTGAGTGCTGAGTCGTAGGGAAAGACCGGGATTCTGAGCAGAGCGCGGCGGGACAGAAAGAAGAAGAAAGACCCGGAGCCGGGATTCTTCGCTTCGCAGACTCCGCTCTAGAATGACACAAGGAAGAAGAATGACACAAAGAAAATGACAGAAAAGAAAAAGAAAGACCGGGTTTCTTCCCCTTCGAGTACTCAGGGCTTCGGCTCAATCACCGCAGACTCCGCTCTAGAATGACACAAGGAAGAAGAATGACACAAAGAAAATGACAGAAAAGAAAAAGAAAGACCGGGAGCCGGGATTCTTCGCTCCGCTCTAGAATGACACAAAGAAGAAGAATGACCGGGATTCTGAGCAGAGCGCGGCGGGACAGAAAGAAGAAGAAAGACCCGGAGCCGGGATTCTTCGCTTCGCAGACTCCGCTCTAGAATGACACAAGGAAAATGACACAAAAAGAAAGAAGAAAGACCGGGATTCTTCCCCTTCGAGTACTCAGGGCTTCGGCTCAATCACCGCAGACTCCGCTCTAGAATGACACAAAGAAGAAGAATGACACGAAGAGGAAGAATGACACGAAGAGGAAGAAAGACCGGAAATGCGGACGGCGGGCCATTTCTGGCCCGCCGTTCGGTTACTACGTTATGAGTTTAGAGTTGCCCTTAGTTCGCGCAGGTGACCGGGAACGTGGTCGCAGGCAGCGGGCAAGCCGTGGACGCAAACGACAAGGTTCCCCCAATCGAGGTGGCCGCCAGGTTCGCGGCGCAAACGCCAGCATAGCTGCCAGTGTCCGAGCAAGTGCAGAGGCAGCTTGTCTGGGCCACAGTCTGGGCTAGAGCATTCGGGCCTACAGCCGCGCCGAGCGCTGGGTTGGCGGGCAGCAGGCTGAGCGTGCAGGTCGTGTTCCACGTCTTCACGCCGAGGGCGTAGCTGGTAGTTACAGTTCCACCACCGGACATCGAGACCTCGGTGTCGCACATAGTTTCGTTCTTGTTGGTCGCAGTGACCAGCCCGTACGTGGGCGTGCCTTTCGAGGGCGAAGGGCTCTTGGCCGCGGTCAGGAGCGCGACAGTAACAGGAGATTGCTGGTACGACTCGCAGAGGGACATGCCGCCGCTAGGTACGACATAGGTGGAGTCAGAGAAAAGACCGGTTACGATCACGTACGCGTTCGCATTAGTTGCGCCATACTGCACTGCGCTGTCCACATATCCAGCGCCGGCAGTTGCGAGATTTTCGCAGTCCGGGTTGGTGGCGAAGGTGCCTTCCATGGACGCGAAGAGGTTGCTGGTGCCATCAGCAAATAGGGCAGCGGTAGCGCCACTGGGCTGATTGTCGTACACGGCGCCGCCGAGAATGTAGTTTTGCGGCTCCAGAAAGAAGGGGCAGAAGCTGTTGTCGGGACTTGGCCCCGAGCTCGGTACGACGTAGCCGTTGTTGCTGTTGAAGGACAACTCTCCGCCCGCATGGGTCGCATCGGGGAAGATATCGTACGATCCCATCGTGACTTCCAAAGAACCGGTGATTGTCGCACCACTGGTGGCGGTGGCGGCCTGCTGAACATATGCGGTCCCGTCGGTCTGATTAGCACCGAACGCACTGCAACTTAAGGCCGACGCTCCAACATACGGCGCGGTGCCCCAAGCGGTCGGGATCGGCGCCGTAACTCCGGGGCCCTGCTTGGACAGTGTGATGTTCAGGACCGGAGCGCCATTTCCCGGATCGGAGGGGCTATTGGCAGCGGGAGTTCTGATGCTGATTCCAACCACAGGGCCCTTGCTGTTCTCCAGAAAGAAGCCGAATGGAAAGGCGCCGTAGGCGTCGTGGCTGTCGAGTGTGTCAAAATAGTTGTATTCCGTAGCGAACGACAGAATCATCGAGCCGGCCGGGCCGCCGATCGACAGGGTGCCGCCGTCGAAGTGGTTGACGCCGTCGAAGCACGGGGCTCCGCCGAATGCCGAAAAATCAGAGAGACAGTTGGCGGGCCCAAAATAATCGCCGATCGGGCTGGACTCGACATCACCGGCATTGTAGATCAATTCGCCGGTTGCGGTGCAATAACCGCCCAAGTTGGGACCGAAGTTGACCTGGCCAACGCCGACCGCGGAGGTGGCGACTCCATCGGTGGTGAAGCTGGGCATGGCTCCCTGCAACAGCATTGCGTAGCTGTTTCCGCACTCGGGAGGTCCCACCGCGACGGTCGCGCTGGCCGGAGGGGCTGCCATCAAAGCGAGGCCGCCCGCTACGATTAAGCTCAAAAGAAATCGTTTCATACATCCTCCGAGACATTCGAGAAATTTACTGAGTTAAAGAACCTTTGAAACCCCATTTCCCCAACTTGCGCCCGCCCCATACGTGAGGGCCTGTGCGGCGACTGTCAGACCTCCTTTTTATCACGACGCCCGTGGACTCGACCGCAAAGCGCGCGGCGCCGAAATAGACTCTCTCTTACGCGACTGGCCAAGATAACTAATCGGAACCTCGAACCTGTTATATAGGCGTAGCCTGGTCAGGTCGTCAAGCGGCGGGGTCATTTTTATTCGAGCAGGAAGCTCGAATTCCAGTCAAATAACAATTTATCGGCACTTCTTTTGGAAAATCCTGACCATCGATGGCCCGATTGGAGGCTCGAAGAGCGGCGGTTTTTGTTCTTTTCAGGACTCGCCGGAGATTTGTCGCTTGACAAATTTAGCGGATGCGGAATACGGTCATACGATTGTGACACTGCTCATATGGTGACACTGCTCTTGGGGAGGAATTTGTCGATGCGCTTCAACAAGTCGTTTACACGGTCAATCGTGGCCATGAGTTTCTCGTTCTTGTTCCTGATTGCCGCGTTTGCACGGCCGGCGTTGGCGCAATCGGACGACGATGCGTCGTCAGACAACAGCAAGAGGGCAGTAAGTCAACTTTCTGTCTCGCCCCTGATGCTGAACTACGGCACCATCAACCTCAACACGAATAAGTTGAGGGCGACCAGGCATTTCAAAATCAAGAACACCGGGAAGGCGACGCTGGACAACCTGGTCGTCGGCGCGCCCACCAATTCCGACTACGTCATCACGAACGGTCCCATTCCCACCACGATTGCCGGCAAAGGACGCCTGACGGTGAACGTTCTGTTCACCCCCACGGGAAAGGGCACCGAGAACGGGAAGATCGTCATCACCAGTGGCGCGACCAAGGGGAAGAAGGGCGCGATCGTCCGTCTGAAGGGTAAAGCCACGCAGAAGCATCCGACGCCGACTCCGACTCGGACTGCGACGCCGACGCCAACTGCGACGCCGACTCGGACGCCAACTGCGACGCCGACCTCGACGGCAACCTCGACGGCGACTGCCACAAAGACTGCGACTTCGACGGCAACCTCGACGGCAACCTCGACGGCGACCTCGACGGCAACCTCGACGGCAACTTCGACGGCGACGGGAACCTCGACGGCAACCTCGACGTTGACTCCGACTGCGACGTTGACTCCGACTCCGACGGCAACTGCGACGGCGACTGCGACGTTGAGTCCGACTCCGACGGCAACTGCGACCTCGACGTTGACTCCGACGCCAACCGTTACGGCAAGCGCGACGGCAACTCCGACCTCGACCAGCGCAACCTCGACGGCGACGGCAACCTCGACGGCGACCGCGACGCAGACCGCAACGGCAACCGAAACGGCTACTCCGACGGCGACCGCCACGGCCACTGCGACTGCGACGGCCACGGCAACGCCAACCCTTACGGCGACGGCAACGGCGACGCCAACCCTTACGGCAACGGCAACCGCGACGCCAACCGTGACGGCGACGCCAACCGTAACGCCAACCCTTACGGCAACGGCGACGGCAACGGCGACGGCGACTGCAACCGCAACTTCGACCAGCGGGACGCCGACGGCAACGCCGACCAGCACGCCGGGAGTGGAGGCGGGCACCATCCTGTTCGCGGGCGGCGACGTGGGCGGCGCCCTGGGGCCCTACCACCTTGCGACCTCGGTACTGTCGAGCACGGGGTCACAGATCTATAACCCGAGCACTAACGCCTTCACGAAGCTGACCGGGCTCAACACGGCGCGTGAGTCGGCCGCATCGGTGGTGCTGCCCAACGGGAAGACCCTGATCGTGGGCGGCGAGACCTGCATCCAGACGACGTTTGGCACCGTGACCGGGAGCATGTGCACCGCGCTCCAGACTGCGGAGCTGTACACCGAGAGCGCCGGGGGGGGGACATTCACGGCTGCCGGCGGAGCCAGCAGCTACTTGATGACGATCGCCCGCAGCGGGCCGACCGCAACCCTGATTGAGGGCACCGGCAACACCTTACTGGATGGCAAGGTGCTGATCGTGGGCGGCTCGACCGGAGAGTCGTGGCTGTCGGTCAGCACGCCGAACGTCCCTGCGCCGAGCCAGATCGCGCTCAATACGGCGGAAATCTACGACCCGGTCAACGACTCCTTCACCGCGATCGATTCCGTTCCGGGATGCCCGACGGCAGAGTCGCCTTACACAACGCCGGCATGCACGACAGGGCTTCCTGCGACTTGCCCCCAAGCTCCGACTGCGATTACGTCGGCAACTGAAAGCGGAACAACTGTGACAATGATTACCACGGCGAATCCGCCTGACCTGATCGTTGGCGACACCGTTTCAATCAGCAGCCTACTAATTCCGCCCTCGGTATCGCCATTACCTGCGGGATACAACGGAACCTTCACTGTGACCGGTCCGGGCTCCATAGGCACCGTTGTTACCGGCACCACGTTTACCTACACGGCCGCGGTCTCGGGATTGGGGACAGGTGCAGGTGGAACGGCATCAGCCGGCACGCTGCAGTGCGGCATGGTGGACCAGGGCGCAGCACTGATCCCGAACGGCAGCGGCAAGGTGCTGATGGCAGGCGGAGACTTGGTGGCGTTCCTGGGCCAGTCGTCGCCCATGTCGTTCATCTTCGACCCGAATCAAAGTGCGGGGTCTTACTGGACGCAGACCGCGGCCCTGAATACCCCGCGCGAACTGTTCGCGCTCAATGCGATGGATCCGAAGGTGGTCACCGGCGCGCTGTCGGGTGAGTTGGTGGCGTTCGGCGGCGTCGAGGGTGCTGCCGCCGTAGCAGGCTGCACCAACGGAGAAATCGATGTGACCACGCTCAATACGGCGGAAGTGTTCGACCCGGCGGGCAACGCGGGCGCTGGGACCTGGAGCGCGGTGGCTAGCACGATGGGAGCGAAGCGCGCGGGATACGCGACCCAGTTCGACAACGTCACCGACACTCTGGCGGGCCAGGTGATCCTGGCCGGCGGCGTGGACGTAGAAGCAGGCGTATGGCCTCCGACCGATTTAACCGGCTGCGTGGTCACGACCGCAGGACTCAAGCAGGGGGCGACGGCTGAGACCGACCTGTACAATCCGATGTCGGGAACGGGCGGCACCTTCACCGCGACCAGCCCGCTCACTCAGGCGCGTGAAGGGCAGGTCCAGGCCGAGCTCGGAGGAACGGGCGCCGAGGCGGGCGACATAATCGCGATTGGCGGCGCCTGCACGAAACCGACCCCGAACCTGTCCTCATGGGTGATTGGAACCTCTGCGGCCACGTTGATCACCGCATGCAACAGCGCCAACGCGGGTGCGACCGGCTATTACTCGGAGCTGTACACCCCGTCGAGCGGATTGTGGACAAAGGGCCCGCTGCTCCTGGGCACGGCCGTTCCGACCAACAGCGCGGCGTCGGCGACTCTGCCATAGCAGGACGGATCGAAACAGACTGACGTAACCGGCAACGCCGGCCCCCAACAGGGGGCCGGCGTTGCTGCATCTGGGCATCGCCCATAAGCAAACCACGGTTCGAAGTTCCTGAATATTAGGTATTTTGCTTCGGTAATCTGGAAATATCCCTGTTTATTGGGATATTACGGTGTATCGATCAGTCGCAGAGATCTGTTCCCGAAGGAGACAGGCGCAGTGCTTCCAGGGCTGGACTTATCGAAAAATGGGGGGATTTTAAGGATGTCTAATAAGGCACGCTCTTTGCGAGTAAGGTTCCTAGCAGAACAGGGATAGGCTAAACAACTTTTCAGCAAAAGGGATGCGCGTAATCGCGCAGGAGGACAGGAGGCAAAAAGTTTATGAAACGAAGGATTACGATTCTTGCAATCGCCGCGATAGCGGTAGTGGGGCTGGCCAGAGGCCACGCCTGGGCGCTCGGAACTGAGTCGCCAGGGGGTGGGCTTACGGGAACGGTCCATGACTTCACGGGCGGTTTTGGCGGTACGCTCCCCAGAGTGCCCATCGGCCAATGCACCTTCTGTCATACGCCTCATGGTGCAATGTCGACCACCCTGTTGTGGAACCATGAACTCTCCGGTCAAACGTACGGCTGGGATACAACTGCGACTATGGCAGGTACCCCTTACCCGAAGTTCTCGGACAGCGCTTGGCAGGGGCCGACGGCGAAGTGCCTGAGCTGCCATGACGGCACAGTGGCGATCGGCGCTATAAACTGGTTCGACTCCGGCCACGGCGGCGGAGGAGCTTGGGCTGGAACACCGAAAGTATCACCGTACATCGCCAGCCCGATCATCAACAAGTTCGCGAGTCTCCAGGGCCTGAGCAACAACACGACCACTGGCGCCTCGATCTTGTCGGGAGTTCATCCGGTTGCGATGCCTTATCCTTATAACGGCGTGCCGAGCACGTACAATGGCGTCACGACAGGCGCGAATTTTATCCCCGGCCAGTGGCAGACTACGCCTGTTGGGAACGTCCGTCTCTACATGCAGACGGGCACCAACCAGGTCACGCTGGGCTGGAACGGAGCCGCCTACGCGCCAGCAGCAGCAAGCGGTCTGCAAGGCGCTGCCGGTATCGAGTGCTCGTCCTGCCACGACGTGCACAACAAGCTGACGAAGGATGGATACCTTCTGGTCGGACTCGGGACCGGCACCGGAACCGGCTATCTCTGTAACATGTGCCACATGAAGTACTAACTTCTGGTGCCGATTTCCCCAGCGAAGGCCCGGCACGGTATGCCGGGCCTTCGCATTTTTTGGCTGCCGATGCTCGGCAGTCCAGCTGATCAGGAGCGAGTGAGCCTGCTTTCCGGGTTGGCGGACTAGCGAATGAGCAATCGATTTTGTGTTTCCTTTGGATTCTCTTCGCAGTATCTGATCCCAAAGGGAGCAGCCAAATTTCAGTGATCTTCGTTTTCTTATCTGAGGTTTTAGGCATTTTGAGGGGAGCTTACAGGGCACGGTCCTTGCTGCCTGAGACACGTCTGCGAAGTTCTGCCATAATTTGGCCATTTTTGAAGACAAAAGATTGCCAACGCGGCCAGGAGATAGGTTGAGTGGAGAATTCTCAGCATGATTGCTCATAAGTCGTTCTATTCGAAGGCCGCAAGCTGGATCGGTTTGGGCCTGATCGTTTTAGCTGCCGGGTGCGCTGCCCAAAAGCCGACGGAAAAGGTGGTGCTTCCGGCCTGGCCACCCCCTCCGCAGAAGGCCCGGATCGAGTTCGTGCGCACCATCGCGAGCGAAGACGATGTCGTGCACAACACCACGTTCACGCAACAGGTGGCCAATTTCCTTGCCGGGACGAAGCCGACGCCTGCTCAAATCGTGGAACCAGACGGAATTGCGGTCTCCGACGATGGCAGCGTGCTCTACGTTTCGGACCGTGCGCAGGGCGCGGTGTTCGTGTTCGACTTCGGCAAGAAGGAGTTCCGCGCGGTCGGGGGGTTGGCGTTCCCGATCGGAGTGGCGGTGGATGGGCAACAGAACATTTATGTCGCGGAGCAGCCCAACAAAGCGATCACGGTATTTGATCCGACCGGGAAGCAGATTCGTTCCATCACCGACCCCAGCCTGGAGCGGCCGAGCGGGATCGCGATCGACCGCGAGCGCAAGCGTCTCTATGTGGCCGATACGTCGCACGCCACGTCCAAGGAGCATACGGTCAAAATCTTCAGTCTCGAGGGAAAGCTGATTGGAAAAATCGGCGGGGAGAAGGGCTACGCTCCGGGGCATTTCCTGTTTCCCACCTACGTTTGGGTTGACAGTGACGGCGATGTGTACGTGACGGATACGATGAACTGCCGGGTGCAGGCGTTCAGCCCCGACGGGAAATATATCCGCAGCTACGGTGAGCGCGGCGATGCGTTCGGACAGTTTAGCCGGCCCAAGGGGGTGGCGCTGGACACCTTGCACAACGTTTACGTTGTGGACTCGGGATGGAGCATCGTCCAAATTTTCAATCCGGAGGCGCAGGTTCTGCTGTTCTTTGGCGGCCGCGGGCCGCTTCCGGGCATGCTCAAGAACCCCACCGCGCTTGCAATCGACAAGAACAATCACATCTACGTCGGCGACTACCTCAATCACCGGATCGAAGTTTACCGACTGGTGAACACCACTGCGGCTGACAGCATGCCTGATTCGGGGGCGCCAGCGGCGGCGCCGGCCACGGATGAGCCGAAGAGTTGAGCCAACATGCTCGCGGCCGGGATGGGGGGGAACGGAGCCTGGAGTGAAACGAAAGCGCTTGGTCTCAAGTGTCAGGTGAAGGATGAAATGAGCGGACGGGGTCAGGGCGAGCATCCAGGCTCATCCAACAAATGCTGAGCGAATCGAGAGAGGCGCGCGATGCCATCCAGTTGTGCGACAGCAACGGATCCGCGATGGCGGGCTGGTAGCGGGCGACGCAATGCTGGTTCGAAAGCGCGGTGTGTTACGCAGCGTGGTCGTCGCGTTGTGCGCGATTGTGTGGGGAGCGCTCGTGATTGGCGGATGCAGTGAGGAATCGCGCTACCCAGTGCTTTCCTTCTTGTTTGAGGGCGTGCCCAAACCCGGACAGAAAGCCGAGCAACTGCAGGTCGTGCGTCTGCCGCGCCGGCCGCCGCCGCCGAAAGCGACTCCCACGCCAGCACCGGTCGCCGTTGCGAAGGAGAAGTATCCCTTCGGATGGCTCCCTGCGTTGCTGAAGACCATGCCTCACGACGCGGCCGGCTACCCCGACATGGTGGCCGCGTTCAAGGAGAAGAAAATCGATCCGATGCCGGGCCCTGAACAAGACCACGTCGTGCCGAAGCCGAAGAAGGTCGTCGACATGGAGATCACGCTGATCGCCAAGGGCAAGACCAAGTGCAGCTTCTCACACGAGATTCATACCACCCTGGTCACTTGCAAGAGCTGCCATCAGGGCCTGTTCAAAATGACGACCGGGGAAAAGCTCTCGATGGACGATTGCGCGACCTGCCACGAGAAGGTGGCATTCCCGATCAAGGGCGAGTGCGTGCGCTGTCATCCGGCGATGAAGAAGAAGGCGCCCAAGGAGCCGCCCAAGGAAAAACTGCTGGAAGGCAAGGTCAAGCTGGCGCGCGCCAAGAGCAGCGATGCCAATCTGAGCGGAATACCGCCCGCAACCTTCCCCCATCTGCCGCACCGCGTGAGCTTCAGGTGCTACGCATGCCACCCCACGCCCTTCCCGATGAAGGAGGAAGGCACGAAGCCGACCACGATGAAGGAAATTTCCGAAGGCAAGTCCTGCGGTATCTGCCATAACGGCAAGATCGCATTCGCTGGGGATGATCTCGGGACCTGCAGCCGATGCCATTCGTGAGTACAAAAGCGATCCGCACATCATCCTGGCTGGTCCTTGTTGTATCGATCTGGGTAATTTTCACGAGCGGAAACGGGTATGCATTTTCGCTGCTATCCTGGGTGCCCTCCGAGGGCAGCTTCGCCTTGGGCCAATGGCAGGGCGGGGTGGTCGGAGGTTACGAGTGGGAAGATGAGACGACGACCGCGGGACGCGTCTCAAGTAGTGTGCTGCGGAACAGGTTGGACGAAGACGTCCATCTCAGTAACAACGGCTTTTATATAGTGGACCCGCGGCTGATCGAGGGCACCGCCGGAGGCGACCTCGACTTTTTCCAGGAGACTGACAAGTTCGCCGGCTCGAATAAGTCTCAAGACGGCACGCTCATCGGCTGGGATGCGGTTGTCAGTGTGCTGGGGGAAAAGCCGTGCACCGGCATCTTGTTTTCTCATCGCAATGAAGGCGTCATCAGCACAGACTTTGGAGGCCGGACTGACACCCTCACGCAGAATTTCGGCGGGATCTTGATGCTTCGGCAGGACAGTTTCCTGCGCGAATCGTTCCCATATTTCTCCGCCGACCTCTATGCGCGGCAGGAGGAGGCGGACCAATCCACCACACAGCTCGGTGAGAGCTACACGATCAACGAAACCCGCGATGTGGCCGGCCTTGACGCCTACAAAGGGTTCCAGACTGCGGACCTCGACTTCAGCTACCAGCTCGTCGACGACAGCTATACCGGAACCTCTCGGAACAGCTTCACCAACCAATGGGCGAATCTCAACTACAGTCTGGACTTCGGACCTACCCTGAACCGCAGATGGGATTCCCGGATCACCTATTTGACCCGTTCCGGCGGCGGCATAGACGAATCATTCCTGTACGCTGACGAACGGCTGCACATCGATCATTTCAAAAACCTGTCCACGAGCTACGAGTACCTTTTCATAAACACCGATACCCAGGGTCAACAGAGCACCAGCAACACGGCCACGTTCCAGCTTCAGCATCGCCTATACCAAAGCCTGGTGAATACTCTCACGCTGCAGGGGTCTTACGAGACGTTCTCGCCGCAAGGCCACACTGACTTCGTCGCTGCGGAGGAGAGTTCCACCTACAACCGCTCGATTCCCTGGGGCGGCACCCTCATTCTCGGCAGCGATGGGCGGTACGAAATCGATCAAGATCACGTCAACGGACCGATCACGATCCTGAATGAGAAGCACACCGCGCCGGCCTTTTTCGGCCCCGGAATCGGATTCACGCTCAGCGCCCCCTTTATTGCTACCTCGACCATCGTCATATACGACACCCGTGGCGGAGGAAGACTACTGACCAGGCTGGGGGTGGATTACAACATCGTCGCGCAGGGTCAGTGGACGAAGATAGTGATCCTTCCGACAACGCTGGTGATTCTGCCCGGCGACGCGCTTGAGGTCAGCTACTCCTACGTGGTTGGGCCCACTGGCCGGTATTCAACCACCAGCTTGTCGGCAGATGCGGGCGTGACTTTCGGTTGGATCTCGTTGGTCGGTGCGTTTCAGCAGTCGAATCAGTCGATGCAGAGCGGGACAGGCTCGCAGTATCTGTACAACACGCGCCAGGAAAGCGGCCAGCTCGATCTGCACAAGGACTGGGAATGGGTTGATGCCAGGGTCAGCGCTCTCTACCAGATCTATCACACGCAATCTGAATCGGTTGGTGTTTTCGACTACACGATGCAGAATTACGGCGAGTATCTGACCTTCCAGCCCGGATGGAGCACGACCCTTCATGTCAATGGCGACGAGGCGTTTACCGACTACACGCAAACGGCACAACAAAGCTCGGACCTCAGTTTCGAGGCCGCGCTGGACCGCTTCTTTTCGTCGGGAAATTTCTTCACGGCGTTCGCCCGGGCGCGCCAAATTAACGAGTCAGATTTCCCGACCGAGACTGACTACGAGGCGGGCCTGAGAGCCGATTTCCGGTACGGCAAGATCTACATCTGGCCGTGGTTCTCGTGGATCGAGAGAACTTACGGCCCGACGAAGACCAACGATCCTCACATAATGCTAAAGATTGGACGGGACCTGTGAGGTGAATAATTTGCGCGCGATGTTCAAGCCGATAATCGCCGCCCTGGCGCTTGCAACTGCGCTGGGCTGCCAGCCTACCGGGGGCCTCGACGGACTCGCCGGAGGAAATGGAACGTCAGCGGTTAGCGCGGACATCGTGTGGCCCCAGCCGCCAAATCCCGCACGAATCCGCTATGTGCGCAGTATTTCCATCCCTGGCGATGTGGGGATCAAGCGCGGATTCTTTGGAACGCTCCTCGACGCAGTGACTCACAAGACAGAGGAGCGCTTCATCCGTCCGACCGGCGTCGCCGAGAGCGACGGCGCGATCTATGTGGCCGATCCCGGGGCACCGGCGCTGTGGATCTTCGACGCACAAAAGCAGGCCTCGGTCGCCGTCCGTGAACTCGGCGAGGACGCGCTGCTCTCGCCGGTGGCGGTGACGCCGGAGCGCGACGGACGCGCCTTCGTGGCGGACTCGCTCGTCAACAAGGTCTTCCTGGTCGATCGCGGCGGAAAGATGGTGAGCACGATTGCGGATAGCGCGCTCAAACGCCCGGTTGCGCTGGCCTGGGACAAGGCTAGAGACAGGCTCTACGTAGCAGACGCGGTGGGACAGCAGGTCCTCGTCTATGGGAGCGGAGGAAATCGTCTGCTGAGCTGGGGAAGCAGGGGCTCTGGAGACGGCGAGTTCAATTTTCCTGCCTACATCGCGCTGTCCCGCTCCGGAGAGGTTCTGGTTACCGACGCCCTGAACTACCGCGTGCAGGCGTTCGATCAGAACGGGAAATTTCTCTGGAAGATGGGCCGGCAGGGCGACGGATCGGGCGACTTCGCCGCGCCCAAGGGACTCGCGACCGACAGCGAAGGACATCTCTACGTGGTCGACGCGCTGTTCGACGGCGTACAGATTTTCGATCGCGAAGGAGCCCTGCTGCTCGGATTCGGCTCAGGCGGCCGGGCGCCGGGAGAGTTCTCGTTGCCGACCGGAGCCTTCATCGACGCGCGCGATCAGATCTATGTGGCCGATTCCTACAACCAGCGGATACAAGTATTCGAGTTTGTCGGCCGTTCCGGTGATTCTCACCCGGCGGAAACCGCGAAGCGCTGATGACAGTTCGGCGGAAAGAGCGCTGGGAAGAAGCGGTAAGCAGATGAGAAGGGCGGGAGGGACGATGGCGTTGGCGCGGCGGTTGATGCTGGCGCTCGCGCTGGTTGTGCTCGCGGCGGGGAGGGCAGGCGCGCAGATCGAGCGCACCGTCCACAACCTGGCCACCAAAAGTGCGAAGACGCACGGCGACAGCAAAAGCGTCGGCGTTTGCATCTTCTGTCATACCCCGCATAACGCGCGGCCTACCCAAGGGCTGTGGAACCGCGACCTTCCGGCCGTTACCTACAAGATCTATCAGAGCAGCACGCTGCGGGCGCAGATATCGCAGCCGAACGGCTCCTCGCGGCTGTGCCTCTCATGCCACGACGGAATTGTGGCGCTGAGCAACATGCGCGTGGCGCCCATCAGTGGCCCGGTCGCGCCGATGGCTGCGCTCACCGGCCAAGCCTCGCTTGGGACTGACCTCTCCAACGACCATCCAATCTCGTTCATTTACAACAGCGCGCTCGCGCTCAGGGCGGGTGACCTCATCGATCCCATGGCCCTGCCGCAGACCGCGCCGCTGGACAGCGAGAAACAACTCCAGTGCACTTCGTGCCACGATCCGCACCTCAATCGCCCCAACTTCCTGCGCATCGACGATCGCTTCGGCGCCGATTGCACGGTCTGCCATCGCGACCGCAACTGGCGTAGTTCCAGCCATGCGACTGCGGCGCAGACCTGGCGCGGCGGCAGGGCCACCACTCCATGGCCCACGGGCGGCTACGCGACCATGGCTGAAAACGCATGCCAAAGCTGCCATCGGGTCCATGCCGCGCCGCATCCGCAGCTCCTGCTCGCGCAAACCGTCGAGGAGAAGAACTGCACCATCTGCCACAACGGCATGCTCGCCAAGCAGAATATCGAAGCCGAATTCTTCAAGCCCTCGAGTCATCAGGTCCGAGGCAGGCAGTGGATCCACAATGCGGCTGAAGATCCGGTGAGTATGCCGCGCCATGTCACCTGCGTCGACTGCCACAACCCGCACGCGGCGACTTCGTCGGCGCTCGGTACCAAGCCGCCGGTGCTTCCCGGTGCGCTGCGCGGGGTCAGTGGGGTCACGGTCGGAGGCGTGCCGATCAAAGAAGCCAATTTCGAGTACGAGGTCTGCCTGAAGTGCCATGGGATGACCGAGCCGACGGGACTTGGCATCGTCCGCCAAGACCTCACCCGCAACATCGGGCGCAAGATCAATCCGGCCAACATGTCATATCATCCGCTGGCGGCTCCCGACCGAAAGGTGCGGATAACCGGCCTGACAACGCCGTACAACTCGTCCAGCGTGATCAGCTGCACGGATTGTCACAACAACGATCGCTGGACGAAGGGCGGCACGGCGCCGCGCGGGCCGCACGGCTCGCGTTTCGAGCCGATCCTTCAGATGGAATACGAAACGATGGACCCCAGTACGGAGTCCTATGCAAGCTACGCGCTTTGCTATAAATGCCACGACCGCAGCACCATACTGTTCAACTTCGGCGGGTTTCCCCACAAGCAGCACATAGTCGATCAGCACATTTCGTGCGCGGTCTGTCATGATCCGCACGGCTCGCGGCAGAGCACGCACCTGATCAATTTCATGACGATGTCGAAGCAGGGAGCACCGGTGGTGAGGCCCTCCAAGAGCGGGCGCTTGGAGTATGTTCCCGACCCGGCGCGTCCCGGCCATGGGAAGTGCTACATGACCTGCCATAACACCGACCACAA
>Ga0181536_10001795_pt1 | contig 24930 bp, 24 predicted proteins | sample PEATcosm2014_Bin_41_FD_121105 | JGI IMG/M metagenome (GOLD analysis project Ga0181536, IMG submission 121105) | Peatland microbial communities from MTU Mesocosm Facility, Houghton, MI, USA - PEATcosm2014_Bin17_60_metaG | ecosystem: Environmental > Terrestrial > Soil > Wetlands > Peat | place...
CCGTGTTATTGCCCATCCAGATATCGACCAAGTAGATCGACGAGAACTGCGTGGTCATGGAGAACGTGGGGGTTACGGTGGTATCGCCGCCCGTCAGCAGGTCCTTCCCAGGCCTCCAGCCGCCCGAGAAGAGATAGAGTATCTGCCGGGACGGGGCGAGGCCCTGCTGGTTGAGTTCGTCCTTCAGCGCGCTATAGGCCAGGTGTCCGATCACCTTACTGTCGGACGCAACGAAAATGTGAAACCGGTTCTTAATGTTTTTCATGTAGTCCCACATATAGACGCCGCTCTTTCGCCCAGATTCGTCTGGAATGCCGCCAAACACCACCAACAGCGGGGCGTTCTTGTTGGGCGCAATCCTATTGGGTGTAATCCAAAGCTGCCCGTAGCAGCCTTTAATGCCAATATCAATAGGGTTGACATCAATAGGGGTAACCGGCTTAACGTCGGTATCGGAACCACCCATGTCGATCCCTCTCTTTCTCCGGGGTTCGATCCCCGGGCGTTATAATAATACGCCTCTCATGCCTGTCCGTGGCAGACGATGATTGGATGTGCTCTTCGATCTTGCTGGAGCGATGCGCGGGCGCGGGACGTAGAATGGGTAGTGGACGAGAGCGGCGGATTCCTATGGGCAAGCGAACATGCCCGGCAACAAGGCCAGTCGCATCCCGGAATTTGCAAGAATCATTCACACCATTACCGAGGAAGGATTGCGCGCCCATGAAGCCTCATTCCCGGCTTTTTTCCCTTGCACCGATTGTTCTGGCAACTCTGGCGGCGATGCCCGCGGCGGCTCAGGATTGGATTCATACCGGCTCCAACCTAGGCAACGATCGTATCCGCCTCGCGGCGGCGGACTTCAAGCCGGTTGGGAACGATCCCCAGACCCCGGTTCTGAAGGCTGCCTTCGACGCCACGCTGTATAGCGACCTGGCCAATGCCGGCATCTTCGAGATGGTCTCGAAGAGCCTTGCGCCGCAGGACGCGCCGGGATCGCCCAGCGAGATCGTCTTGGCGCAGTGGTCGGCGGCTCCGGCAAGCGCAGCCATGGTGGCCTTTGGCGCGCTTTCGTCCACGAACGGGCGGCTGGCCGTATCCGGCTGGCTCGACGACACGCGCAACACCGTCAACCCGCAAGTCTTCGGCAAGCAGTACAACGAAGCAGCCAGCCAGGACGCGGCGCGAACGGTTGCGCATCGCTTCGCCGACGAGATCGTCTCCCGGCTGGGCGGCGGCATCAACGGCATCGCCGAAACCAAGATTTATTTTGTCAGTTCGCGCACCGGGAACAAGGAAATCTGGGCGATGGATTACGATGGTCAGAACCAGCGTCAGATTACCCACCTGGGCAGCATCTCGCTTTCGCCGCGCATCTCGCCGGATAACTCGCGGCTGGCTTTTGCGTCGCTGGGGCGCGAGGGCTGGTCGGTGCGCATCTATTCGCTGGAACTCGACCGCATGGTCAGCTTTCCCTCTGGAACGGTCGGCGGAAGCAATCAATCTCCGGCATGGTCGGGCGACGGATCGAAGATCGCCTTCTCCTCGTCGCGATCCGGCGATCCGGAGATATGGGTCGTGGACGCGAACGGCAGCAATCCGCGCCGACTTACCAACTTCGCCGGACCCGACGTCTCGCCTACCTGGAACCCGCGCACCAACGCGCAGTTGGCGTGGGTCAGCGGGCGCACCGGGCTGCCGCAGATTTACACCATGGACCAGGACGGCGCCAACGTTCAGCGGCTCACCGACGGCGGCTATGCGACTTCGCCCTCGTGGTCGCCCAACGGCCAGTTCCTCACCTTCAGTTGGAACCGCAAGTACGGCCCCGGCGACCCTGGCGGCCAAGACATCTACGTGATAGACATCGCCAGCAAGCGCTGGCTGCAGGTAACCCACGAATCGGGCAGCAACGACTTCCCCTGCTGGGCTCCGGACGGGCGGCACATCGTCTTTGAACGCACCCTCGGCAAGCGCAGCCAGATATGGTCGATGCTGGCCGACGGAACCGAGCAGCATCAACTGACTCAGACCGGCAACGACTTCATGCCCAACTGGAGTTGGCAATGAAGGCCGGATGCGCCGCGAGGATGCGCACTGTTTGTTACGGCTCGGAGCGTCCGGGTTTACTGCACTATCATGTTTATGTTGCCTGAATCCTTTTCTGGATGCGCTCCTGTGGATTGAGGCGAATCGGCTAAGCCGGCTGCGCATCCTGTATCCGGGCGGGATGAGTCTCCGGCCTCAACTCAAACGTCTATTGAAGAGGTACAGACCTGAACCATTGCGTCCCATTTAACCGAATGAACGACCTCGCCGCAAGCGGCGAGGTATCCTGAAAACCCGATTTGACTTTACGCCGCAAGCGGCGGGGAATCAGACCCGGAAGAGATTGAACTCCGGCGCGAATCTTTAGGATTGAGAGTGCCTGCTGGACGCGGGGACACAAAAGGCCAGATCGCCGGGAAGAAAGTTTTAATTTACGGAAGGAGCACTCCATTGAATCTGAGTTATCGAGTTCTGATGCCTGTAGTCCTGTTTGTCGCCTTGACCGCCGTTGCCGGCTGCGAGAAAAAAGCGGTTCCCCCGCCCGCCCCGCCGCCACCACCCCTAGCCGTCGCTCCAGTGCCCACCGCGCAACTTACCGCTTCGCCCACCGTGATCACGGAAGGGGACCAAGTGCTGTTGAGCTGGAAAACCACCGACGCTGCCTCCGTCTCCATCGACGGCATCGGCGACGTGCCCAGCTCCGGAGTGCAGACTGTGACCCCAGCCGTTACTACCGACTACCACCTGGTGGCCAAGGGCGCGGGCGGCACGGCCGAAGCCACGGCGAACGTCACTGTCAACGCCAAGCCGGCCGTGGTCGTGCCGCTGAAGACCATGAGTCCGGAAGAGGAGTTCAAGGCCAACGTTCAGGACATCTTCTTCGACTACGACAAGTTTGAGGTCCGCGCCGACGCCGAGGCCACGCTCTCGAAGGATAGCTCCTACTTGGCAACCCATCCGGATGTGAAGATCGTCATCGGCGGCTACTGCGATGAGCGCGGCTCCAACGAATACAACCTGGCGCTGGGCCAGAACCGCGCCGACGCCGCCAAGAATGCCCTGATCGCCGCCGGAGTGGCAGCCAGCCGCATCCGCGTCATCAGCTACGGCAAGGAGAAACCCTTCTGCTCGGAGTCCAGCGAAGAGTGCTGGCAGCTAAACCGCCGCGCCGGCTTCTCGATCGACAGGTAGAACGCAGCTATCGGTTGGCAGCTAACAGTTGACGCGAACAACGATGGCGTTGCCGCAGCCCTCGACTGTTAGCTGTAAACTGTTTTACAGGTGGAATATGCAAATTGCGCGTAAACTTCGGAATCGTCTTCTTGCCGCAGTAGTCCTTGCCTTCGTTCTGTCCTTCGCGCCCATGCCGGCGCGCGCCGCGTCGAAGGAGATCATCGAGTTGCAGACGCAGGTGCAGCAACTGCTGGATATGGCGCAGCGGCTCCAGTCCACAATGGATACGCGCTTCGCCGTGCTACAGAACCTGGCGCAACAAACCGCGGACAACGCCACCCAGATGAGCGCCGCCGTCAACGCGCTGCAAAAGAAGATCGACGCGCAGAACGATGCGGCCAACGGCAAGCTGGACGCGGCCTCGGGCCAGGTGCAGTCGCTAACAGACTCGGTCGACGAGTTGAAGTCGCGCATCGCCAAACTGGATAAGTCGGTCCAGGATTTGCAGGCGCAGTTGCAGAACATCCAGACTCCTCCGCCGGCCGCTCCTACTACGAACGGTGTGCCCGCGAATGCCCCGCCGGCCCCGGCAGTTGTTCCCGGAGCTGCCGCCGGACCGGTTGCGGCTCCGGCAATCAACCAGAGACCGCCGCTTCCGGAGACCTTTCAGGCCGGCTTGCGCGACTACAACGCCGCCCGTTATGACGTGGCTAGCGGAGAGTTCCAGGACGTGATGCACTCCTATCCGCTGGACGACCTGGCCGGCCAGGCCCAGTTTTACCTGGGCGAGATCGCCTACCGGGAAGAGAATTATGCCGACGCTGTGAAGGCCTACAACGTTGTGCTGGAAGGCTTCAGCGGCAGCCCCAAGGCCCCCGCCGCGCAATTGCGCAAAGGGTTGGCGCTGCTGCAACTGGGCAAAAAGCAAGACTGCATTCACGAACTGCGGGTGCTCATCCAGCGCCATCCGCAGACTCCCGAAGCCGCACAGGCGAAAGCTAAGCTCGCCAGCCTCGGCGCAAGCACAAGCACAAAGCCTACGCCGCACTAAGAAAGTGTCTGGACGCTCCCGATACGCTGGGCGGATTCCCTGGTCTCCCTCTCTTTTCGCAAAGAACGCAAAAAGGATGGGGCACCGAACGCATCATCGAGTTCCGACAAGGGGAGGTGCGGACGGAATGTCCAGCCACGGGCCGTTATAGAACGCAAGTGTGAGATTTGGCGAAGACTTGGACCACAAGAGTGCAGGCACATGGTCCAAGGGGCGTTTTCAACCGCATTGTTCGTGACCTGCTCAAACTGGAAAAACTCGAAGCGCAACATCCACGGGAAAAAACTTGAAGCCGACTGGGATAATGGCTACCTGGTGCATTTGCTCGAATATCCAGATGCGCTTTCTCGATTTGTCCTACATTGTCTTCGGCACTGCGCCAGTCTTTTCCAATCCAGAAATGAGACTGAGCGGCCTGTGTGGTTCGGGCAGCTCCAGAGGGCTCCTTTCGGGGACTTTTCATAGATGCCTCGTCGTCGTCGTGGCGGTGGGAATGCCCGTCCCCGCTTCATCAGGCTCATCTTGCGTTGGACAAGAGTGGGGCTTGCCGAGGCGCGGAAAATGGGGCATGATGGTAGTCGAACGAGATTTCCCAATCTCTTGGAGGTTCCTCGTGAAGCGTTTTCCGGTTCTCCTGTTCGCTGTTTTCGCTCTGACTGCGATTGCGGCTCACGCGGCCAATTCCACCAAAATCAACGGCTGGATTTCCGACTCGATGTGCGGCGTCAAACACGCCGGGAGCGGCGCGGCCTGCGTGAAAAAATGCATCGAGGGCGGCATGGCCCCGGTATTCGTGGACGAGGCCAAAAAAGAGGTTTGGACCATCGACAACCCGGACGCGGTGAAGGGTTTTTATGGCGGCCATGTGACCGTGACCGCAACCGCGGATGTGGCGAAGAAGAGCGTCCACATCGACTCGATAGCGGAAGCGAAGTAGGGATTTCGGGCATTCCAAACCGCCATCGGACTCGCCATGCCGGCGAATATTTGGTAGTGTCGTATCCGTCAGCCCTCTCTGGCACCGCCCCCTGCCAGCCTGAGATATGAGGGACAAATAGCGGATTTGACCGGAAGAACCCATGGCACGAGCAATCTGGAACGGCAAAGTCATTGCCGAAAGCGATACGACGGAGACAGTCGAGGGAGATATTTATTTTCCCGAGGCCAGCCTCAAGCGGGAGTATTTTCGCCCCAGCACAACCACTTCGATTTGTCCACGGAAGGGACAGGCGCGGTACCTGAGCCTGTTGATCGGCGGGCAGGATAACCCGGATGCGGCCTGGTACTATCCGGACCCCAAGCCGGTGGCGCGCAAGATCAAGGGATACGTGGCCTTCTGGCGCGGCGTGGAAGTGGAGCCGTAAGCCGGACTCTAAGCGCTCCGTCGTCAGTTGCAAACAGAGTCGTCGCGATGTGCCTTCCGGTGTGGATGAATCCGTAAACTTGGGTACATCGACTACAACGGTAGCCCAGAGGCGCATCCGGCGCTGCCTACATTTTTCAAGCACGATGAGAGACTCCAGGCATTCACCGGTACTCGACGATAGGTGTTTCGCCGAACGAGATACATTAAAGTTTTTACACACTGCTGAATTCAGGAGTAAGAACGACCGGCCGCAATGCACGACAGCGAGCCATCCTGCCTTTTGTTGTGGGATTCCTCGTGGGAAGTCAGCGCGAGGCATTCGCTTCGGTGCGCGGCACAAACTCCAGCACCTCCACGCCGTCGAATATCCCTAACTTGCGGACGGAGTGCGTTGCGGAGGCGCTCAACGCGAGCCAATCGAGAGTCTTATACGACGGCTCATATGCCATGGCCAAAAAACGTTCATGCTTCCGAGCCGCCTCTTCGAGGAACCGCGAACCGGCTCGAATCGCTTCGTCGTTGAGCGTCCTGGGCAGGGGCACAACCGGAACGCTGAGTTTGTAATAAAAAAGCGGAGCGAAAAAGAAACTTTCTTTTGCCGAATCGACCGGCATAGGAACGTAGTCGGCCTCGGGGAAGTCGCTACAGATCAAAACCGGAGCGCCGTCGACAGAGGCGTTTTTTTCCGCTGCTTGCAAGGCATATTTCCATGTGTAAGCATGCAGCCTGGAAGATGGGGAGCTATAGGAATAGTAAGCGGCGATGGTCACGAACGTCACGCATAACAGCAATCGCGCAACGCGGGGGGGACGAATGGCGCTGAGGAGCATAGCCCAGCAGAGCGCGATTCCTGGAATCGCGACCAGACGGTAGCGGGAAACAAAAATATGGATAGATGTTCCCATGCTTATCCCGTAGAGAATCAGAATCGGGATGAGCGCCAAGGACGCGCAAAACAGGATATGCCAACCTTGGAAATGAATTCGCCGATAGGATCGAGTTACTGCAACCGCGGCCAGCGCGGTCACGCCGAAGATGAGCCATCGCCGACCTGGCGCGAAGGTCAAGGCCAGGTCCTTCAAATTTGGAGCTAATTCGAATACGTGGGTTCCACCGGTGCGAATCATATCCAGCACCCCAGGAATCACCGGCAGGAACGCCAGCGCAAACGCGGCGAGGGCAATGCCGAACTGTCTCCATAAGGTCTTGCGGTCGCAAATCTTGATGGCGAAGAAGCAAAGAACGAGGGCCGGGAGAATAACTATGAAAAGATAATGAAACCAGACTATGCATGCCGCCGAAAGGCCAAACAGGGCTGCCAGCCAATTCGAACTGCTGCGCCGCAAGCGCGTCAGAATGAGAATGGTCGCATTCGTCGCCAGCGCCGCAAACGCGTAAGGCCGCGCGTCTATGGACAAGAAAGCGACGATGGGATGAAGACAAAAGACGATGGCCGCGGCGATGGCGCCATCGCGGTCGAACAGTTCGCGCGCGGCGCGGTAAAGAAGATAGACCGCCCCGAGCATGGCGAGAATGGAGGGAACTCTGAGGGCGATCTCGCTGGTTCCGATGATTTTAGTCGAAAGCCAAAGGATATATGAATATGCGGGAAAGAAAAGAACCTGGCGAGACAGTATCCCTGAGAAGCCCGCGCCGATCTGCCAATACGAGCCTGTCTCATCCAGCCACAGCGGGGCGCGAATGGCAATGAACCAAATGGAGATTGATGTGGTGAGAGCCAGGGCATAAATCGCATAGAACACGCGATCCTGGACGGGCCGAAGGCTTGCTGGCCACGGAGGGTTTCTCCGCGGTTCTTCGATTTGAACTTCTGTAACAGTGCCGATAACTTCCAAAACAGTGCTCCGAGAGTGTCTACTTACAGCGTTTTCGCCTTGTTGAGGCAGGGCATAGCGATGCTGAGTTCCACAGGCATTCAACTCTATTTAGTACCATAGTCGGCGCTGGCCGCGCCAATGGCCGGGGCGCGCCGGAACCGGCCTTCATCGTTGCCTTCTTCGCCAGGGAAGCGGCCAAACCGCAGAAGCAAGCGGGATTTCCTGCTGGCGGAACGGACGGCTGCTGTTACAGCTTTCACCTTCCCTGTCCTTGAATTGCCCACTGCGCGTATACTTATCGGCGAGGCAAACCACGCAATGGACCTATCAGCATTTGACGCTCCGAATCTGCTGCAAAACGCGGCCATCCTCACTGTCGTTCTCGCATTTGCCGGTTATTTGGTCACCTTCATGAGCGCCCGCATGCTGGCGCGGAGGCGCGACAAACTCGAACTGGTCAACAAACGGCTCAACGAGTTCTACGGCCCGCTCTACGTCGCCTCCCAGGCGGGCAATATTGCCTATCGGTCGCTGCTCAAGAAACAGGGCAAGACGCAGAGCTTTCCCATCCTCGATGAGGAGATGAAGGAGTGGGTTTTATGGATGACCACCATCTTCATGCCCCTCAACGACGTCCGCGAAAAGGTCATTATCCGCAAGGCCTACCTCATCATTGAGGAGCAGATGCCGCGCTGCCTGCTCGACTTTGTGACTCATGTGGTGGGTTACAAGGCGGTGCTGGCCAAATGGGCCGAGGGCGACTTTTCCGAGCGCCGCTCGACCATCGGTTGGCCGCCGGAATTCGATCTCTATGTGGAGCGATCCTACGCCGCGCTCAAAGCCGAACAGACCCGGCTGCTGCATAGCTTCGCGTGGCGGGTCTATCGTCGGGTATTTCATCGCAAGCGAGATAATCCTATCTAAGGTTCTTATTGTTTTTAGCCCGGTGCCGGGCGCCTACCCTTGCAGCTTTTTTCTGCCGCAAGGAATGAACGACCTCGCCGCAAGCGGCGAGGTATCCTGAAAACCCGATTTGACTTTACGCCGCAAGCGGCGGGGAATCAGACCCGGAAGAGATTGGAAGGCCGCTGCTATCGGTAAGTCTAGTACCTATAATTCTCCGCTTTGTAAGGTCCCTCGACCGGCACGCCGAGATAGTCGGCCTGTTTCGGAGTAAGTGTCGTTAGCTTTACGCCGATCTTTTCCAGGTGCAGGCGAGCGACCTCTTCATCCAGTTTCTTGGGCAGCACATAGACGCCGACCTTGTAACTGTCCTTGTTGGCCCATAGGTCGAGCTGCGCCAGCGTCTGGTTGGCAAAGCTGTTGCTCATCACAAAGCTGGGATGGCCGGTGGCGCAGCCGAGATTCACTAGACGGCCTTCGGCCAGCACAAAGATGCTGTGGCCGTCGGGAAAGGTGTACTGATCCACCTGCGGCTTGATGTTGAGCTTGGTTACGCCCGGCTCCCGGTTGAGCTGGTCCATCTGAATCTCGTTGTCGAAGTGGCCGATGTTGCAGACGATGGCCTGATCCTTCATGCGCTTCATGTGTTCGAGGGTGATGATGTCCACGTTGCCAGTGCAGGTAACATAGATGTCGCCGCGCCCCAGCGTCTCTTCGATGGTGGTCACCTCGAAGCCCTCCATCGCCGCTTGCAGCGCGTTGATAGGGTCCACCTCGGTGACGATCACGCGCGCGCCCATGCCGCGCAGCGAGTGCGACGAACCCTTGCCCACATCGCCGTAGCCGCAGATCACCGCGACCTTGCCTGCAACCATAACATCTGTCGCCCGCTTGATGCCGTCGGCCAGCGACTCGCGGCAGCCGTACAAGTTATCGAACTTGGACTTGGTTACCGAGTCGTTGACATTGATGGCGGGCACCAGCAGCTTGCCTTGTTCCAGCATCTTGTAGAGGCGATGAACGCCAGTCGTGGTTTCTTCCGAAACGCCGCGCCAGTCCTTCACCACTTTGTGCCAGTGCTCGGGGTCTTCTTCATACACCTTCTTCAAAAGATTCTTGATGACCTGCTCTTCGCGGCTCGACGCGGGGCCGTCCACCCACGTATCGCCCTCTTCCAGTTCATAGCCCTTGTGGAGCAGCAGGGTAACATCGCCGCCGTCGTCCACCACCAGTTCCGGTCCCTTGCCGTCCTTGTGGTTGAGCGCCTGATACGTACACCACCAGTAATCCTCCAGCGACTCGCCCTTCCAGGCGAAGACCGGCACGCCGGAGGCAGCAATTGCGGCGGCCGCGTGATCCTGCGTGGAGAAGATATTGCAGCTCGCCCAGCGAACCTCAGCGCCCAGGCTCACCAAGGTTTCAATCAGCACCGCAGTCTGAATCGTCATGTGCAACGAACCGGTGATGCGCACTCCGGCGAGAGGCTTGGCGGCGGCATACTTGTGCCGGATGGACATCAATCCTGGCATCTCCTGCTCGGCGATGGTGATTTCTTTGCGGCCCCAGTCGGCCAGCGACAGGTCGGCTACCTTGTATTCCGTATTCGCGATTTCGAGAGTTGACGTTGCCATAAGCGTTTGCTCCTAACTCTTTGAGAATATCATCCACGCCAAACGTGAATGGATGCTCCGCTACGGCGCCGTAGGCTCTGCCTTGAGCGGCGCGCCTTCGGCTTCCAGCAGTTGGCGCTTGCGCTCCACGCCCCAGCGGTAGCCGGTGAGCGAACCGTTTGCGCCCACGACCCGGTGGCACGGGACAAACAGAGCCACGCGATTCATGGCGCAGGCGCGGGCTACGGCGCGGGTGGCGCCCGGGTTGCCTAACTCCTTCGCCAGTTCGCTGTAACTCCGCGTCTGGCCGCGCGGAATCACCCGCAACGCCTGCCACACACGCAGTTGAAAGGCCGTGCCGCGCAGGTCCACCACCTGTTGTGGGGCCAAGGTTTCGGATGGTTTTGTTCGGCCGCTTACTACCCCCAGTGCAGCATCCACGAGGGCCGCAAGCGACGGATCGCGGCGCAGGGTTGCAGCCGGAAATTCATTGCGCAGAGTGGCCTCGGCATCGGTCTCGGTGGACGCAAGCGCCAGCCAGCACAATCCGCGCGCTGTCGCTCCCACAATCACCCATCCAAAAGGAGAAAGTGCGGAGCACCAGCCGATTTGCTCGCCGCGACCGCCCTGCGCAAACCGCGCCGGCGTCATGCCCAGTTGCGCGCCCTCGTAGGCGCGGCTTGATGAGCCGAAACCCGCTTTGTAAATGGCATTGGTCACGGTATCTCCTTGCTTGAGCGCGCCGCGCAGGCTGGCGGCCCGCAGCGCCCGCTGGTATTCGAGCGGACTCGCGCCCATCACTTGCTTGAATATCCGCTGCACGGTAAAAGGGCTGAGGTTCACGAGCCGCCCTAACTCAACTAGTGGGACGGCGCGGTCGAGATTGGCCTCGATATGAGCGCGAATCCTGTCCGATGGGCTGCGGTACGAAGCAATGCCGGGGGAGCAGCGTTTGCAGGGGCGGAAACCGGCGGCGCGCGCCTGCTCCGCCGAGGGGAAGAACCGCACGTTGCCCCGAAGCGGACGGCGGCTGGCGCAACTGGGGCGGCAGAAGACGCCAGTGGTCGTGACTGCATAGAAGAACGCCGCGGCTGCGTCACGGCTGAGAACCTGCCGCCATGCGGCCTCAGGATCGATGGCCACTTCGGGACTATCAGGCTTTACGTATTGGGCTTTGCCGTTCATGGGAACCATGATCGCCGATCGATTGCCCCGCAGGCTACCCGTTTCTTGCGCGCAATTCGGTATACAGTTCTTCGTCGAGTTGAACGCTCTTGATGAGTAGTCCCGAGCTTTGTCCTATAACTCAACGGGGGTATCCTTGTTCAGCGTCTATGTATTCGATTTCTAACCAAGCCGCAGGGATGCCGCGCTTATGCAAGGGATAAAGCTCACTCTGTAGATATAACCACGTGGGATGGTCCGGCATGGTTACCGGACCATCCCACTCGGCTTTACTGCAACGAATAGACGGTCTTGAGCACTTTTTCCGCCACATTCTTGGGCAGCGGGGCATAGGAAAGCCCGGGGGCTTCGCTCTCGCCGTAGTTGACGATCCAACTCAGCAGGTCCTTGATGACCTTGCCCTTGGCCGCGTCGGGAGACTTGAGCGGGACCAGCAGCCAGGTAAAGCTGGAAATGGGGTAGGCGTCCTTGCCGGGAGCGTTGGTGATGGAGACGCGGTAGTCGTCGGGAATCTGCTTGACGCTGGCGGCGGCTTCAGTAACGCCCTCGATGGAGGCTTTGACAAAGTTGCCTGCTGGGTTCTTGACCGCGCCGTAGCTGATCTTGTTTTGCAGCGCGTAGATCAACTCGACGTAGCCCAGGGAGCCGGGCAACTGGCGCACCAGGCCAGCCACGCCCTCATTGCCCTTGCCGCCCACGCCCACCGGCCAACTGGGCGAGGTGCCCTTGCCGGGTCCGTTGGCCCACTCCGGGCTGACCTTGCTCAGGTAGTCGGTGAAGATGTAGCTGGTGCCGCTGCCGTCGGAGCGATGCACGACGATAATCTTCTGGTTGGGCAGCTTCACGCCTGGATTGTCGTTGGCGATGCGCCCGTCGCTCCAATTGGAGATTTTGCCCAGAAAGATGTCGGCCAGCACGTCGGAACTGAACTTGAGATCGCCGACGCCGGGGACATTGAAGATGGGCACCACCGCGCCGAGCACGGTGGGAATGTGAATCAGCTTGCTCTTGGAGGCGGCCAACTGCTCGTCGGTGGCCGGTCCGTCGGTGGCGCCAAAGTCCACCAGGCCCGCCGTGACCTGGCGGATGCCGCCGCCGGAACCGATGGACTGGTAGTTGATCTCGACCCCGGGATGCGCCGCCGAGTACTCGCTAAACCACTTGGAATAAATCGGATAAGGGAAGGTAGCGCCCGCCCCTGTCAACTTCTGGGCCTGAGCCGCGCTCATGGCCAATACCAACAAACCAACCGCAACCAACGTCTTTTTCACGCATATCTCCCTTGCAGATAACTTACCGCATACCATTGTCTACGGTAATTGTTAATGGCGTTTGAATTTATGGAAGGAGATTTTATGGCCATGAAAGAGGCTTGACAATCCTGAAGAATGAGAGCTAATACTTCCGTATGCTGTTCATCTCTCCCCCGAAAGGAATACAACCATGAAAGCGAAGATCGTCCTAGCGGCGGCGTTCGCGCTGCTGTCTGCCCTTCCCACGCTCGCCCAGGTTACGCCGGTTACGCCCGGCTGCGTCAAGGGCACACTGGAAAGCTATATCGCGCTCGGTGCTGAAGGATGCATATTCGACAATGTCCTTTACAGCAATTTCACCTATGCAACCCCGGTTGTGGCTGGCGGTACGGCCACGGAGGGCAATACTCCGGCCAATATCATCGTGACGCCCATCCTGCTTCCCACCCCCACGCTGTTTCCGGGGCTCAATTTCTCGGCTGTTGCCACTACGGCTACTCCCGGTGCTTGGAGTGTCGCCGCAGGGCAATCCGAGGAATCCGTGATCGGTTACCTGGCCACGCCCACGGAGCTACCGGCTACGCTGCCGGCAAGCGGCACTCTCATTCTCGATCTCGGGCCGTCGAAGATTTTGGGAATCATCGGGAGTGTAACGGTGCAGGAAACCGCGATTCCGGTTCCTCCGCCTGCGACCATTACGCCCGCGGTCACTCTCAGCGTCTATGAAATTTGCGAGGACGCGTGCCGCATTCAGCAGACTGAGGAAGTTACCATCGCGCCCGTGGAGGCGCTTCAAACCACCATCGTTGTGTCGCTTTCGGGCGGCAACGGCGGAGCATCGTTGAGCAGCTTTGCGTCGGACTATGCCATTGGCCCCCAGCCCGAATAACCGCTTCCAGCCGTGATTCCACTGGCGCCCACCCTTTTGCGTTATCTACGAAGGAGTGGGCGTCAGCCGTCTTTGGCGGGTGTTCGGCGAGTACCGCGTTCATCTTCGCCCGCCGCGCTCAGAACAACAAATTCCCTGCCAAAACTCTTTTGCTTCGATTATGCAAGAGGCTTCCGATGCACACGTTTCTTTCTACCAGGCGAGGAGTTCGTCGCCGGAGGTTGAAGAGAGAAAAGTAACGGGCGCGGCGCAGGACTCGGGGCAATCGCCGAAGCACTGGATGGACTCCGGGCCGGTATCCTTGGCGGCTTGCAGCGCCTGTTCCGCCTCGCGGAGAACCACCAGCGGGGAACGGCCATTACTGGTGGCAATGCCGAAGCAGGCCGAGAGGCGGATGACTTCGCCGGCCACATGATAGGGCGCGCTGAAGACGTCGATGCAGAGCCGCTCGGAGAACATGACGGCGTTCATGTTGCTGCATCCGGGCATACCGATCAGGAACTCATCCTTGCCGACGCGGCCCAGCACATCGTAGCTGCGGAGCAGCCGCGCGGCGCGCTCGACCACCTGGCAGAGCAGTCCGTCGCAGGCGTCGGCTCCCAGCCGGGAGTTCCAGTGGCCGAAGTCGTCGATATCGAAGAGAACCAGGCACAGGGAACTCTTCATGCGCTGCACGCGGTCGGTCTCTCTAAACAGGATGGAGAGGAGGGTATCGCGGTTATATATGCCGGTCAAATGATCCATCTGCGCGTTGAGCGCCGCCGAATCGCGCAATTGTTCCAGCTCGCGCATTCTGCGGTGGGTGCGTAGGACCATGTTGAGGCGAAGGCGCCAATAGGGGGACTCGGCGGTGTGAGGAATGAGGTCGTCGATGACGCCTTCGGCAAGACGGTCGATCCATTCCTGGGTGACGTTGTCCGAAATCAGGACAATCGGGAAGCGGTTTCCTACTGCATTCGCGCGCACGGCTGCCAGCAGCCGCCCCATCTCCATATCGGGCAGGTTGACGTCGAGGAGCGCCAGACTGGGCGGAATGGGCGCGGTCATGGCAACCAGCGCAGCCTCGGCGGAGAGGACAATCTCGACACGCGCCCCGGTTGCGACGAGGACCGGTTCCATTGCGGTTAGAAGAGTAGGCTCGGACGATGCGAGCAGGAACGTAGGTGAGTAGTTGACGAGCATCTTGAACAACCTCGATAGAGGATGCATCGGCGAAGATTAAAAATTGTTTAGGGCGCGGCAGGCGATTGCTGGAATGTTCCAATGACCTTCGGGAGGGCAAGGGAAGTCCCGAGGATACCGGGCAGGCTCGACCGACGCTGCCGGAAAGCACGTAGCTTCGGGCAGGGTTGCGGGCGCGGCTATAAGTTCAGTCGACGAATTCGACCTGGGGGGCGATGGGAATGATGCCGCGTTCGTAGCCCAGATCGAGGAGTTTGCGGATCGCCTGGCGGCCATCGGCGCCGTAGTCGAGGGTGCGGTCGTTCACGTACATGCTGACGAAACGGTTGGCCAGCCGCGCGTCGAGGTCGCGGGCAAACTGCATGGCATAGTCGAGAGCCTGTTCGCGGTGGTCGAGGGCGTGCTGGATGCTGTCATGGACGGCTTTGGTAACGGTACGAAGGGATTCAGCGCCCAGGGAACGGCGGATGGCGTTGCCGCCCAGAGGCAGGACCAGGCCGGTAGTCTCGCGCCACCAGACGCCGAGATCGAGAACCTTGTGCAGGCCGCAGGAGGAGAAGGTGAGCTGGCCCTCGTGGATGATGAGTCCGGCATCGAAGTTACCTGCCAGAATTTCGGGAATGATGCGATCGAAAGGCACAGTGACGGTTTCAATGGCCGGATTGAAGATTTTCAGCGCCAGATAGGCAGTTGTGAGGGTTCCGGGAACGGCAATCTTGATGCGCTCGATGTCGCCGGGAGCCAGCGGGGCGATAGGGCGGCTGGAGACGACCATGGGGCCGTAGCCCTCGCCGACGCTGCCGCCGCAGCCCATCAGAATATATTTCTCCTGGAGATAGGGATAGGCGTGGAAGCTAATGGCGGTAACGTCGAAAAAGGCTTCGTCGCGGGCGCGGCGGTTGAGGGTCTCGATATCGCAGAGAGTATGGTTGAAGCGATAGCCGGGGACGCGGATCTTGTTGGTGGCCAAACCATAGAACATGAAGGCGTCATCGGAGTCGGGACTGTGAGCGATGGAGATATCGATCGTCTCTGCCGGATTGGGGAGTGTGGGATTCTGCTTACTCACGGGCAACGAAGGTCCTTTCGACGAAAAGCTTCAATGCTGGTTGGATGCTGCTAGCTTGCTTGGTGGCGCAGGCGATCGAAACCGGCAGCCAGCGCGGCGGCGAGGACGATCTTGAGCGCGTCTCCGGGCAGAAAGGGAAGCACGGCGAGGCTGAAAATCGTCTCTGCAGAAACGTGGGTGAAAGCGGCCAGCCAAAAGCCGCCGCAGGCAAGAATGACTACGCTGCCGGCTGCGGCAGAGGCCAAGGCTGCCGGGAATCCGCGCCTGCTACGCCACCAGAGAAGCGAGATCGGGACTGCCGCAAACGGGTAGGCGAGCAGGTAGCCGCCGGTGGGGCCGATGAGATGGGCTAGACCGCTAGTCATGAGCGGACCGGGAGCGAAGACGGGCAATCCCAGAGCGCCTTCAGCCAGATAGGCGGCGAGGGTGGCAGCGGCCAAACGCGGGGCGAGCAGAAGGCCCAGCAGCAGCACGGCAAAGGGGGCCATCGAGAGCGGCACTGGGGTGAAGTAAAGGGGCAGCGAGAGGTGGGCGCAGATCGCGACCAGTACGCTGCCGGCCAGCACAATGCCTGCTGTGCGCGGCCAGACGAACAAGTGGGTGTACGGGCCAGCGGCGGGGATGGCTGCCGGGTTCGATGATAAAGAAAGTTCCTTGCTCAATTCGGCCTCCTCTAGTTCTCCGGTTCTATCTCGGTTTCCTCAACGGGCCCAAGGGGGGAATCGGGGGTGGGAGTTGTACCGTCGCCCGCGGCCGGTTTGCGGCGCAGCTTCGCGCGCTGGAGCCGGATGTGGAGCGCCACGCCCGCTGCCGCCAACAGCAGCCCGCCGAGAGAGACGAAAAGGACGATCAGTAACCAGCGCATCGCAGCAACCCAGGCTCAGAATACCAGACGGCCTCCCTTCGGTTCCCGCAACGGGCATTTCGAATCGACCTGCTTTCACCCGCTAGCTCATTCAACTGGGACGGCGATTGTCTGGCGGCGAGGCAAGGCAATTGCATTTGAACTTTGAGCAAGGATTGCCGGTGGACGACTAAAAAAACGAGATTGGATTGGAAGCGAGAGGATCGTACCTGTCGGGCGGCTTGGATTTTTGGAATACAATCCGCCCGCTGCGCGGGCATGGCGAGTTCGCAAGTTGGCGGCGGTTTGGGTAGAGGCCGGTTTCATGCCTCGCGGATTGGCGAAGCCGGTGGACAACTGACACATTTTGCAGTCTCGGTGTAATTTGCAAACGACTCCCTTGAGGAAATCATTCGCCCGCATCCGCCGGAAAACCTACTCCACAGTGACCGACTTGGCCAGATTCCTGGGCTGGTCTACGTCGCAGCCGCGGCGGACGGCGATGTAATAAGCCAGCAATTGCAGCGGCACGATCTCGATGAGCGGCGAGAGCAGTTCGATGGCCGGAGGGATATGAATCACGTGCTCTACCAGGCTGCCGATGGTCGAGTCGCCTTCGGTGGCCACGACGATTACGCGCCCCGAGCGGGCGGTAACTTCCTGAATATTCGAGAGGGTCTTCTCGTAGCGCAGCTTCGAAGCGGGATCGGCCTTGTCGCGGGTGGCCAGCACCACCACGGGCAGGGTTTCGTCGATCAGGGCGTTGGGGCCGTGCTTCATTTCGCCGGCCGGGTAACCCTCGGCATGGATGTAGGAGATTTCCTTGAGCTTCAGCGCCCCTTCCAGCGCGATGGGGAAGTGAATGCCGCGGCCAAGATAGAGAAAGTCCTGAACATTCGAGAACTCCTTGGCCAGTTGTTCGCACTGCGCCGAGCGGGAGCGCAACACATCTTCGATCTTGGCAGGAATGCGGCTCAACTCCTCGATCAGAGTTACCGATTGAGCCGCGTCGAGCTTGCCGCGCAATTGGCCCAACTTGAGCGCCAGCAGAAACAGGGCGGTCAACTGCGCGGTGAAGGCTTTGGTGGAGGCGACGCCGATCTCCGGGCCGGCGTGCGTATAGACGGTGCCGTGAGCCTCGCGGGCCACCATAGCATCCACCACGTTGCAGATGGCCACGGTCTTCGAGCCGAGCGCGATCATCTCCCGCTGCGCGGCCAGGGTATCGGCGGTCTCGCCGGACTGGCTGATGAGCAAACCGAGCGCGTCGGGGTCGGCAATGGGATCGCGGTAGCGATACTCGCTGGCGTAGTCCACGTCCACCGGGAGACGCGCCAGCCGCTCAATCATGTACTTGCCGGTGAGCGCGGCGTGCCAAGCGGTGCCGCAAGCGGCGATGTTGATGCTGGTGGCCGATGCCAGCTCCTGGTCGCCGATCTTCATCTCTCCCAAGTAGACCTTGCCGGAGTCTAGCGAAACGCGGCCCCGCGTGGTATCGGTGACGGCCCGCGGCTGCTCCCAAATTTCCTTGAGCATGAAGTGCTTGTAGCCGCCCTTTTCCGCCTGCACCGGGTCCCACAGGATGCGGGTAATGGCGCGGTCGATGGGGTTGCCGTCAAAGTCGGTTAGCGCAACCCCGGCCAAGGTCAGGATGGCCATATCGCCGTCTGCCAGAAAATAAATGTTGCGCGTGTGGTGCAGTACGCCGGGAACGTCGGAGGCGACAAACGACTCACCCTCGCCCACGCCGATGACCACCGGCGGGCCGAAGCGCGCAGCGACGATCTTGTCGGGTTCGAGAGCCGATAAAACGCCCAGCGCGAAGGCCCCAGTCAGCCGCTTCACCGCGAGGCGAACTCCATCCTCCAGGGAAATGGGCTGGCCGGCCGCCAAGGCCTCCTTCTGCACCTGTTCGATCAGGTGGGCAATGACCTCGGTATCGGTTTCGGTGACGAATATGTGGCCCTGAGCGATGAGTTCGCGCTTCAAGTCGAGATAATTCTCGACGATGCCGTTGTGGACCACGACAATGCGGCCCGTACAGTCGCGATGCGGATGGGCATTCTCTTCCGTGGGGCGACCGTGCGTGGCCCAGCGGGTGTGACCGATGCCGAATGTGCCATCGAGCGGATGTTCGCGGAGGACTTCTTCCAGGTTGTGCAGCTTGCCCGGAGCGCGGCGGACTTCAAGCGTGGAGCGGGACGGGCTGCCGACGGCGATCCCCGCTGAGTCGTAGCCGCGATATTCGAGGCGCCGCAGTCCCTCGATAATGACCGGGACCACCTTCTTTGGACCGACGTAACCGACGATTCCGCACATAAAAGGATTCTAAACGACGGCGCAAGCAGCCCGATGCAGTCTGGCCCAGCGAGCTATTCCTCTATGCGGTAAGTGAACTCTTCGATCACCGGGTTGGTGAGCACCTCGCGGGCGATGCGCTCCACCTGCTCCCGCGCCGCGTCCGCGTTCAACCCATCGGCCAGCGCCAACGCGAAGTACTTGCCCTGGCGCACGGCGGTTACATCCGCAAAACCGATCTTGCGCAGAGCGTTGTGAATGGTTTGGCCCTGCGGATCGAGGACCGAAGTCTTCAGCGTGACATAGACATGCGCCTTCATTGTCCCGATTATAGTGGAACCGGCGCCCAGTGAGTGTGTCTGGAGATCGCCGCAAAGCGCGGGGCCGAAGCGAAGGGCCGGCACGACGAACAACGGATGATAATTGGTCTGCTAGCGGATAACCGCTTGCGGGCTTACAAGCAAGTGAAATACAGAAGCCGGACGGAGAGGCGGGAAAGCCGAGCATCCCGGCGATGCTCCGACTTTATCCGGCTTGGACTTTGGCGGCCTTCCCTTCGGCCAGCGCAGCCAACCGGTCGGCGATGCGTTCGGCGGCGGCGGGATGCGCCTGGGTTCGGGCTGCGGCGGCCATGGCGGCCAGACGCTCCGGGGTAGACAAGAGGGCGGTGAGCGCGGTGAGCAATTTGCCGGGAATCTCCAGCTCCGGTTCTTCGAGCATCAGGGCTGCGCCGGCCTTGACCATCTCCTCGGCGTTGCGCTTCTGGTGGTGATCGGCGGCGGCGGCAAAGGGGACCAGCAGAGACGGCTTGCCGGCGGCGGCTAGTTCGGCCACCGTGGATGCGCCGGAGCGAGCCATCACCAAGGTGGCCTGAGCAAAGCACTGCGGCATATCTTCCAGAAACGGGCGTACGTCCCAGCGCGCTGGATCGGCTCCGCAGGCGGCGTAGGCGGCTTGCGTTGCTTCGATGTGGCGCGCGCCGCTCTGGTGCAAAACCGTTAGTCCCGGAACCGCTTTGAGCAGCGCAGCGATCGCTTGCGGCAGATAAAAATTGAAGAGGCGCGCGCCCTGCGAACCGCCGAACACTAACAGATGCGGCGCGGACGCAGTAGGCGGCTCAAGCATGAAAAATTCGGGGCGGACCGGAATGCCGGTAACTTCGGCATTGCGAAACCAGCGGGCCGCCGCGGGAAAGTTGACCGCCGCGGCCTGCACGCGCTTGCCGACCAGGCGGTTGGCGAGACCGGGCATGGCGTTCGGCTCGAAGGCCATCGCGGGCACGCGCATCCCGGTCGCCGCCGCCATCGCCGGGCCGGAGGCGTAGCCGCCCACGCCGAAGACTACGCCGGGGTTGAACTCGCGGATCAGCCTGCGGCAGGAAAGCACGCTGCGCGGCAGGTCCATGAGGGTGCGCAGGCGGACGAGCGGCGAGACGTTCTTGAGCTGGCCCACCTCGACCAAATGCAGCGGAAAGCCTGCGGCTGGAACCAGACTGCTCTCCATGCCGCGGGCGGTGCCGACAAAAACCACCTCGGCCGCGTAACGCGCGACTAACTCACGCGCTACGGCCAGCGCCGGAATGATGTGCCCGCCGGTGCCGCCACCGGCGATGAGTACGCGCAATTGGGCCACTCGTATGCCTTTCAGAGCTCACAGCTTCACAATAGATCGGTTTATGCGTTCCTGTAAGATTGGCCATTTTAACCCATTGATTCTGCGTTGGTTAGAGGTAGCTCCACAGCTTCCCTGTATAACAATACTCATTCTACGGCACTCATGAGCCTCTTGCAAAATTCCGGATTTAAGCACATTTAAGCGTGGGGATTCCGAACATTGGAATAGAGTTACTAAGTCAACCCTAACAGCCTGTGGTGAAAGTCCAAAAAGCGCATACCGGCCTTCGGAGTTAGCTGTAGGCGACTGAATTCATTATGCGCAATTCAGGCATAACTCGTCATTTTTTTCAAATGAGTTACTTTTACCACAGGCTGCTAAGGCGGTTTACAACCTGAGTCATACGCGGCAGTTGCTGGACCGCCTGCGGAACGACCCTTTCCTGCGGCGCATCTGCGGATGGGAGAGCCGAGGTGAAATCCCCCATGAGTCGCGGTTCTCGCGCGCTTTTGCTAACTTCGCCGCATCCCAGTTGCCGCAGCGGTTACACGCCGCGCCCAACGCTTGCACGCTCTTGCGAGAGGCCTGCGTCTTCATTTAGCGAAGCAGCGCTTCCGTATCCAGAAGGCAACGTTGACCAGCCCGATGAGTGCCGGTACTTCGATGAGCGGGCCGACCACGCCGACGAATGCTTCGCCGGAATTCAGGCCGAAGACGGCCACGGCTACGGCTATTGCCAACTCGAAGTTGTTGCCTGCGGCGGTGAAGGAAAGGGTAGCTGATTGCGCGTAATTCGCGCCGAGCCGCTTGCCCATCCAGAAGCTGACCAGAAACATGATGAGGAAATAGATTGCCAACGGGATTGCAATGCGAATCACATCGAAGGGCAGACGCACGATGAGATCGCCCTTGAGCGAGAACATCACCAGGATTGTGAAGAGCAGCGCCACCAACGTGAGCGGGCCGATTCGCGGAATGAAGCGAGTACGATACCACTCTTCGCCGTTGATCCGAATGAGCACGTAGCGGGTAATGAAACCGGAGACGAATGGAATGCCAAGATAGGTTGCAACGCTCTTTGCGATCCGACTGATGCTAACATCGACGATGCTTCCTTCAAGGCCGAACCACTTGGGAAGCACAGTGATGAAGACCCACGCGTACAGGCTGTAAAAGAGCACCTGAAAGATGCTGTTGATGGCGACCAGTCCTGCAACGTAGTCCGTGTCGCCATCCGCCAACTCATTCCAGACCAGGACCATCGCGATACAGCGAGCGATACCGATCAGAATGAGGCCGCGCATATAAGCCGGTTCGCCGCGAAGGAACACAATGGCGAGAACGAACATGAGTGCCGGTCCAATGAGCCAATTCTGAATCAGCGACAATCCGAGAACGCGCTTGTTGCGGAAGACATTATGCAGCTTCTCGTACCGAACCTTCGCCAGCGGCGGGAACATCATGACGATTAGCCCGATGGCAATCGGGATGTTCGTTGTTCCACTCTGAAAGCGGTTGACGAACTCCGCCAAACCTGGGACAAAGTGGCCGACTGCCACGCCAATGGCCATCGCAAGGAATATCCAAAGCGTGAGAAAGCGGTCGAGGAAGGATAACTTCTTCCGCTGCAATGGAGCGCAGGTCTGGCCTTGCGTATAAGGTTTATTGGACATGGTTACTTGGCCTCAAGAGCGATTCGGCAATCGACAGCAATCGGTAAGGGTGCGCGTTGAAGCGCGGAGAACTTCGCCGGACTACAGCAAGCCTTTGAAAGACGCACCCGGTCCGCCTGCATAGCCCGATCCTCTTTCAGCCACTCCAGCGTCTGGCGCAACACCTGAGCGGCGCCAATATTCGGCGGCATGACGATGCGATAGTGCATCCACTTGCCTTCGCGTCGCGCCTCAACGATTCCGGCGCTGCGGAGATAGGCCAAGTGCCGGGATATTTTCGGTTGACCCTGCCCCAATATTTTGACGAAATAGCAGACACAAATCTCCCGGTCTCCCATCAGGTTGAGCAGGCGGAGGCGGGTATTGTCTCCCAAAGCCTGAAAAAAACGTTCCATGTTGAACAGAGAAGATTTCGCTGTCATGAATTATTTATACGCCTTTACGAATATGATCGCAAGGAATATAGTCGTTTTAACGAATATGTTTTTGGGGGAAATCGTGACGAATCGAATTCTGGAGTCGGTCAAGTCGAAGTACGGAGCAGTGGCGGAGAGTTCGTTGTCGAGCGAAAACGCGGGGGTAAAGGCCGTAGCAGAGGCTTTCGGTTATACGGCAGAGGAACTAACCTCGATTCCGGCAGGAGCCAACATGGGCTTGTCTTGCGGCAATCCCACGGCTACTGCTCACATCAGACCCGGTGAGGTGGTGGTCGATCTCGGCTCTGGCGGTGGTCTCGACGTTTTCCTCGCGGCGAAGATGGTTGGCCCGAACGGCCGCGCCATCGGCATCGATATGACACCGGCCATGATTGAGCGTGCGCGAGCCAATGCCAAGGCGGGCGGCTACACCAACGTCGAGTTCTATCAGTCCACCATCGACCGGATTCCCTTGCCGGACGCTTCAGTCGATTGCGTCATCTCGAATTGCGTACTCAACCTGGCGCCCGATAAGCCTGCGGTCTTCCGCGAGATCGCCCGCGTTCTGAAGCCCGGTGGCCGCGTCGCGGTGAGCGACATCGCCTTGAAGCGGAAACTTCCTGAGGCAGTGGCGCAGAGCATCGCCGCTTACGTCGGCTGCATTGCCGGAGCCATTCTGGTGGACGACTACCGGGCCGGACTGCTTGCTGCCGGGTTCGAGCACGTTGAGATCGTGGACAACGGCGCGGACTTGAACGCGTACGCCAAGGTTGAGAATCAGGCCGGTTGCTGCTCCCCAGCGATGGACGACTCTAATCCTTTACAAGTCATCGAGGAGCCCTGCTGCTCTCCTGTTGCCAACGCATCCGACTCACTGCATGATGAGTTGAAGACGCTCCTCTCGCAGTACGACATCAATGCGGCCGCGGCCAGCGTGAAGGTCTACGCCATTAAGCCAAGCAATAACTTCTAACTCTTCGAGGACGCTCTATGGCTCGTTACAACGTGTTGTTTCTTTGCACGGGTAACTCAGCCCGCTCGATCATGGCGGAGGCGAATATGAACTGCAAAGGCGCGGCGAACTTCACCGCCTACAGCGCTGGAAGTCATCCTTCTTTGTCTGTGCTCGACCGCCGCATCAGCCTCTTCCTCTGCTTGCCCTTGGCATCGCTTGAGACCTTTGCCCTGCAACGGGAGATCGACAACATCGGAAAACTATAGTCAGCTTCAGAAAGAAGCCAACGAGGAAGGGGAATCATGGTTAAAGTCATTTTTGCTTGCATTCATAACGCTGGCCGTTCACAGATGGCGGCTGCATTTTTCAATCAACTCGCCGATCCAGCGAAGGCCGTAGCCGTATCGGCTGGAACAGATCCAGGCTTGCGGGTTCATCCGGAAGTTCTTACTGCCATGCAAGAGGTTGGAATTGACCTCAGCAACGCCAAGCCTCAGAAATTGACAGACAAATTGGCACAAGACGCGCAACTCCTCATCACTATGGGCTGCGGCGACAAGTGCCCATACGTGCCCGGTCTTCGCCGTGACGACTGGCCTCTCCGTGACCCAAAAGGGCAACCTGTCGAGGAAGTTCGAGCTATCAGGGATGAGATCAAGGGCAGAGTGCAATCGCTGCTCGTCCGAGACAATCTTGGTTTCTCCACAATCAGTTAGTTAGAGGCCGGTTCTTTGAAAGTCCGAAAGGCGTTGTCGCTCGGGCGTAGTAAGGCGCCTGAGCGATGGGATACACAGAGATTAAAAGTAAATTGACGAGGACAGGACTTGCTTGGACCGAGTCAGTCTTGCAGATGCTCCTCAATCAGCCGGTCGACGAGCGGGGTCAGCAACTCGCCGGTCCGCGGCAGCACAAATGCTTTGACCGCCGGCTCCCAGTCGAGCTTGAAGCTGGTGGAAAGCGCGGAGATCCATATCTGCCGCACGGGAGCATTCGGCGTAATCACGAACTTGCCCGCCGGTTCCTCGAATTCGACGTTGAGCACGCCGTTCTGCTCCTCGACCTCGAAGCCGGCCGCATCGTCTTCCTCGTTCAGAATCAGATGCTGTTTGAGCGCGTCCAGAGCGGCCTCGGCCGAGCGGCGAAATTCCAATTCATCCATCATAGCCCCAGTCTAACAAGCCGGGAGGCGAACTGTCGTCTCGCCGGCGCGACTTGCAGGTGACTTGTTTGAAGAATGCGAGCTTGAGTCGCAGCAGGAAAGATATTCCAGCCAAACCTATTCCATGATTCCGTTAAATGAATATCAATTTAGCTCCGGTACGCCTATAAAACACCGGCAATTGTAAATGATTTGTAACAGGGCACGACTTCAGTCGTGCCGAAAACGTGCGAGAAAAGGGGGTTGGGCTTTAGCCCGTACATGAAAACAGCAAATCCAGCAGGGCTTTAGTCCCTGAGGGACAGCCATTCGCCCATTTTGCCGCCGATTTCAGTGTTTCGTTCGGCTCCAATTCCATTAAGAGTCAGGTTCGCTGACACATTCTCTTCCCTCAGGGGCTAAA
>Ga0181536_10001796_pt1 | contig 24929 bp, 26 predicted proteins | sample PEATcosm2014_Bin_41_FD_121105 | JGI IMG/M metagenome (GOLD analysis project Ga0181536, IMG submission 121105) | Peatland microbial communities from MTU Mesocosm Facility, Houghton, MI, USA - PEATcosm2014_Bin17_60_metaG | ecosystem: Environmental > Terrestrial > Soil > Wetlands > Peat | place...
CGATGGCGGTACGGTGCGTTTCACGGCGTAGGCCTCCTTCATCGTCTTGCAGGACTTGAGGGAACCTACGCCGTCACCTCGACAGCACCCGACGGCTATTTACAGCAATCCTGGGACGCGACCGCCGGGCTCCGTGCGCTCCTGGTGTTTCGTCAACGCGGGAGTGACCGCAACCGAGATGCTCGCCTTCACACGCGGGGCAAAGGCGTCTTCGCCGTTACGGGTGTCTGCGCGGCTACCATTGAGCGATGGCTGTGTCCGCGAAGAAGCTTGATTTGGCGGTCGGTGAGCTGGTCGAGATCGGTGGCCGCCGCTACGAGGTGGTGCCGGACCGACGCGGTGGCGTGACGCTCGAGCCGCCGATCACACCGGCGGCGCAGTTGCATGCGGAGCGCGGGACGAGGCCGGCATCAGTCGAGGACTTCGAGCGGCTTTCCAGCGACGTTCCTGTAGACGACGAAGGCTAATTCGTGCCGGAAGGGCCGCCCGCGCGGCCGGTGATTGTCCCGGTCGAGTTCGGGGCGGTGGAATGGGAGGAAGAGGTGCGTCGCCTCGACGCTCGTTCACCCGCTCGAGCACAGGCCGAGGCTGCGCGCAAGGCAATTGAAGGCGGTCGCGTCAAGCTCGCGTGGAAGCGTTGCTTGCCCCACGGGCCCGACGACACGAGACTGCCCGGATGCCGCAAGCTTTACGTGCCGCTCGGTCACGACGCGGCGTCCGAAGCGCCCTACGGCTTCATCTTCCAGCTCATCGCGAAACCCGACAGTACGCTCGCCTGGAACATGATCGCCTTCGGTGAACGCCATCCCTCCGATCCGCGGACACGCAGCGTTTACGAGCGCGCACACAAGCGCCTACACAGCCGATACCAGTAGCCGCGTGTGTCGTTCTGGGCGGGACCAGGAGCGAGCGGACGACCTGCGCAGGCTCCCGCAACCGTCTGTTTGGGGAAGCAAGCAGTTTTCGCCCCGATGAGGACACCCTCGCTTTTCTGGCAGCGGGAGCGAGGCTGGCGGGAGCTGAGCGGGCTGCGTGCTCCGTGGTAGCTCCATGGATTGCCGGCCGGGTCGCGGTGACGCTGTGACGGCGCGGTCGTTTGCCTAGTGCACTGTCGTCGCGTCTGTGTTTGGCTTGAACGATTCGCGGGGATGGGTCGGTAGTCGTTACGTGAGGGCGGCGGGCGATTACCGATGACAGGCGACGTGACGCGTTGATACTGGCCTGGCATGCGTTGGCGGGCGTATCTCGGTTGTGGTGCCGCGGCGGTTCTTATTCTTGCGGCCGTTCTGGCGTCCGTCGGGCCCGCGAGTGGCGCGACGCCGCCTGCGCCGATCAGCGGCACGCTGAGCCAGCCGGGCTACACGGTGATCGCTTTGGCCGCGAACGGCAAGGCGACATACGTGCGCGCTACGAACGGCAGCTTCACGCTGATACCGCCGACCGGCCGCGTGACGCTGCAGCTGCGGAGAGCGGACGGGATCTACGCCGGACCTGTTGTGATCGCCTCGGCGCAGAGAGGTAGGCGCGTGATCACCGGCGTCAAGGCCGGCGCCCGGCTGGGCGCGATCACGCTCAACGCTGCGCAGGGCTACGCGCGCGTCGCGCATCGCGTCGCGAAGCGGTGGGTTGATGCGAGCCGCTGGGCACGCGCCAAACAGGGCCTCCCGATCGGCAACGGAATCAACTTCGGCCTCGTGCACTCAGCGCCTCCGCGTGTCTCGCCGCCGGGTGATTTGGATGCCGATGGTGTTCCCGACGCCTTCGACGTCGACATCAACGGCAACCTGATCCTCAACAACGTCGATCAGTCCAGCCGAAAGGCGGCGCGCGCGGCACAGGACGAAGACCAGTTCTTCATCGGCGCCAACCTGATGGTTCCGCTGAGCGACACGGTGAACGCCGACGCGGGCGCGGTCACCGACGCGCAGATCGACCAGACTCTCACGACCTACGAGTGGCTGGCCCTCGCCATCGTGCCGGGCAACCCGGAGCTCGACTGCGGCGGCGCTCCGGACCCCAACAACCCGCAGGGCTGGATCGGCGGGCTGAGCTACTGCACGAGAGGTGGCACCGGCCAGGCGGAGCTCCCCGGCTGGCCCGCGCCCTCGACATGGCAACCATTCCCGGTCTGCTGCGACGCCGACGGGAACGGCTTCGGCAACCTTTCCAACGACTCGCCGAACCCGGCGCCGGGCGCGTTCTTCTTTGACCCTCGCGCGACGACCAGCCAGATCGGGACCGGTGACGTGCTGATCCAGCGCGTGACGAGCAACGGCGTGGAGACCGACTACACCGCGATGCTGCCGTACATCTTCGCCACCGTCCCAGCGCTCGTCTCCTACGACGACGGGCAGGGCAACGCTGCAACGGTCGGCTACCCACACGCGAGCAACGGGCCAGGAACCCTCGGCAACCCCTTCCCGGTCGCGGCCGGCCCGAACGGTGACGTGGCGTTGAAGTTGACGTTCTGGCGTCCCCAGCGCAAGCCGATACCGCCAGAAACCGGCTCCTGGATCGACATGGGCAAGCTCAGCTACAGCGCGGACGTCCAAAGCCTCGGCACGACCCAGACCTCGCCGCTGAATCGGCTGTGCCCGCCAAGCGCGTACTCCACCAACGATCCGAACCTCTCCCAACCCGAAATGTTGAGCTCTAACCGCGGAGGCGTCACGGATCTCGCGCCCGATCAGCCCGCGAACCCCGCGAACACGCTCACCTACACACTCAACCTCACCAACTGCCTCGCGGCTCTCGGCCTCAAATGGCAACCAGGCGAGTCAGCCCTCGTCAGCTTCTACGCGGACGACGGGTTTGGCTCCAGCGCCACAGAGGCCGGCACGTGGGCCACGTTCGAACTGCACAGCTAGCGGGCGGAAAACGGGAGCCAGAACGGGTCGATTCTCGCGCAGGCCTCACCCATACGCGAATGCTCTCAAGCCACGGCTGCTCGCAGCACTGCCCTCCTGGCCGCGAAAGGAGATCCCGCTAGGCCGGTATGCACCATGCTCACGATTGGGCGCAAGCAGTAGCCGGTGCGTGACTGCGACCAGCTCCTGCCTTTCGTCGTGGGGGGGAGCGCGACTTGTGGCCGCTGACGCGCTCGCATCGGCTCGGGAGCGAGCGCGTCTGTCAGTGCGCGTACACAGTAAGCAGGACACCCTCCACCTTTGAGTTGCGGTCGACGGGTCCGGTCGCGGTCAGGCTGTTAGCGAGCGCTGTACCCCGACCGCGGCCCAGGCGGTTGCGGCGGCTTCTGAGCGTGTGCGAACGCCGAGCGTTTCGTAGATGCGCTGGAGGTGTTTCTCGACGGTCCGTGGCGCGATCGCCATCTTGGTGGCGGTTTGGGTGGTGGTGTGGCCGAGGGCGACAAAGCGCAAGGCTTGGGCTTCCCGCTGGGTGAGCCCGAGGCTGCGTAGTGCATTGACGCTGAGCTGCCCGGTCCCGTTTTCGAGCAGCAGTACCTCTCGGCGGTCGGTTCGCTTGTTCGGTAGCAGGCGCACGAGCACCGTGTTGCTGGCGATGTCAAGGATCAGCGGTGCGGCTGCTGGGCGTGGGTCGTGGTGCTCGGTGATCCATGCGCGGATCTGCTCTGGGAGTCCGCGGCGGTTGGCGCGCGTGTCACCGAGCAGCCGGCGTGCGCCGTCGGTGGCGAACTCGACGCGTCCGTGGGGGTCGAGCACGACGATGTGGTGGCCGAGCGTGTCGAGGCCCTGCTCGAGTGCGGCGAGCATCGCTTTGCGCGCGCCCCACAGCTCGGCGTTGCGGTAGGCCTGCATCAGGTGTGGACGCGCGAGCGCGAGCAGTTGCACCTCGCGGTTCGTGAAGTCCTCGTGCGTGCGTGTGAGCGCGATGCCGACGATCATCGGCGCGCGAGCTGGCAGCGTGAACGCGACCTGCCACTCGATGCCGATCTTGCGGTAGAAGTCCTTGTAGAGCGCGAGACTGTGGAAGGTCTCCTGGTCGATCATGTCGGAGATCCGGTATGGGCGACCGTCACGCGTTTGCTCGTAGCGCTCGATCAGCGGGTTCTGGTAGATCAGCGCCGCAAAGGCGGGCATTAGGCTCTGGTCGAACTCGGGGACCGTGATCGCGAAGGACTCCTCAGGGGTGGTCTCGTTGTAGCCGATCCGGTCGCAGGGCACCACGCGAGTGACGACCTCGAGAATGCCTTGGCGGTACTCGGCGAGATCGTCGAAGGCGTAGGCCTCGCCAACGAGATCCAAGAGCAGCTGCGTGTCGGTGAGCGCTTGACCGCGCATCGCGCGAGCAAGTATGTCCAATGACGCAGCCGCTCGGACCGGCCAGGACAGGTTCGTGCGTTCGTCGTCTCCCATCAGGACGCGAGATACGTAGAGATACGTACACGTCACATTTGGCGCGGGCGCGTGGAACCTGGTACACATCCCGTGATCGACTGAGCTTGGCTTGCATAACGCAACGAGCCGAAGTTGGCGGCCCGGCGTAGCGCGAGCACTCCCATCAGGCGAGTGACGGATCACTGTTTCGAGCGGTGTGGACGCTCGCCACGGCAGCACACGCCATGAGGGGGCCGCGATGAGCGTTTGGAGAGGCCGTTCGCAACCGTCACCCGGGACTTTGAGGTTCAGTAGGTTGGGCCGGGCCAGGCGCGGCGCTGGTCTCGGGGCCACGGTGGTGTTCGTCGCGGGCGTGCTCGCGCTCGCCGCGGCGTCGGCGACGGCCAATGGTCCGTTAACGTGGAGCGGCGCCTCGACGACAGACGCGAACTGGTCGGACGGCACGAACTGGGGCGGCTCGGCGCCGAGCAACCCGGTGACCACGCTCAGTTTCCCGTCGCTCACGAGTTGCGCCTCGCCAGCGACGTGCTACACAAGCAGCAACGACGTTAGTGGGCTGAGCGCTGATGCGATCGCGCTGGATGACGGCGCCGGCCATGCCGGCAGCGGCTACCACATCTTCGGCGATTCGATCACGCTTGGTGCGGGTGGGTTTACCGCGAGCACGGCTGGCAGCAGTCGGCTGCTGACAAATTTCGGGATTCCGCTCACGCTGAGCGCGTCCCAGACGTGGTCGATCGACGACAATGCACTCGTAATCAACGGCGCGGTCGCCGGCGGCTCGCACGCGCTGACGCTTGACACCGCCTTAAATGGGGAGCTCATCGTAGGCGCCAACATTGAGGCGAGCACCGTCGCGCTCGGCGGGACGGTCGCTCTCTACGGAGATCGCGCCGCCCCGGAGGGCCAGATCAACGGTACGACTGGCAACGCGGTCAGTGTTGATGACAGCCTCCTGGCCGCTGCAGATAATGGCGGCACCTCAGGTATTGGCCAGTTCACAACCTCCGATGGGTCCATCGTCTATATCGGCGACGAGGGAGGCATCGCCGGGCAGCTCATGGTCAACGGCGGGGCGACGTTTGACCCATCGAGCACGCTCAGTCTTGCTTATGGGGGCGCCGGGACCACTGCGGGTACCGACTACTCCCAGCTCAGCGCGACCGGTTCCGTTGATCTTGGCGGCGCGTCGCTCGAGCTCTATGGCAGTGTCCCGTCCGGCGGTGGCTCGGCGTGCGTGCCGCTCACCGTAGGCAACGTCGCGACGCTCGTCACGACAACAGGGACCCTGAGCGGGACGTTCAACGGCATCCCGGACGGCACCGTGGTCCCGATCGGCTGTCAGCCCGCGTCGGGCACCGCGGGCACGGTACAGATCAACTACACCGCCAACACCGTGACAGCAACCGTGATCACCGCGGCAACGACGACACCACCGCCACCGCCACCGCCACCGCCACCGCCCGGGACGCGTAAGTCGGCGACGCAGGTGGACTGCTACGACACGAACCCGGGCGCCCCGGGCGATTACTTCCAGTGCACGGCGGACGTCGGGGACGCGAGCAGTCTGTCGCCGGCGGACGTGCCCGGCGGAAGCGTGCAATTCGCCGTCAACGCGGGTGGCGGCGGTGGCTTCCAGGGGTCCAGCACGTGCGATCTGGTGCCCTCACAGACGGGCGGGCCGGACGCGTTCTGCTCGGTCAACTATGTCCCGCCGACCGGCGGGATCGCGATCGGCTCGCAACCGCCGATCACCGCGACCTACTCGGGCAGCAGCGTGTTCGCTTCGAGCAGCGGCCAGCCGCAGACGCTGCAGGCGATCGAGGCGAGTCTCTGCTCAGCGGTCTACGATCCGGTTTGCGCCACGTTCACACCGCTGCCGACCACGCTCGCCGACCTGTGCGTGTCGCTCGGCACCACCTGCTTGCCGGGCGCGCAGGGCGATGGTACGCAGAACGTGACCCTCGATCCTGACGCGAACTCGCTCGTGGTAAACGTCGATTGCCCCGGGAATACTCCCGCGAGCGGGGACACCGGCGCGAGCGGGACCACTTCCGCGACCGAGAGTACGCGCCAGAACCCGGTCGCCACGATCGCCGACGGAAGTACCGGCGCGAGCGGACAAGTGCTCCCGGCCGGGTTGACGGCGTGTGAACTTCAGGCCTACTTGAACGGCACGGCGAGCCAGGACGTCGTCGACAGGGTCCAGTACCAACTGAACTACAACTCGTACGTGAATGACGTCAATCTGGAGAGCGCCGAGAAACTGAATGCACTTCAGGTGTACTTTGCGCAGGCTGCGGCGCAGGGCGGCTACAACCAGACGGCCGCCAACGTTTTGAGCCTCGCTATCACGCAGGGCATGAAACAGGCTTACGCACAAGTGGCCGTGGAGGGCACCGACACCTCGAATGTGGGCGTCATCCTTCCGACCGCCTGGTGCGCGAGCACCGAGAACCCGGCGACGTGTCTGAACAACATGAAGGAGATGCAAGAGTTCGTCGACGATTCGTTCGCCGACCTGGCGAACACCAAGCTGTTCTGGGAGGTGAATGCGCCGTTCAAACCGTCGACTCCCAAAAAGACCAGCCGCGGCTCGGCCGTGGAGCCGGCACAAGCGGGACACAGGGCCCGCACTGCCAAGACCAAGCACCTTCCGTCGATCGTGCTTGCAGAGAGCAAGACCGTCAAGCTGGCGGCAGGTCAGCAGAAGCGGGTCAGCCTGCCGATATCGAAGGCCGCACGCACCGAGCTCAAGCAGCTGTGGCGTAAGGGGATCCACACACTCCACGCAAAGCTGTACGTCCAGCTCGTGGACGCCAACGGCGATTACACAACACGCACGATCCCCGTCACGATTCACCTCGCGAAGCCCAAGAAGAAGCACCACTGACGGCCTGAGCCTCGCCACGGCACGGCACCGTCTTATGCGCAGCGAGGCTCGCTGGAGGCGTCGTCCGATTCCATTAGGCCGTCGCCAGACGCTTGCTCCCAGACCAATCCGCGAGCGGGCGTAGACGACGAGCGCTTGCGCCTTGGACGAGGAGCATGTCAGAGACCCGGCGGCGTGAGTGCTTCCGCATCACCTGCGTAAGGGGGCGTGAGCCGGCCTGGCCCGCTACTTCCGGAGGGACTACGCGTCGGTGAGGCCGCGTGCGTCGCACGCTCGTAGGAGGTCGTCGACGTAGCCGTGGGCGTCCGCCGCCGCCGCGCCAGATTCCTCGCCGCTCTCTCCCTCGAACTCGGCGGCGCGGCGCGGCCCGTGTCCCTGTGGATCGGCGAAGTCGTGTGTGAGTAGTCCGAGCGCGCGCTTGACAGTCTCGCGATGGCGGGTCGCGTGAGCTGCCAGTCGGTCTGCGATGTCGGCTATTCCGACTGGCCAGCGGCGTAGGACGTAGATGAGGTCGTAGGCGTCTTTCGGCTCGCCGCGGTCGGCGAACGCGAAGGCCTTGAGCACCACGAACGTGGAGGGTCCGCAGACCGGGATGGCTCGACGGACCTGCTCGCCCTTCAACGTGAGCCCGTCGACGACGACCTCGATGCGTTCGTCGAACGCGAGCTGCAGCCCGGGTGCGATGAGGGCGGCAAAGTCGCCTTCGAGTTGTTGAATCGTCCCGCCTTGCTCGGCTCCTTGGATCGGAGGGATCAGGAAATCGACTGTGACGTTCAGCTCGCCGAGCTTCCAGCGTTGGGGTGTGGGGTTGCCGCGGTCGTTGTTGTCTGGCTCGAAGCCCTCCTGGCGCAGACGCTCGCTGATTTCCGTGTAGCGCCGGTCATCGAGGAGCACGACCGCGAGGCCGACGTCGAGATCATTCGTGCCTGAGTGCACGGCTCCGGTCGCTCGGTCGGGCCCGAGCTCGCGGTCGATGATCAGGCTTGGCACAAGCCCGCCGACGATGCACAGACGGTCCATCAGAGCGCCAAGGGTGACCGCCAGCGTGAGGCACGCGGCTTCGACCTGCTGCGTCTCCTCGCGGCTGTAGCCGCTGTAGTGCCTCGGCTTACGCGGCGGCGTCATGCCAGTTCAGCCGACGATCGCGCAGATGCTGCGCGGCCTCGTCCGCTCGTTCGGGGAGATGGAGCAGGTCGAGATACACCTGCACCATCGAAACGCAACGTAGCCCGTCGCGATCTTCTTCGCCGAGAAAGACACCGACGTCGTCAGGCCCAACGAGCTGGACATTGGCCCCCTTCGGGGCAACGCGGACCGCGAGGCGTTCTGCGACATCCCGAGGATCTCCGTCCACGTAGACCGTCGTGAGCCGAAAGCGCGCGAATTGATCCAATGCCCACGCGGCCGCCAGTCCCGTGAACGCGTGATGAACATCAAGCGCGTCAAGCCGATCGTTGAGGCTGCGCGCGAGCTCGATCCCGGTCCCGCTCACGTGCGCGGCGAGCACATCATGGCGTTCGAATCGGTAGTCCTGCGCCCAAGCATCAAGTAGCAAGCCGGGGCCGCGTGGACGCAACTCTCTGCCGTGCTGCTCGAGCAGCATCTCATCCGCGAGCCGGCGCACAACGCGCGAGACGCTGCCGTCATCCAGGCCAGTCGCGTCAGCGAGGTCCTTTTGACGCCACCAGCGGACGGGATCCAACAGGAGGGCGCGCGCCACGCGGGCGCTCCTCGGCGCGAACGGACTCGACGGACGCCCCGGCGAGCGAAACTGGTTGGGGTGACCTTGCACCCGCACCAACATGTTCTCCACGCGGATGCTCGCGTTGCCCGATAGGTCGATCCAGTTCAGCCTCGCCCGATCGGCCGCCTCGGAGCCCGCCTTGGACATGAACGGCACAACCAGCAGCGGGTTCGCGTTGGCCTGACCGTAGATCTTGAGCTGCTCAGCCGCCCGCTCCACCTGGCCGGGACCGCTCGACGTCTTGACCTCACAGACCCACAGCCGCCCGCTCGAGTCGCGCACGACCACGTCAGCACCTGCACCCGAGACACCCTCTTCGACCACCTCGACGCTGGACTCCTCGAGCAGGTCTGCAAGAAGCCACGGGAGACGTCGAACCGCTTCGCGTTCCACCGATCGAGCCGTAGCCTGCATAAAGTACGCTCCTGCTAGAACCGGCAGGAAGCCGATTATACGCAGGCACAACAGCCCCGACCTGCAGGAACCGGCCCACCTGCCAACGCCAGCAGGTTTAGCGATTACCGCAGGCACGAACTCCCCTCGGCGTGACGCCGAGGGCTCCTTCTCGCGCGCGACGAGCAGGAAGGGTCGTGTCGTGTGCCGGGCTGGCCTGGGCGCGCTACTGTGGGTGGTGGCCTGGATCGTCTTCCGAGCGAGGGCCGCGAAATGAAGACGCAGCGCGAGCGGGCCGATGAGCAGCGGCAGTCGAAGCTTGAGGACCTTGAGCGCCAGGTCAAGGACGGGTCACTGACGATTCGCCCGATGACACCCGAGGAGCGAGCGGTCTTCCCAAAGCCAGATCGCCGGCGCTCTAAACCCGGGCGACCGTGACCGCGTTCTTCATCCCGGACACGCCGGCCGGCGAGTCGACCGCCCGCGCCTACGCGGATTTGCGCTGTTACGCGGAGCTCACCGCTGGCCGCCCGGTTCGCTCAGCGCGCATCTTCAAGCTGAGCTGGCGCCGCGGCGGCACCGATTGGGAAACGTGCGTCGGCAAGCAGGACCCTGCCGCCGGGCAGACCGTGCACGCGATCTTTGACATCGGTGGCGACTACATGATCTTGTGGCGCGGCGGCCGCGAGACCGTAACCAAACGCCAGACCTACACCACCGTCGAATTCGACTAGCAGCACCCTGCCGCGGTGAAGGAGCACGCTCGGACGCGCTGCCGCCGTCTGGGTAGTGAGCGAAGAGCCGTGCGGCGCACCTGTAGGCCGTGTGTCGAGTAGGGTCGTTGCTGGCTTCCGGGCGCGTGCCCGATGCGGAAAGGCGCGGCCAGTGCTGGCGCGCCGTAGGGGGGCGCGACCGCGGAGTCACCCGACGGCTCGCTGACATGACACAACGACAGCCAACGACGACCGTCCTCAGTGCTGCTGAGTTCCAAGCGATCACCGACGAGTTTCTGATTGCGGAGCCTGCGGCCAACGAGCCGACAGCGGACGGCGTCCGCGTTGGCGGATTCGAGCTGTCACGAAGCGAGTTCGAGACGCTCGCTGCAGCGCTCGCAGGCAGGCCGGTGCCCATCGAATCCGTGCAGCTAACGCTGAGCAGCGACGGCAGCTTCAGGGCGACGTGGATCAACGCCACCGATCCGCGCACTGTCAGCTCGCTATTGATCCGCCCCGCTGACTGACGCCGAACGTCTCGGGCCGGTGCTCGCGCGGACGGCGATGGCGCGGCCGGGCGTCGAGGGGGCCGGGTCGCCTGCCGGGTGGCGCGGCCAGCTCCGATAGGCTGGGAGAAGTTGCTCCACGGCTGAGTGTTGTGCTCTCGCATTCCCTGTGGCCCGGTCTTCCGCAGAGTCCAAGGAGTGCAACGAGATGGCGAAACAGCCTTCCGAGCCGCAACCAGCTGGGCGTTCGGCAGACGCGAAGTTCAGCGATCTCAAAAAGGAGATCGCCGAGCGTAACGCGCAGGCACACAAGGAAGCCCGCTCGCACCAAGCCGCACGCCAAAAGGAGCAGCTCAAGCTCGCCGCGCGCAACCGCTTGGACCTCGACCGTTGAGCTGCGCGCTGTCGCTCCGCGCGCCAGATACGAGCGTCTGCCCAGCCTCGCTCCAGCCGCTCGCTCCGTACGAGTGGCAGTGGCCCGCCGGAGCCAGACCCCGCTGCTGCTTCGCCACGAGAGCGAGAGCGCGCGAGCCAGGCCGCTCGCTCCTCCTCCGGCCCGAGGCTGTCGGGGAAAGTTGCGGCGATCTCGATTGTCGATGCGCGCGAGTAACGGTTTGTGCCGCGCGGGCCGGTCATCCTCGCCCGGGTTAGCCGGTGGCTGCTGCTATCTGGTGGCTGTGGAGCTTCCCGAGGTTGTGGGTGGCGGCGATCAGTCGCCATTCTGAGAGCGCTGCAGCGCGGCCACGGCGTTGAAAGCGGTCGATCTTGCGGTTGTATTTCGTGTGTCCGAAGACGGGCTCGATCGTCTGCTTTCGCTGCTGGTAGATCGCGTGCCCGAGCTCGGTCTTCAGCACCCGACGCATATGGTCAAAGAGCCCGCCGGTCCAGCCGGCGCGCGGTTTCTCTTGGAGGTCTGAGTCGGGCGGGATCAGGACCTGGGTGCCGTTGCTGATGATCTTCTCCATCTGGCGTTTGTGCGAGTAGCCGGCGTCGGCGACGAGCACCCCGGGCCGGTCGGTCACGCCCGCGAGCTCGAGGTCGCGCAGCGCAGCCTCGAAGACGGGTTCGAGGTGACCGAAGTCCGGTGACTCGGTCGTGATCTCTGCCGCGACGATGACCTGGTTGTTGGTCACGGCCGCCTGTGCGTTGTAGCCCTGGATCGTCGGCTGGCCCTTCGTGCGCATCACGCGCGAGTCGGGATCAGTGATGTTGATGCGGCCCGCCGGTGTGGTCGGCAGCTCGTAGGGAGCGGTCGGCGCGAAGCGCCGACCGTTGGTCTTGAAACCGGTGCGGTGGTACTCCTCATAAGCCTCGTTGGCCGCGCGCTCGACTGCGTGCGCTTCCTCGAGGCGGGCTTTGGCCTCGGCGAGCCGCGCGGCCCGTGAACGTTTGATCGGCCGCCGCTCCTTGGCGAGGCGCCGGTTCAGCTGCTGGCGACCCTCACGCAGCCAGCCTTGACGACCGTGCTCCAACGCGATCATGCGCTGCCCGTCGATCTCAAGCTCAACGACCGGCTCCACCGCGTCGCTCTCTGCAGCAGCCTTCTTCTCATCCAGGCGCTGCTTGGCCTCCGCGAGCGCTTGGCGGCGGCTCTCGCGCGAGCGAAAGCGCTCCGGCAACTCATCCCCGCGAGCGTCACCGTGAAGCTCGTCCTCCTCGCGATCGATCCGCTCAGCCTCATCGAGGATCTCCGCGACAATCCCGTGATAAGAACGGTTCTGATCGCGCGACGCGCTCGCCTTCACCTTTGTCCCGTCGATCGCGATCACCCCGACCGACACAAGCCCCGCCTCCTGGCAGAGCACGAGCACCTCGACGAACAGCTCGCTGATCGCAGCCTCATGGCGGCGGCGAAACTCCGCGATCGTCGAATGATCAGGCACCCGCATCGCCGTGATCAGCTTGTAGGTCACGTCCTCCCGGCACGCGCGCTCGATCCCCCTCGAGGACCGGTTGCCGCGCGCGTAGGCGTACATCAACAGGGCGACCATCATCTCCGGGTCATACGCGGCTCGACCCTGCCCGTTCGCGCGGTAAGCCCCGTAGAAGCTCGTCAGATCCATCTTCTCCACCGCACCCAAGACAGTCCAGACAAGGTGGTCGTCATCGACCCAATCCGCCAGTGCCGGCGGCATCAACAACACCTGCCCGCGATCACACGACACGAAGTTCTGGCTCATCCAGAAATCTTCTTAACCCCGCCGGATGGCAAGGCGTAAACCCGACAGCCTCGCCCAACAGGAGGCGTCTGCACCGCGCGTCGTTGCTGCCTCGCGCGAGAGGCAGCCACCGAGCTGGTTGGCCCGTGCAGGCCGCCCGCCGTCCCGTCGGGAATCGCTAGGATGCGCGCCGTGTCGTTGAAACGCAGCCGGTGCTTCCGGCTCCTGGCTGTGGCTGGGCTGCTCGTGGCGGTCGGCGCGAGTGCGGCCTGGGCAAGCTCCGCGCGTGTGAAGACGGGCAGCTATTCGGCGGTGACCTCGCAGGGCTCGGCCTTCAAGTTCAAGGTTGTGACGCACTGCGTGAAGAACCCGGCCACGCGCTGCCTCTACAGCGACACCTACCCGTCGGTTCCGGCCCCCTGTCCGAACGGGCAGACGGGCGGTGGCGTGCTCAATTACCCGCAGGGCGCGATCTCCAAGAGCGGCAAGCTCAGCGTGACCGAAGGCACGATCGCAGCCGGCACCTACGTGAAGATCACGCTCAAGATCACCGGCAACAGCTTCACAGGCACACTTCGAGCCCTCTTCCCGGAGCAGGCCGGCGAGGCACTGCCCGCGTGCGACACCGGCACCGTGTCGTTCTCCGGTCACCGCGGCAGCTGACCGCGCAGCCGAGATACGAGGCGCTCGGGCTGACCTGGCCCTAGCGCGCGAGCTACACCGGATCGCGAAGCGATCCCGAGAAAACGTCCGCTGGCGCTCACCGCCGCGGAACCGCTGGCCGCACCCGCATCCAACCAGCTCGGCGGCCTCTCGCTCCGCGGACGCTGTCGCAAGCCCCGCCCGATGCCCTCTCGTGGGCCAGCTACATCGATACCGCGGAATCTGGTCCCGTTGAGGTCGCTGTCCCACGGCGCGACATTTACCCGACAGCCACCCCGAAAGCAGCCACGAAGCGCGAACCCGTGCCACGTTGTCGCCTCGCGCGAACACGAGGCGTGCCGGCGCTGGTGTGAGCTGGGCGCAACGACAGCTTGGGCGCTGACGATTGCGAGCGGATCGCTCTCGCTTTCGCGAGCGGGTCTGCTATGACGTTGCTGCTCGAATCTTGGGATCTTCGTCTGTGAGGAGCAACGCTTGTCTCGTATTCGCCAGGTCATTGAAACGCTCGAGGCTGAGCGCGCTGAGGTCCAGAAGCATCTGGCTTGGCTTGAACAGCAGATCAACGAGTTCCACGCCCACGACGGTGGCTTGGTGGCGAGCGCTCCGGCTCGCTCGGTGCGCCGCGCAACCGCACGGCGCGCGAGCGACCGGCGCGCCACCGCGCGCAACCGTCGCCTCGATGTCAAGCCGCGGATCATCGACTTCCTCGCCGAGCACCCTGGCAGCACCGCTGGTGATGTCGCGAAGGGCCTGAACCTCAATCGCGGAACTGTCTCAACTCGCTTGACGCAGCTCGCAAAGGCCCGCGAGATCAGAAAGGCAGCGCGCGGCTACACGACGAAGTAGCACCGCGACCGCCGGTGCGCCGATCGAAGGCTGCTCCGACGCTCGCTTAATCTGAAAGCGATCACGCGCCGCCCTCACTCCTGACGCTCGCAGTGCGCGAAACGCGACTGCGTGAAGGTGACCGCGGCTCAGTCTTGGAGTTCGCGCGCGGCTGCGACGATCCGCGCAATGTTGGGATCGGTGTCGTCGCCGAAGCGGTCGACTAGGTCGGCGAGCACTTCTTGATGGTCGGTTTCGCGCCCGAGTCCTCCGAGAATGCGCGCCCCTAGGCGCTATCCCAGTTTGAGCGTCGGGTCCGAATTGTCGATGTTGCAGGTCGATGTGCCGTTCGCTGCCGGCGTGGCGGTCGTGCCGCTGACATCGGCCTTGATGATCATGCTCATCCCGGGCTCGCTGCCGCCGTTTGAAACGAACGCCGCGGGTTTCAAATCGCTGACCATTCGGAATGTGATCTCCGAGTCGGCGGTTTGGTTCGTATCGAACGATGCCTTTGTCCAGCCTGCGCTGGTGTAGAGGAACGTTGCCTGTAGGAACCCATGGCTCTTGATCGTTGGGAAGCCGGAGAGGACCGGGATCGTGACGGCCTCATCGACCGAGCCGACGTTGCTGAGGCACGTCATCTGGATCGGGCCGATCTCAAGCTTCGTGATCTTCTTGGTCGTCGCGTACTTTTTGCCGACCACCGTAAGGCTCACCGGGAACGGCGAGACACCGTAGTCCTGGGCCGTCACCGTCCCACTGTAGGTGCCGCTCTTGAAGGCAACTCTCGCGGCGTAGGCGAGGCTCGTCCCGACGACGAGCGCCACAGCGGCAGCCGCGCACGCGATGCGAAGTCGGGCGGGGACACTCACGCGTGCGAATCTACCACGGCTAGCACTAAGCGTTGCCAAACGCGCGGCTGATGTCGCTACCGCAGGTCCCTTCTGCCGCTGCACCCACCCTCCTCGTCCCACGCGATCGCCGCTACGGGCGTCCCTCGAATGCTCAGTCATGAGGGCTATGCCCACTAGCGCGTCGGCGATCGCGCTTCGTTTGGGTAACCGGTAGCGGACCAGGCTGGCGCACGCTCGCTGTCGCGCGCGATGCGGAAGCACCGGCTCTGCTTGGCGTGTGACCAGCCTCTCACCAGCAGGAGTCCGAGACCGCCTCACCCACGCGCCTGCTTTTTGGTAAAGGAGGCGCGTCCACCGCAGCTCATCACCCAGCCCCACTGCGCGAACAGGGAGCGCTGAGATCACGGTGCTCTCGCCCGGCGGGGGTGTTTACCTGGCGGTGCGCGCGGTGGTGGCGGCTACTAGCGTCCGATCGCTACGCCGGCGGCGGCAGCGGCACCGACCTTCGCGGTGTCGGCCATCTGCTTGACGAGGTGGCAGCAGAACAGCAGCACGAGCGGCTCGAGCGCCGTCGGGTCCTCGATCTGGACCCGCACGGGCTGCGCCTGCGAGCCGGCGTCGAAGTGGGCCAGCTCCACGCCCCCGGAGCTCACCGAGAAGTGGCTGCTCAACTGGTGCTTGGCTCGCCAGTCGTAGCTCGTCTCGCCGGCGGTCAACGTGCCGGCGAAAACGCCCCGCAGGTGCAGGAACCCGTGTGGGACGTAGCGGCCGACGCGCGCTCCGCTTGCACTGTCGGACGCGTTGATCACCTGACCAAGCCCGCCGACGGTCCGTCTCAGCGTCCAGGTCGCGTCACCCGCACGGATCTCCGCCGAGAACCGTTTGAGGTTGCGCAGCGAGCCGACCTCGCCAAGCGTGTACTGGCCACGCGCCGTTCGCTCGAGCGTCAGCAGCGTCATCGCCTCGCGAGTGTAGATGGATGATTCCAGGCGAACGGCGGTTCGCGCGCGATGAGCAGTCGCGCAACACACGCGCGGCTGGCGACGGCGGCGCCTACACTGGCTCACGGGGTTCAGACACCGAGAGGGAGCATCCAATGACTACGAAGGCCGACTTCACGCCGCAGGAGTGGGAGCTGATTCTGGAGGGCCCGACGGGCGCCGGGATGATCGTGATCACGGCGCAGCGAGGCGGGATGCTGCGCGAGACTGTCTCGATCGCGAAGGCCTACGTCCAGGCGCGCCAGCAGCATGGTCAAAGCGAGCTGCTCGACGAGATCGTCGCGGTGAAGCCGAAGCTTGATCACACGCGCTATCGCTCACCCGAAGAGCTCAAGGAGCACTCGCTCGGGCATCTGCGCGACGCAGTCGCGCTGCTCCAAGGCAAGGTGACACCGCAGGAGCTCGACGAGTACAAGCGCTTCATCATCACCCTCGCAGACAAGGTCGCCGAAGCGCACCGGGAGCACGGTCACGGCCAAGAGGCCGTCAGCGCCAGCGAACAAGCAGCAATTGCAGCGATCACGGAAGCGCTCGGGTAGCTCCGGGCACACCATTCGCCTATCAGCACCCGCCTGCCTGACGCCTGCTCCCGCAGAAAGCAACCGCGTCAGCCGCTCGCCTTGACCTCGCCGCTCAGCGCGACGAGCAGTCGCTTGGCCGGAGGCAGTGGTGGTGCTCGTGCGCGTTGGCGTCCCGCTACTAGCAGTCGGTGTTAGCGCGGCATGGCTCGGTTGGCGGACGCCGTAGACTCGCGTGATGAAGCGATGGCTGTTCGCGGCCGGGACGACGCTCCTATTCGCGTTGGTGCTCGCAGCATCGGCGAGCGCGGCGCAGCGTTACGCAGCGCCAAACGGGACGGCGAATCTGTCTTGCTCGCAGCTCCTGCCGTGCGACATCGAGACAGCGATCAACGGGATCACGATGAACATGCCCGTAGAGAACGACGAGGTGATCGTCGAGCCGGGCAGCTATTACGAGATCGGCACCGCCAGCACGCCACTCGCAGCGAGCCTGCATCCCGGCGTCGATCTGTACATCCACGGCGTCGCAGGCGAGCCGCGCCCGCAGATCTTCTTGGCGGTGTCCAGCTATGGGCTCGACCTCAACGGCAGCGGCTCAATGACCGCGCGCTACCTCGACATCGAGCAGTCCGGTACGGGCTCCGCCGTATTCCTCTCGGACGGCACCATCGATGAGCTGATCGCTCGCACGGGCGCCGCGAACCAAAGCGGGTGCGTGGTGATCGACGCGACCGTCACCAACTCCGTCTGCGACGGCACCGGCAACGACGGCTACGGACTGAACTCTGACATCGGCTGCGGCAGCGCGTGTAGCACATCCTCGACGATACGCAACTCGGATCTGTACGGCACGGGATCGGGTGGCGCGGGCGTGTATGCCAGCGCCGGCAGTGGCCCGGCCACCGTGACCGTGGTGTTGACGAACGTGATCGCGCGGGGCGGCGCCGGCGGACATGACCTCGTCACACTGCAAAGCGCGGCCGGGGCCACGGCCGCGATCACGGCTACCCACTCGGACTACGTGACCGTAGACACCTCCGGCGGAGGGACCGCGACGGCAGCCGGCACGCCGAGCAACATCGAGACCGACCCCGCGCTCGTCAACCCTGCGGGCGAGGACTTTCATGAGACGGCCGCGTCACCGACGATCGACGCGGGCGTCACGAGCCCGGCCAATGGGAGCCTCGACTTCGACGGACAGACCCGCACCGAGGGCGGCCTGACCGACATCGGCGCCGACGAGTACATCGCCCCCCCGACACCGGCAAATGGCAGTCCGAGCGCGGTTAGCGATGTGGGGGCGACGCTGAACGCGACGCTCAACCCCGGGCATGACACGACGAGCTACGCATTCGACTACGGGACGAGCCCGAGCCTCGGTGACACGAGCGCCACCGGCTCGCTGCAGCCAGGCCTCACAGCCCAGCCAGTCGCCGAAGCGATCAGCGGCCTCACCCCCGGCACGACCTACTACTGGAAGCTCACCGCCACGAACGCCGCCGGCACCGCCTCGACAGCCGTCACTAGCTTCGAGACGGTCGCCGCCCCGCAGCTCAGCGAGCTCATGCTGACACCGCAACGCTTCCACGCAGCGCACAGCGGCGCGAGCATCGCCAAGCGCAAGGCGAAGACCGGAACCCTGGTCTCATATGACGACACCGAAGCTGCCACGACAACCTTCACCGTCGAGCAGAACCGGCCCGGTATGCGAAGCGGCAACCGCTGCATCGCTCGACCCGCACACCCCAAGAAAAAGCCAAAGCGCTGCATTCGAGTCGTCGTACTCGGCACGTTCACGCATCCTGACACTGCCGGCGCTAACAACTTCCGATTCAGCGGGCGCGTGCACGGACGCCGACTCGCAAAAGGCGCCTACGTACTGAGCGCCGCACCGCTCAACTCTTACAACCTCACCGGCGCTGCAAGCACTGCCTCGTTCCATATCACCGGCTGACTCCCCAACCCAAGCCGGCTACGCCACACCCGACGGCTGCTCCTAAGAAATGCGCCAGCGCCCGACGCCGTTCCATTGACGCCGCCTCAGCGCGAACAACAGCCGCGCGCCGTCGTCGCCGATGCGGCCGACGCGGACCTAGGCTCGCCGTAGTACCCGCGGGGGTTGTGGACGACGGGCGGACGCGGTCAGGCGACCGCGACAGTCTGTGCTGGGATGAACTCGCGTAGCACCAACATTGCGCGGATCGTCGCAGCCGCGCGCGAACTCCAAGACTGAGCCGCGGTCACCTTCACGCAGTCCGCGTTTCGCGCTGACGGGAAGCGCAACGCCGGTCGGTGTGCGTCGGTGCTTTCGTCGCGATGCGAGTGTTCGTCGGCGCGCTCGCGTTCCTTGGGTTTCGCTAGTGTCTCCCTGAAGCGGTCGAGCTTCGGGAGGAGTGCAGATGAGCAAGCTGTTGACGCGTGTCGCGCCCATGAGTGTCGCTGTCGCTATGGCCCTCGCCGGCGTCGCCTACGCCGCAGGGGGGGCGAGCTCGATTCACGACGGCGTCTATGCCGCCCACGAGGGGGCCGGGGCGCCCGTGGACCTCTACGTCGACAAGAACGGCAAGGAACTCGGCAAGGGCAGCGTCGGCGACCCCTACGCCCAAGGTGTCTCCTGCCCGCTCACCAGTGCGATTGCGAGCTTGGGCTATGGCACATCCAGCACGATTATCTCGTTCGCCGTCCCTTACACGACGGCGATCCCGATCCGCAACGGAAAGTTCTCCTATTCGGGTCCCGCCTACGTGGACCCGAGCTACGACGCGACCGCGGGCGTGAATCCCAACCCTGGGACGATCACGATCAGCGGGCGCTTCAAGACGTCGGGCCACATCAAAAGCAAGAAGACGATCGCGGTCACCGGCACCGTCTCGGAGTCGCTGTGCGGCGCGAGCATTCCGACAACGTTCTCGTTGTATTGGGAGAAAGGCCTGCAGCACGGGTAGCCAGAAGCTTCCGCCGCCATCGTCCTCAGCGGCGAGCGGTCGTTTTGCCGGCCGCGACCAGCCCGTCGAGCCGTCACAGCGCCCGCGATGAGGACGCTGCGGACACCGCCAAACATGCCCGGAATCTACGTCGCCAACCGGACCGGCACACGAACCTGGCGGACGCCCACCTCCGTGAACGTCACGGACCCTGTCAGCAGCACCAAACGCGCCGGGGAGCGCGGCTCACTGTCGGTTCGCCCGGCGAAAGGAACAGCGAAGCGGCTCTTGCTCCACGCGCCTGCTGCCGCGTGATTTGGAGCGTCTGGGCCGGAGCCGCGGGCTACTGCCTCGGACAATTTGCAGGAGCCCGCGGAGGTCGTCCGCCCGCTCTCGCTGTCGCCCACAGCGCTACGCCGCGACGCACTAGCACGGCGGTCGTCCTCCTCGTGGGGGCGAAAGCAGGAGTCAGTGCAGGCATTCGGTCCCTCGCACGAATCAAACTGTCATGTTTCGCCGAGTTCCGCGAGAGGGCCAAAGGTGCTCGTCAGAGCCTCGCTCAATGGGTCGGCATTCTCCCACCAGACACCGTGGTCGTTTCGGTTGCCCGCCTGCGCGAGGTGCTGCAGCGGAATTGCCACTCCGGAGGCTCCCGGGCCTGCTAGGTCGTAGCACCGGCGCCCACGGTGCTCGATCGCATACTTGGGGTCCACGAGGAGCGGAGCGCCATTGCGAACCACGAAGTTTCTAACGTGGATGTCGCGATGGCAAAACCCCAGGTCATGGACCCGCTCCAACAGCTCGCGTAGTTCACGGCCCATCGCGCGGCGCAGCTCGTTAGGGAGACGGCCATCAACCGCGCGCTCATCCACCCAGTGACGCAGTGTCTCGCATTTCTCAATGCAAATCTGCTCGTCGGTAACCGTGGCGATCCTCGGGCCGCAGCCGCTGGCCTCCAGGCGCTCGTAGTAGCTGATGTAGGCCCCACGGTTGGGAACACCACTCAGAGCCTTGCAATGCACGTCAGACTCAGCCACACCAAGGACGCTACCTTGAAAAGGTGTTCGAACTCGGCACGCATCTCAGGATTGGGCGCCGTTTGAAGATATGCGGTGTCGAGACAGGCGTACGCTACTGGCACCACGGGATCGTCGTTGGCGACGGCAAAGTTGTTGATTTCGGCGGCGGCGACCTGCTGCACAAGGGCGCAACTCAAGTCCGGCGTGTCACCCTCGAGGCTTTCCGGGCCGGTGGCGAAGCCCACGTCGTAAACCACCCGATCCGGCATGGCGGGATCACCTACTCCGAGGCTCTGCCACCGCAGGAGAGTGTAGATCGGGCTCTTTGGCTTTGCGCGAACCAGCCACCCGGTTACCGGCTTGGCTATCGAAACTGCGAATCCATCGCGATCTGGTGCGCGACGGGTGACTTCGAGAGCTTCCAGGTGAAGCGGTTCCTGGGCTGGAAGACGCGGCTGTTCACACCACTGGTCGCCTACGCCGTCCGTCGCAAGCCGAGGCTCGGGACTCCGCTAGCAGTTGGATCGATATTGGTGTCGCTGTCGACGTCATTCCCGTACATCCACAGCCGCGCATTCTTCGACCACGCTCGGGCGTATCCAGGGATCGGTAAGTGGGGACGCGGCGATATTGCCGAGGCGTGACGTGCTGACGACTGTGACGCCCTGGCGAGGCCCGGATTCGCCCGACGAGGACGACCGCCGGCGATAGGCGTGCGTCGCGCGTGGTAGCGAGGCTGGGCGGTTGCGGTAACGGGCGGCCGATCTCCGCGGGCTCCTGCAAACCATTCAACTCGGTAGTCGGGATCCGCTCGGAGTGGACGCTCGCTCATCGCGCGCAGCGCGGGAGTGAGCAGCGAGACTCAGCAGGCGCTCGCGTTTCTCGGGGTGGGGGGATAATCCCCCTGCTCGCGGGCGCTCCTCGCTGGTAGGGTGCTCGCACTAGCCGGACGAACCGTATGGAGTTCGACATGCCTGCATGCGCACGCCGTTTCTCGGCACGCCGAGATGACGTAGTCATTGAAGGCGTTGGTAGCGACCTGCTGATCTTTGATCGCCGTAGCGACACGGCGCACTGCCTTGGCGAGCCGGCCGCGCTCATCTGGCGCTCGTGCGCGGATGGCGCGACGCTCAGCGAGCTCGCAAAAATGCTCGTCGCTCACAAGCTCGCCGGCTCGCGCGGCGAGGCGACCACGCTCGCTGAGACCGCGCTGTCCGAGTTCGCCGAGAACGGCCTGCTCGAGACAAGCCTCGAGCCCGGCGGCATCCCGCGCCGCCAGGCGCTCCGGCGCATCGCCGGCGTCGGCGCGCTCGCGGTAGGCGCCCCGTTGATCGTGTCAGCGGGCATCCCGACCTCGGCGCTGGCCAACGCGAGCCTCGGGACCGCCACGCTCACGATCACCGGCATCGGCGGCAGCACGCTGTCATATGTGAGCACGCCGACGGGTGACAATGGCTCATTAGAGTTCGGAGGCATCAGCGTCGACCAGCAGGGCAACGTGCCCGCTACGAATCTATTTGAGTATGTGGGTGTCGCTTATTTCATAAGTAGTCCCTTGCTCCGCCTAGACTTTGGTGCGGCGCCGCCGTCGGGATCGATCGGGTACGTCTTCACGGATTCAACTAACAGCTCCCGCAACACTTCCGGGTCTGTGTCGTCGTCGAACCCGGAGGTTTTTCTTGACTTCTCGAGTGGCGACTCGATCAAGCTAGTGGTGACGCTGAGCTGACCGTTTCCAGAGGCCGCACGCTCGGCGCGAGGCGGCGCCAGGTTAGGCTGATTGCGCGCCGGCCCGGGCGAGTGCCTGGATCAGTGACGCGGCCGTCTCGGCGGCTTCGCCCCGATCGCCCTCGAGGACGAGAGCGTTGGCCGCAGCGCGCGTGACAGCCCGCACGCTGGCCTCAGGGCGCTCGTTGGCGAGGAACGCGTTGGACAGTAGCTCCAGCGCGCCGCGGCTCGCATTGCGAACCTCGGGCTGCCAACACGCACCGGGCACATACATCGTGATCGCGATCACAGCCGGGCGAACCGGCACGGTCCCCGCGACGCCGCCAAAGCCTTCTACCGACTGGAGCGTTCCCCGCCCGCCTTTGCTGGAGCGCATTGATAGGTGTCGCGCGTAAGGATGGACGGCGCCGGTCTCGTCAAGTACCGCGTACTCGTCCGAGTAGTAGGTCGCGCCCGCCGCGACGAGCGCGGCAACAAGGGTTGTCTTGCCCCGGAATGTTCTGCCCGGCAGTAGCAGCGCCCGGCCCTCTACAGCCACAACGCCCGCATGCGCGAACAGGTAGTCGCGCGCCGAAGCAGCTATCCGCAGGCGCATCTCGGCATCCAGAACGTGCACAGCAGCATCGGCATCCATAGCCGAGCCGACCGACCGGCCGTCGACAAGCACGCTGTACTGGCCGTCTCGCTGGCCGGCGAGAATGAAGCGGCCGTCCTCTGCAAACTTCTCCGAGGGCTCCCAGCCAGGCGGCAAGATCCGCTCAACGGCCGGCTGAAGCGACTCATCGTGCACCTCGACCTCGAGCAGCACGCCGAAGCTCTTCAGATTCACGCGCATCGCCATCCCATTATCCACCGTGACCTGACTCACCAGACGGCGTCGTGTGGGCCGCGGCAGGTGCCGCAGCGACAATCCCGCCGACCCGCTACACGCTGCTGCCGGGCACGAGCTGCGAGCGTTCGATCAGCTGCGCGCCACGCTCTCCCAAAGAAACAAAAGGAGGAGCGACCAGCCAGGGTGGTCCGCTTCTGGATCCGCCCAGAACCACGCGCGCCTCGGCTAGCTCGGGGCCACGAGCCGTGCGCGCAGCCAGTCGGCCATCGTCGTTTCGTCCCAGTCGCCGGAGGCGATTGCAAGGACGGCGCGCTCCGCGTCATCGGCTGTTGGTGGCGTGGTCCAGGACCAGGCGTTGGTCTCGATGAAGACGCGGAGCGTGACCCAGGCGGCGCGTTTGTTGCCGTCGGGTAGCGGATGGTTCTTGGCGAGGTGGACGACGAGCACCGCGGCCTTGTCCACGAAGTCGGGGTAGAACTCGACGTCGCCGAACCCTGCCGCCGGGGCGTGCAGGGCCGAGTCGGCGAGGTCCAGCTTCGTTACGTGGAGGAGGGTGTCGACTTCCAGGCCGGTGACTTCAGCGGCGATCGCGATGTAGTCGACGAGGTCGACGTATTCGAAGCTCACTTCGCGAGGCGTTCGAGCAGCTCGCGATCCTCCGTGATGATCCGCTGCACACGCGCCTTGAACTCTGGATCGCGCCGGCGCCGCTCGACGGCCTCCTTCAGCGCCAGTTTGACCGTCTCGTTGAGGCTCTTGTCCTCCGCGCGCGCCAGCGCCTCGGTGTCTGCCGCGAGCTCGCTATCGAGGCGCACAGTGAGATTCTTCGCCATGGCTGCATAGTACCATGGTGGCGCGGTTTCGCTGACGCTCTGAGCCGCGGCCGGACACGCCGCGGCCGCCGTTACTACTGCAACAGCCGAGCAGCAGGAGCGCGCGAGCCGGTCGCTCGCTACCGCTCCCGCCCACGACGGGGACGGCTGCCGCACTCATGCCTAGCGGCATAGCGCTGCTGAGGGCGGGACTGGGGTAGCCCGGATGTGGGGGTAGCCGACTGGCTTTGTGGGAAAGCCACAGTCAGTTCGGTAGTCCGCACGGTCGTGAGCAGCGGGCGTTTGAGGAGCATTCGCCGTGCCACTGGATCGGTTTGGTGAAGCCTGCCGGGCATGATGGCGTACCTGCTGGCGCTTGCCGAGTATCTGCACACCCTCTCGCCGCTTGCACTCGAGCGGTTCTAGCGAAAGGAAGAACGATGACGCTTCGTGGCACTATGACAGTCGCCGGAGTGCTCGCCCTCGTCGTCGCCGGCACCGCCAGTGCCGCCACCGCGAAGCCGACCGCCAGCAAGGTGGCAACCTGCTTGAAGGCCGCCGGTGCGCAGGACGTCACCACCCCACGCCCTGCCCTGAAGGCGTTTCCGTCGGAGTACGGAAGCGTGCTCGGAAGAGCTCCGACCGGCAACGGCATCGGCGTCTACCTGTTCACCAGCAAGGCGCAGGCAAGCAGCTACATCGTGGACATTCAGAAGGACAACCCAGAGGACCTGATCGGCACGGCCAACGGCGGCTTCACGGTGCTTCTGGTCGAGAAGGCCGCCGTTGGCAACAGTAAGGCCATGGCTCTGCTCTCCAGATGCACCGCGTCGTAGGACGCAACAGCAGCGCCCGGGTCGCACTGCTGGTTTGGACGCACACCAGGAGCCTGTCGCGGCCACGGGTCGCGTCCCTTTAGCGCTGTAAATTCGCTTGGGGTTGTGGTTCCCGGGGATGAGTTTAGGCGGCTGTGACCTCCTCGTCGACGGCTTCGGGTGCGGCCGGCTGGTATTTGATTCGGTAGAG
>Ga0181536_10001797_pt1 | contig 24918 bp, 19 predicted proteins | sample PEATcosm2014_Bin_41_FD_121105 | JGI IMG/M metagenome (GOLD analysis project Ga0181536, IMG submission 121105) | Peatland microbial communities from MTU Mesocosm Facility, Houghton, MI, USA - PEATcosm2014_Bin17_60_metaG | ecosystem: Environmental > Terrestrial > Soil > Wetlands > Peat | place...
CATTTCGAGCCTTACCTAACCAAAAGTGAGGTAAGGCTCAGACTATCACAACCCACGCGGCAGCCCCTTGAGCCGGGCCTTCAGCGCACTTCTCAGGTCGTCGAATGCGCCGGATTCAGGTATAAGGTCCCGCGCTTGCGCTGGCAGATAGGGAGAGAGTGAGCGTCTGAGGAACGCCAAACACAAATGGCACTTGACAGTATTGAGGGGGGTTCACATCAGAGTCGGATTCGAAACTGCACCCGCCCAGCGACACGGATCCCTCGGCTTGGGCTTGGGGGCTCCTATACTGGCCGAATGCGTACAGCCCTTGGGTTTCGGCATACCCGCCTCCCTGTCCGCCCGTAACCGTCAGTATGAAATCCTGGCTGAGCGACGCCGTCGCCGAGCTGCTGTCAGGGGTATCATAGCCGGCCCACGCGATGACATACACGTACATCTCCGCCAAAGACGCTTCGGCGGATGCATATGTTGTGCCCGTGCACCCAATTGGAATGCATGTCACTGAGGTGCTCACAGTGCCCCCGAAAAGGGGAACGGCCGCAAAAAGAACCAGGACGAAACCGCGCATATCAACTCCTTTACATGACAAGTTGTCAAAAAGGCCGGTGCTGTATCGGGATCCAGGCGATTGCCGATAAGAAGTGCTGAAACTCCGATGTTAGTGTAGGCTCGGCTGCGCACAATGTCAAACTCGGCTGCAAGTGCGCAAGTGCGCGGTGCGCATTGATGGGAAGCGTTCCTGGCCGAAACCGGCCTGCTGCTGTCAAAGCGGAGAGAAGCACCGCGGCGGGCACCCGTCCTGATAAACTGAATACAGAAGCCCGACCCCCGTGAACCAGCCCGCCACCGGTCCCGAACTCGACCATCAGCCCAAGCTGCCGGGCAAACAGACCCGCCGCGAAGATGTCAAGCTCGCTGCCGGGAAGATCGCCGTTTTCCAGTACGCCGCAGTCATCATCTTCCTGTTTCTGATCACCGGCTTCTGGAACCTGCAGGTGCAAAACGAGCAGATGTACAACGAGCAGGCCGAGCGCAATCGCATCCGGCAACTGCCCATACCCGCGCCCCGCGGCAAAATCCTGGACCGCGACGGCCGGGTCATCGTCGACAACCATTCCTCATACAGCCTGATCCTGGCCCGCGAAAACCTGAAGACCGAACACCTGCGCACCATCGCCGACGGATTGAATCTCGATTACGACGACCTGGCGGCGCGCGTCCAACGCTTTACGTCACGGCCCAAATACGACCCGATCATCATCAAAGAGGAACTCACACCCGCCGAATTGTCGTTCGTCGAATCGCACCGCGATTTCTTTCCCGAAATGGAATTGATCCCCTCCCAGCGCCGCCTCTACCCGCAAAACGGATTTGCCGCGCACGTCATCGGCTATACCGGTGAGATTAGCGAGCAGGAATTGGATTCGCCCGATTTTGCGAAGTACAGCCAGGGCAATGTGATCGGCAAGTTCGGCATTGAGCGCCAGTATAACGACACCCTGATGGGCGTGGATGGCGAGCGCCAGGTCGTGGTGGATAACCGGGGCAAGACCCGCAGGGTGCTCGCCAATAAGGAAGCCATTCCGGGAAAAGACCTGCAGCTCACCCTCGATCTCGACTTGCAGGCCGTGGCCGAGCTCGCCATGGAAGGCAAGAACGGCGCGGTGGTGGCCATGGATCCGCGCTCGGGCGAGGTGCTGGCGATGGTCAGCCGGCCCACCTTCGATCCCAACAAATTCGCCGTGCACATCAAGTCTTCCGACTGGCGGGAAATCGCCGGTAATCCCGACCATCCCCTGCTCAATCGCGCGATTCAGGCGCAGGACGCGCCCGGCTCAACGTTCAAGCCGCTCGTGGCCATCGCCGGTCTGGAATCCGGCGCCATCGACGATCAGTTCACCGTGCATTGCTCCGGCGGAGCGTCGTTTTATGGGAGTTATCACAAGTGCTGGCAGAAGGGTGGACACGGCACTGTCTCGCTGCATAGGGGCATTCAGCAGTCCTGCGACGTTTATTTCTATAACGTGGGCGACCGCACGGGCATCGACAAGATCGCCTTCTACGCCAACCAGGCCGGACTGGGTGAAAAGACCGGTGTCGACCTGCCGCACGAAGCCGAGGGCGTGGTGCCGTCTTCCGCCTGGAAGATCCGCAACTTCCGCGAGAAATGGTATGCCGGTGAAACCATCTCGGTGGCCATCGGCCAAGGCGCGGTAACGGTGACGCCGCTGCAACTGGCGCGCGCTTATAGCTGGCTCATGAATGGCGGCACCTGGCATCAGCCCCACCTCGTTAAGGGCGGCAAGTATCGGGAACATAGCTGGCCCCTTTCGCCGGACAATGTCGCCAAGGTGATTTACGGCACCTGGGGCGTGGTGAATGAGGGCGGTGGCACCGGCGTCCGGGCGCAGCTCCCGGGCCTCAACGTGTGCGGCAAGACGGGCACCGCCCAGCTTGCTTCTAACAAATTCCTGAGTGGTAAAACGGGTAAAGAGTTCGAAGATAATGCCTGGTTCGTGGGCTTCGCGCCGCGCGAGGCGCCCGAAATTGTAGTGGTGGCCCTCTATGACCACGGCGGACACGGCCAGTTCGCCGCCCCCATCGCGCGCGACGTGCTGAAGGCGTACTTCGACAAGAAGGCGCGCTTGGCGGCTGAGGGGGCGAGCGGGCGAGGGGGCGAGGGGGCGACCAAGATCGGGCAGTTCCTGCGCCTCGAGTTACCCCAGCCGCCAACTCCGGCCCCAACCAAACCCGAACCGCCGATCATCGAAGCAGCCTATTTCAGCTCGGACGACGGCGAAACTGGAATCGCCCCCTCGCCCGCTCGCCCCCTCGCCCGCTCAGTCGCTAACCCCCACTACCCATGACCCGCTACCTCCGCCCCCGCGACCTCGACTGGACCCTCCTCGTCATCTCCCTCATCATCTGTGGAGTGGGTGTCCTGCAGATCTACAGCGCCACGCGCGACACCGTCTGGCAAGGCGCCTGGTGGAAGCAGATCGTCTACATCGCCGTCGGACTCCTGCTGATGTGGCTGACCGTCGCCATCGATTACCACGCCATGATGAACCACGTCTTCCCCATGTACGGCTTATCGGTGGCGGCCCTGCTTGGGGTTCTGTTGATCGGCACGCAGGTATTCGGCTCGCGGCGCTGGATCCCCGTGGCGGGCGGCTTTCATTTGCAGGTGTCGGAATTCGTAAAACTGGTGATAATATTGTTGGTAGCCCGCTTCCTGACAGAGTTGAAAACCGAAGATCTGGAAGGCCGCGATATGGCTAAAATCGCGGGGCTGGTGCTGGTGCCCATGGCTCTGGTCATGAAACAACCGGACCTGGGAACGGCTTTAACCTATGTGCCGGTTTTGATCGTAGGGATGTTCCTGGCCGGCATGCGCCGGAAGTATTTGGTGGCCATCGGCGTGGTGGTCTTGCTGGTGCTCCCGGTGGGTTGGACTGTTTTGAAGGATTATCAAAAAGCGCGATTGGTCAGCTTTCTGGATCCCGACCGCGATCCGCGCGGCACCGGGTACCAGTTGATCCAATCCAAGATTGCAGTTGGCGCCGGCGGTATGTGGGGTAAAGGAGTGACGAAAGGCTCTCAGACGCAGCTTCGTTTTCTCCCCGTTCCGCATACCGATTTCATCTTCTCGGCCTTCGCCGAGGAGCATGGATTCGTCGGCGTGATCGTGGTGCTGGCGTTGTATTTTGTGTTGATCATGCAGATCGTGCAGAACGCCCAAACGGCCTCGGATAAGGCCGGCATGTATATCTGCATGGGAGTTGCCGCGTTACTTTTGTTTCACGTGCTGGTGAACGTCGGGATGGTAGTGGGCCGGATGCCTGTCACCGGGATTCCGCTGCCCCTGATGAGCGCCGGCGGATCGAGTGTGTTGTCGAATTTCCTGATGTTGGGGCTGGTCAATAATGTCCGGCTCAGAAGATTTGTGAATTAGTCCGGCAGCCGGCCTGTGTGCCGGCGGCCACAAGAAAAAGATTTGTTGGGAGCCGTTTGAGACTCCCGGAGGGAAAACGCGCCGGATGCGCACCCTCCGGCGCCGAGCTGCGAGCGTGAGCGAGTGGTCTTCGGCGATGAGGAGTTGGTTCCCCGGCCGGTGGCACAGGCTTCAGCTTGTGCAGGCGCAGTTGCGCCCCGGCCAGCGTGAGCTTCTTATGTGTTGCAAGGCGCTCGATGCCCCGTTCGCGGAGCGCCGCTTGAGACCCACGCAGGGTAGCCGCCTTCCTCCCGTACCGGTCCGCACCGGTTCCCAGCGGAGGAGAACGAATGTCAAAAGAGTTAATTGTTTCGGCGAATCGCCATGAAACTCGCGTGGCGGTCCTCGAAGACGATCAGGTAGTCGAAGTCTATTATCAGCGCGAAAAAGAATATTCGTTGGCCGGAAGTATTCATAAAGGGCGCGTCACGCGTGTTCTTCCCGGCATGCAGTCCGCCTTCGTGGATATCGGCCTCGATCGCGATGCGTTCCTCTATGTGTCGGACTTCTTCGAGGACAACGACGAGTACGACAAGATCGTGACCAGCGTCGAAGAGAAGGTCCTCAAGATGGAAAAAGGACTGGGCCCAGGGGGCCCTCCGCCGCCACCTCTCGCCGCCTCCACAGATGTTCCGGCAGACGCGCTGCCCGCGCCCGAGCCATCCGCCGAAGCCCCCGCCGCTCCGGCTGTTGCCGCTCAACCGGCGCCCGCCCCGCTGGCCGCCCCCGAGCAGTTTGCGCGCCGCAACGAGGAACGCGATCGCGACCGCCGCGGTGGCCGCCGCTCCCGCCGCCGCCGTCCCAAGGGCCGCGGCTTGCCCGAATCCAAGTATTTCTCGCCAGGGCAGCACAGCGCGCCCGTCCCGCCGCTGCCCGCGCCCGAGGAAGCCGACGAAGCCGAGCCGGAGACGGCGGAACGTACGCCGGAAGATATCGTCGTGCTCCCCGGTGAATCGCTCGCCAAATACCGTGGCGAAGCGCCCCACCAACCCGAAGGTGGGGCAGTCGTCCCCGCCTGGCCTCCGGAGGTCGTCGAACCCGAACTCCCCGCGCTTGTGGAAGCCGCCGAAATTCTCGAAGCAGCAACCACGCCAGAACCGGAAACGCCTGAACCGGCCGAAGCCCCGCCAGCCGCTGCGGAATCCGCCGAAGCCACCGACGCACCCGAAATCGCCGAGCTGTCTGAAGCCGCCGAAGTTCTGGAATCCGTCGCATCCGCTGCGCCCTCCGAGGCGGAGCCTTCCGAAGCCCAGCCTGTCGAAGAGGAACAGCTAGGTCCCGAGCCCGCCCGCATCCCCACCAGCCTCACGGCCACGCTCCGCGAGCAAGGCGGACGATACCCGCACCGTCTCTCCCGCCGCATGCGCCGCCGCGGCCGCCCCGAGGCCGGCGAACCCCAGCAGGCGGGGCAGGCGCTTCCGCCTGGCGTCCGGAAGCAGGAACCCCGTCCCGATGCCCGTCAGGTGGCTCGTCCGGAACCCGTCCGCATCGAGAAGTCCAGCGCGCCTTCCATCAGCGACCTGCTGCGCGAAGGCCAGGAAATCATCGTCCAAATCGCCAAGGAACCCCTCGGACAAAAAGGCGCGCGCATCACTTCCCACATCGCTCTGCCGGGCCGTTTCCTGGTCTACATGCCGACCGTCGACCACATCGGCGTTTCGCGCAAAATCCCCTCAGACGAAGAGCGCCTCCGCCTCAAGCGCATCCTGCAAGCCAACCGCACCGGTATCCCCGGCGGCTTCATCGTCCGCACCGCCGGCGACGGCCGCACCGAAGAAGAACTCCGCGCCGACATGCTCTTCCTCTACAACCTCTGGCTGGACATGCGCCAGAAGGCCGAGAAGCGCCCCGCCCCCGCGCTCATCCACCACGACCTGGATGTCGTCGAGCGCATCCTGCGCGACCAGTTCACCTCCACGTTCAAGAGCGTCTGGGTCGATAACGAAGAAGTTTACGAAAACGTGCTGGGCTTCGTGCAGCGCTTCCAGCCCGCGCTGGTCAGCCGCGTCAAGCTGTATACCCGCTCGACGCCCATCTTCGATGAGTACGGCATCACCGCCGAGATCGAAAAGGCGCTCCGCCCGAAGGTGTGGCTCAAGACCGGCGGCCATATCGTCATCAACCAAACCGAGGCCCTGGTGGCCATCGACGTCAACACCGGCAAATACGTGGGCAAATCCAACCGCCTCGAAGACACCATCGTCAAGACCAACACGGACGCCATTAGGGAAATCGTGCGCCAGATCCGCCTGCGCGATTTGGGCGGCATCATCGTGATCGATTTTATCGATATGGATGAACGCAAGAACCGCCAGAAAGTCATGCAGGTTCTGGAAGAGACCATGCGCGCCGATCGCGCCCCTTACAAGATTCTGCAGTTCAACGACTTCGGATTGGTGGCCATCACCCGCAAGCGCGTCAAGCAAAGCCTGGAGCGCACGCTGTGCGTGCCTTGCCCCGATTGCGATGGTTCAGGCTACATCAAGAGCGTGCAAACCGTGATCGGCGAAATCCTGGTGGAAGCTCAGAAAATCGCCCGCGCGGTGGAAGGCAACGACGTGATACTGCGCGTCAATCCGGAAGTGGCCAAGGTGCTGAAATCCAACCAGAATTCGTACCTGCAGGAGATCGAAGAGATCCTCGACCGCACCGTGCTGGTGAAAAGCGACCCGCTGCTGCACCAGGAAAAATTCGATCTGGCTTAGTGTCTCGACGCAGCGAGCTTGGAATCCCGGCGGCAAAGACGCTACAATCGACGTATGAACTGGTGGCAACAACCGTTCTTCCAGGTGGCTCTTCCGATCATCATCACCTTCGCCATCGCCACCTGGTACCAGAGCAAGCGTATTGACGACCTGCGCGACTCGCTGAACGGGCGTATCGATGAGCTGCGCGACTCGCTGAACAGGCGCATAGACGGCCTCGATAATCGCCTCGACGCCATCGACCGCCGCTTGGAACGAATCGAGAACCTTCTAACAGATCACGCCCGGCGCATCACCGTGCTCGAAGAGCGCACTTCCCCAATCCACCGCTGATTCCACGCCCGCGCGGATTTGGGCTACGGGCGAGCTTCAGCCCCCCGCCGGAATAAGCCGCCCGCGAATCGTAGTTTTCATCACGAACCACTGGCAAGTGGCGTCAATTCAGCCTGATTTTCGAAAAATTAAAAAGCCACCAAAAAAGAGATATTAAGTTATACTATACCTGAATCGGATTACGCGCATGGTGGCAAGATGAAGCGGCTGTTCAATGAGGCCAAGGCGACTCAGGCCGCCACCCGGTTCTTGAGGCTTCGCGGTGGACCGATGAGCTACATGAAGCTCATCAAGCTTCTTTACCTGGCAGATCGCGAAGCTCTCATTCGGTGGGGACGGCCAATTACCACCGATTGTTACGTCTCGACGGACGTCGGACCGGTGGTGAGCCGGATCTACGATCTGATCCGGAACGAGCCGGCGCCCAATTCTGTCAAGATCTGGGGCAAGTTCATTTCCGACCCGGAGGATTATGAAGTTCATTTGCTTGGCGATCCTGGCAGCGGCGAACTCTCCCCTGCCGAGGAGCAACTGATCGACGAGGTCTTCCGGCAGCACGGCCAGGATAGCCGATGGGCCATCGTGGACTACACTTACAGTCTTCCCGAATGGACCCAGCCGGATGGAGGCGCGCTGCCGATCGAGTACCGCGATATCCTCAAGGCCGCCCACAAAACCGAGGCGGAAATCTCCGCCACCGAAGAAGAGCTTGAGTCTTTGGCCCTTGCAGAACGCATCCTTGCGTAGTAATCGAGCGCGGCGATAGGCCGCTGGCGCGTAGAGGACGATCACTTAGACAATCCTCGCGTCCTCCAGCGATTGCACATCGCTCTGTCATGGCGCACAACTTGCGGACAGCCGGAGGCGTCATGAAAGTCGGACGGCATTCCGAGATCTCTAGTCTATCCGCTGGATTGGAGGCGGCATGAGAACCAAAAACAGCCGCTTTGATAGTGTCTGCATTAAATCCACCGGTTCGTATGTTCCGGCCAGGATCCTGAAAAATGAAGATGTGGTCGTAAACTTGCCAACCTCTCCGGAGTGGATTGTCGAGAAGTTGGGGATCCGGGAGCGCTGCATCGCGGAAGCGGACGAATATACGTCGGATCTTGCCGCCCGCGCCGGTCTAAACGCCATTGCTTCGGCCGGGCTGGAACCGAACGAAATCGACTTGATCATTGTCGCTACCTCGACACCCGACCGCAAGGCCCCCTCATCGGCATGTATTGCGCAGGCCAAGATGGGTATTCGTAACGGCTGCGCCGCGTTCGATGTGGCGGCGGTGTGTTCAGGGTTTGTTTACGGCATTACCATCGCCGGCCAATTCATCCAGAACGGCACGTACGAGCGTGTGCTGGTGATCGGGGCCGATACCTTCTCCAAAATCACGGACTGGAACGACCGCAACTGCGTCTTTTTTGGAGATGGCGCCGGCGCCGTGGTCCTTGAGAGGAACGATCGGGAGAATGGGCTCTTTTCAAGCATTCTCCTGGCCGATGGCGAGGGAATGAATCATTTCACGGTCTACCCGGAGGCCGCCTACTTTACAATGAATGGAAAGACGGTTTACGAGGTGGCGACAAGCATCCTTCCGGAGTGTATTCGGCAGATTCTCTGCATAAACCGGCTGGGACTGGAAGACGTATCCATGATCCTTCCGCACCAGGCTTCCGCTCACGTCCTCAAACGCACCGCGGACCTGCTCAACATCCCTTTTTCCCGAATGCAGACCAACCTGGAGTCGTGCGCGAACACCGCTGGCGCCTCAGTCCCGCTGCTCTTAGACCAGGTGAACAGGCGCGGACTCATCCGCGATGGCAATCTTCTCTTGTTCGCAGCCGTCGGCGCCGGCTGGACTTGGGGCGCATGTTTATATCGATGGTAAGTTCCCGCCGGTTGTGGGGCAGCGCCTCGCGCCGCGGCGGCGTCTCACGCCGCCCGCCCGGCCGGAGGCGGACCGAGGGTCCGGGCCCAGAGGGCACCCCGCGCACGGCGCTGCCCCACATCGCCATCGCCACCCGACCTTCAGAAACCTTCCGCCCTTGCTGCACAATCGCCCACCAATCGATATAATTGCTAGTTTATTGGAGGAGATCCCTTATGGCAACGTATGCACACCCCGAAACCCTCATCAGCACCGATTGGGTAGCCGCCCACGCCACCGACCCTGAAGTCCGCATCGTCGAAGTCGATGTGGACACCAAAGCCTACGATGAAGGCCACCTTCCCGGAGCCATCGCCTGGGCCTGGAACTCGCAGCTTTGCGACACCGTGCGGCGCGACATCCTGTCCAAACGGCAGTTCGAAGAGTTGATGTCCTCGTCCGGCATCACTCCCGCCACCACCATCGTCATCTACGGCGATAACAACAATTGGTTCGCCGCCTGGGCGTTCTGGCAGGCCAAGATCTACGGTCACCGCGACGTGCGCCTGATGAACGGCGGGCGCAAAAAGTGGCTGGCCGAAGGCCGCGAACTCGCCACCGGCAAGCCGCACATCAAGCCGGCGCATTACCAGGCCGCGGACCCGGATATGTCCCTGCGCGCTTTCCTGCCGCAGGTGCAGGCGGCCGTATCCGCACACACCGCCGAGCTGGTGGACGTGCGCAGCCCGCAAGAATTCAGCGGTGAGATCCTGGCGCCGCCCGGACTGCCCGAAACCTGCCAGCGCGGGGGACACATTCCCGGCGCCCGCAGCATCCCATGGGGCAAGGCCTGCAACGAAGATGGCACCTTCAGATCGGCCGACGAGCTGCGCCAGATTTACGGCAGCGAAGGCATCGACGGCTCCCAGCCCGTCATCGCCTACTGCCGTATCGGCGAGCGTTCCAGCCATAGCTGGTTCGTGCTGAAATACCTGCTAGGCTTCAACAACGTCACCAACTATGACGGCTCCTGGACCGAGTGGGGAAACCTGGTCGGAGCACCGGTCGAAAAGGGCGCCGCGACAGCCGCGGCGAAAGGCTGATGCCGAGCCGCGCACGTCAGTAAGCGGTTACGCCGTCTGTATCTCCGCCGCCGCCCGCAGCCCCAGCGCCTCGATCTCCTGCTCGCGGATGCGGAACTTCTGCACCTTCCCCGTCACCGTCATGGGGAAGGCGTCCACGAACCGCATATACTGCGGAATCTTGAAGTGTGCGATCTGCCCCTTGCAGTAGTCGCGCACTTCATCTTCCGTCATCGTTGCGCCCGCCTTCAGCTTGATCCACGCCAGCACGGCCTCGCCCAGCCGCGCATCCGGCAGCCCCACTACGTACACGTCCGCAATCTTCGGATGCCGATGCAGGAACTCCTCAATCTCGCGCGGATAGATGTTCTCGCCCCCGCGAATGATCATCTCCTTTAACCGGCCAACGATATGGAAATATCCGTCGTCGCGCATCACGGCCAGGTCGCCCGTGCGCAGCCATCCATCAGCGTCGATTGCCCGCGCTGTGGCTTCCGGTTCCTGATCGTAGCCTTTCATTACCAGGTAACCGCGCGTGCATAGCTCGCCGCGTTCGCCCGTCTCGACGATCTCATCGTTCCACGGCTGGACAATCTTCACTTCCGTCTCGGGCAGCGCCCGCCCGATCGTCGCCACGCGGTGCTCCAGGCTATCGTCCGCCGCCGACATGGTGATCGCCGGAGAAGTCTCCGTCTGGCCATAAGCCACCGTCATCCCGCTGCAGTGCATCTCCGAGATCACCCGCTTCATCACGTCCACCGGACACGGCGCGCCCGCCATCGCACCGCTGCGCAATGTGCTTAAGTCGTACTTGCGGAAATCCGGATGCTCCAGCTCCGCGATGAACATGGTGGGTACGCCGTAGATCAGCGTGCACCGCTCCGCATCGATCGCTTGCAGCGTAGCCAGCGGATCGAACTGCGCCGCCGGCATGACCAGCGCGATGCCATGCACGATCGCCAGCAGCGAGCTCACCACGCACCCGAAGCAGTGATAGAGCGGCACCGGCGAGCAGAGCCGGTCGGAGCCCGTCACCATCATCTCGCGCCCCACGACATACGCGTTGTTCACCAGGTTGCGATGCGTCAACAGCACGCCCTTCGGCGAACCGGTGGTGCCGGATGTGTACTGTATGTTGACTACGTCCTCGGGCGACTGCATGAGCGCGGGCACATCCACGCCGCCCGCCAGCATAGCGCTCCACGAATTCGTGCCCAGCAGCACGACTCGCGCGAGCGCCAGGTCCCGACACTTGCACGCGTCATTGAGGATATCCAGGTACGCCACGCGCGCATCCCGCTCGTGCAGAAAGATGGCCTTCATGCCGGACTTGCGCAGCACGTAGCGCAGCTCGTGCGCGCGATACGCCGGGTTGACATTCACCAGCACCGAGCCGGTGAGCGCCGTGGCAAGCTGTAGGTAGATCCATTCGGCGCAGTTGCACGCCCACAGCCCCACGCGGTCGCCCGGCCGTATGCCGAGCCCCCACAAACCGCGCGCCGTGCGCCCGGCATTTTCCTGCAGCTCTCTATACGAAAGCCGCAGTCCCTGATGGCGAGACACCAGCGCATCGCCGGATGGGTTGCGTTCCGCGGAATCGGCGAGCACCTGGCCGATGGTCTTCTCGAGAAGCGGCAACGCGGGGCCGCGCGCGTAGCTTTTCACGAGGAGGATTATACCGTAAAAATGGTGCCCGAGACGGGCTAGAAGACAGGCCAGGAGGCCTGTCCTACTAATCCCCCGAAACCGGGCGCGCCAACGGCTCCTCAAAGTTCAGATCCCCAACCGTCGCCCTACTGCCGCGCCAGTTGGTGAAGCATTCTCCGATGACGTGGAAAACGGCGCCCCGGTTCTCCGCGATCGCTTTCAGCCAAGCCCAGGCGCCCCTCTTCGGAAAGTAAATGCCGTGGAAAAACATCCGTGCGATCAAGTGGCTGATCTTGTACGGGGCCGGCTCGTCCGCGATCGAATCGATGGCTTTCCGCGTGGCCGCGGGGCTGTAGGCGTTCGCCCAGGCATATTGGACCTCCTCCTGTACCTCGGAAGCGGTCATGTGCAAAGGCGTGTGCGCCATGTGGAACGGCGCAAAATCCAGCCAGTGCTTCGGCCGCGTCAACCGTCCCTCTTTCTCCAGACGCGTGTAAAGTGGCGTGGCCGGGAATGGCGTGATCTGTCCGAAGACCGGCAGCACCGGCGGCCATTCGCGAATCTGGCGCAGGGTTCGCTCCGCAACTCCTGGCTTGTCGTTATCCAGGCCGAAGATGAACGAAGTGATCGCATAAACGTTGCGCCGCGCTAACCGCTCCAACACCGCGGCGTACTCGGCGGGCTTGTTGAAGCTCTTGTTGACGCTGGCCAGATTCGCCGGGTCCAGCGACTCCATGCCAATGAAGATCCACCTGCATCCGGAATCCGCGATCAGGTCCACCAGTTCCTCATCGCGTAACAGGTTGGCGCTGATCTGCCCCACCCAGGAGACTTGCGCATTGGCCGCGACGATGTCGCGCAAAAGCGACTTGGTGCGTTTCCCATTGATGGCAAAGTTGTCGTCCACAAAGAACACGGCCACCTGCCCCCTGGTTCGGTGGGCGCGCGCTTTCAACAGCAACAACTCGTCCACGATGCTCTGGTTGGACCGGAACCGGATCGAGTCGCCGAAGAATCCCGTGACCGTACAGAACTCGCACCCGTAGGGGCAGCCGCGCCCGGACTCGATCGGAATGATGTGGAACGTTTCCCACTCGACCTTGAAGTGTTCCATGATCGGACGCACGAAGCCCGGAATCCGGTTGAACTGGTCGATGTCCAGCGAGTCCCAAGGGATCTTCGGGTAACTTTGAAGGTCCGGTTTGCGCTCCTGTCCGAACTCGTCTACCGGTGCGTACCTTTCCTTCAGTGCGCCGCGTGCCGCGTCGGCCACGATTTTGGGCCAAGTCTCATCCGCCTCGCCCAGCGCCACGGCATCGGCATGGCGACGGCCCCCGTCGCGCCCTAGCGCCTCCTCCGGCAACTCGGTGACGTGCGGTCCACCCATTACTACCGGCACGCCGGCGGCGCGAATGGCGTCGGCAACCCGGTAAGCCTTCGCGATCATGCGGGTCATCGCGCCAATCCCTACCAGCCCGATTCCCTTGGCGAGCACGAAACGCACGATCTCGGCATCGCTCATCGGTTGCGTGTTGCCGTCGATCAGCAGCACTTCGTGTCCCGCCGGCGTAAGCGCCTGCAGCAGAAACATCCACAGATGCGGCATGAAGTTTGCGGTCACACCGTTGTCGGGATTGTACAACAGAATTCGCATTGAAATATCCCCTGCCCGCTTTCCCCTCTAACCACATAGCAAGTTGCAGCGGTCCAGTCTGGTCACACGAGCCAGTGAGTGCCGCAGTCCACTTTGCCAGCGAGCTTGCTTCCGTAGCTGGGTAGGTTTATGCGGGATTCCGCTTTGAATGCTGTGCCGGTATATCATAGCACTTGCTGGCGTCTACGCTTGGCGGAGCAGGGACAGGAGATGCTGGACGACCAGTTTAAGCCGCTATCGGTCAAGGCCTTCTTGTCGGCCTCGAAGGACCACTTGCCGGTGTGATCGCGCTTGAACTTGACGCGGTCTGGAGGACCAGCAGGGCGGCGGTAGTGAGGGCGATGGCCGACGCCGGGTCGAGCGGACGTCGGCTTTGTAGGGGCGCGCGACCACCAGCAGGATGTTGACGCGGTCGTTGGGGAGCGCGCGCAGAGCCGGAGGGTCGGCGAGGTGGTTCAGGCGGCGCTCGATGCGGCGCTCATGGGCGAGGTAGTTGCGTTGCGGATCAAAGAGGGCTTCCCAGGGCCACGAAAGGATGTGCGGGTCGTCGCTGCGGATTTGGAGGATTTCGGAGTCCGCCAGCCATTTGTCAGCGTCGCGGCGGTCGAAGAGGGCGTTGAAGGCTTGCGTGCCCCAGGTTTGGAGGGCGTCCAGGACGCGTTCGGCGTGGCCGATTTCGGGATCGAAGGGATAGTCGAGGAAGTGCTCCAGATACCAGCGGAGTTGCTCCATCAGGTTGGAGTTAGGCTGGCCTTCAACTTGGAACTGGTAAGGCGATGATATCGCAACCGGCGCGGCCAACTTACCCTCTGGCAGACGCATTAATGTGAAGGCAGGCGGCGACGATCCCTCGACGTGCGCGATTGCCAACGTAGCGCCGGTGGACATTGTAAGTTATTGTACCGGACTTATCTTTGCGTGGGGCAGGCTCGCAGCCCGCCCGCGTGCGCCAGCGCGCCTTTACCATCCACCGATGACATATCTCGAATTTCTCTACGCAATTGAAAAGACAGGTGAAACCTCAACCGGTACGCCAAACCGCTTGCGGCGCTGTGGTAAGGTCATATTAGAAAAGGCGCCCAGCGACTCACCGCCACGTGTTCTGGCCAAGGCATCTGCCGGATCTTTGACAACTTCGCACCCAGAAAACGAAAAATCGACAAAAATCGACAGAATTCGACACTTTCGACACCTTTTTTGGTGTGTCGCGTGTCGCCGCGTGGGCAGCTATGCTTGCAACTGCTCGAATCGCTGCTTCAGAAACCCCAATATCTCCCCCGGCGCGGTAGCGCCGTCCAGCGGCAACATCAGCACGCCCGCGGGCGTGAATTGCGCGCCGCGGCTGGTGCTGACCAGGTTCAGCAGCCGCGCCGGATCGATGTGGGTCTCCGGGTGGAACTTCACGTTGAGCAGGGTATGACGGCGGTCGATGGCTTCGATCCCCAGCTTCTCGGCGGCCGTCTTCAGTCCGGAATACGCCAGCAGGTTGCGCACCGCATCGGGCACCGGACCGTAGCGGTCTTCCAGTTCCTTCTCCACGCGCTCGCGGTCGGCGGGCGTGCCGGCGTTGGCGATCTGGCGGTAGGCGCGCAGCCGCTGGTTGTCATCGGCAATGTAATCGGCCGGAATGCGGATGTCCAGGCCCAGGTTGAGGCTGGAGTGAATCTCCGCTGGCACCTCTTCGCCCTTCAACTCGCGGACGGTTTCCTCCAACAGGCGCACGTACATGTCGAAGCCCACGGCATTGATGTGGCCGTGCTGCTCGCCGCCCAGCAGGTTGCCGGCGCCACGCAGTTCCAGATCGAGCGCGGCAATCTTGAACCCTGCACCCAGGTCGCTGAATTCCTTCAGCGCCGCCAGACGCTTGCGGGCCACTTCGCTCAGCTCGGTATCCGGCGGCACCAGCAAATAGGCGTAGGCTCGGCGGTTCGACCGGCCCACGCGTCCGCGAAGCTGGTATAGTTCGGCGAGACCGTAGCGTTCCGCATTTTCGATGATGATGGTGTTGGCCAGCGGAATGTCCAGACCGTTCTCTACAATTGTCGTGCAAACGAAGATGTCATATTCGTGCTGCATGAACTTGAGCATGGTCTTCTCCAGCTCCGCCTCGCCGATCTGGCCATGTCCGACGCCGATGCGCGCCGTGGGAACGAGTTGTTGCAGGAAGGCGGCGCGCGCCCAGATGGAATCCACGCGGTTGTGCAGGAAATAGACTTGGCCGCCGCGGCCTATTTCGAGTTCCAGCGCCGATTTGATCAACTCGGGCTGGAAGTGCGCCACCATGGTCTGGATGGAAAGCCGGTCCTTAGGCGGCGTTTCGATCACCGACATGTCGCGCAGACCAAGCAATGACATATGTAGTGTTCGCGGAATCGGCGTAGCGCTCATGCTGATCACGTCCACGCTTTGCTTGAGGTGCTTCAGGCGTTCCTTGTGCTTCACGCCGAAGCGTTGCTCTTCATCGACCAGGACCAAGCCGAGGTCTTTGAAGACCACATCGGCCGAGAGCAGGCGGTGGGTTCCCACCACCAGGTCCACCTTGCCGTCCGCCAGGTCCGCGAGCACCGCCTTGATCTCTTTGGCCGTGCGAAAACGGCTTAACATCTCAACGCGTATAGGGAAAGGTTGAAAGCGGCGCTTGAAGGTTTCGTAGTGCTGGAAGGCGAGGACGGTGGTGGGTGCCAGCACGGCTACCTGCTTGCCGTCGCCCATGGCTTTGAAGGCGGCGCGCATGACGACTTCCGTCTTGCCGTAGCCCACATCGCCGCATAGAAGGCGGTCCATGGGCTGCGGGCTTTCCATATCGCGCTTGATATCCTTGATGGCCGTGAGCTGATCGCGGGTTTCAGTGAACTCGAAGGCGTCTTCGAACTCGCGCTGCCAATTGCTGTCGTGCGAGAAGGCGAAGCCCTCGGCCATCTTACGACCGGCGTAGAGCTTGAGCAGCTCGTCGGCCATGTCGCGCATTTTTGCCTTGACGCGGGTCTTGGTGCGGCTCCAGGTGGCGCCGCCCATGCGGTCGAGCGCGGGAACGGACTCGCCCGCGCCGCGAAAGCGCTGCACCAAGTCCATACGGGTGAGCGGCACGTAGAGCTTGGCGCCGGCGGCATATTCCAGGAGCATGTAGTCGCCGCGCGCCTCGCCGTGGTCGATCTCGCGCAGGCCCAGGAAGTGGGCGACGCCATGCTCGGCATGCACCACGTAGTCGCCGGGCTTCAGATCGATCAGGTCGGCGGAGAAGGTGGCCAGCGCGGATTTGCCTGCCGGCGCGCGCGCGACTAGTTCAGAAGTGTCGAACAGGTCTTCGCTGCCGAATATGGCGAGGCCGGCATCCCGGAAGACCACGCCGCGGCGGACGGTGCCGCGGATTAGGTAGATGGACGCTATCGATCCGGCCATGTAGGCGCGACCGACGAGATACTCGGGCGTGGTTTCGGACTGCTCCAGCCCAAGCTGGTAGGGGACGCCGTATTCGTTGAAGATATCGGCGACGCGCTCGACCGCGCCCGTGGATTCGGCGAAAAATGCCACGCGCGAGCCGGCTTCGGCCAGATTGCGCGCCTCCGCGATGGCCACCGGCATGTTGCCGTGAAAAGCCAGCGACGGGCGGGTCGGGATGTAAAAGCTGGGTGCTGGGTTGGGTGCTGGGTGCGCGATCACTTCGAGTTCTTCGAGCGCGATTTGGGGGATGTTAGCGGCTTGCGCTTCCAGGTCGTTCCAGTTGAAGAAGACCCGCTCAGGATCGTAGGCTGGCGAGGCGGGCGTTTGGTCGAGCCGCTTCCAGAGGCGTTCGGCAGCGCCACGCACCTGGGCGGGTTCATCCCACAGAATCAGGGGCCGGTCGAGCAGGGAGAACACCGAGTGACGGCGCGGGCGGACCATGGGAACCAGTAGCTCCCAGCCGGGGAAGGGCTCGCCGGGCGGGGGCAGATCACGCGCTGGAACGCCGGATTCCTGTAACAGTTCGGCGAGTTCTACCAGCAGAGCCCGCGATTTCTGATACTCCGTCAATGGTAGTAATAACGCGTCTTCGACCTTGAGAATCGATCGCTGCGATTCCACCTCGAAGCGGCGAATGGATTCCAGCAGGTCGCCAAAGAGGTCCACGCGTACCGGTTTGCCGGATTCCGGGGAGAATACATCCAGGATGCCGCCGCGCACGGAGTATTCGCCGACCATTTCCACCGGCTCGCGACGCTCGTATCCGACGCTTTCCAAGTGTGAAACTACATCCTGCAAAGGAACTTCGTCGCCCACGCGCAGGTTGAGGGCAAGCTGCCGGTAGAAGTCGCCGGACTCGATACGCAACAGGGCCGAGGCCACTGGCATGACGGTGATGGGCACGCGACGGGTGGCCAGGCGCCACAAACCGATGGCCCGCTGCTCGCAGATTTCGGCGTGCGGCGACATGCCCTGCATCGGCAGAACATCAAGCGCTGGAAGGAGTTGGGGGCCGGCAGCTTCGCGGCTGGCGATCAGCAGCGTGTAGAACGTGTCCACCGCCTCGAACATCTCCTCAGCCCGCTTGTTGCCATCTACTACAATTGCCAGAGGACGCTCGGTCATTTGCCACAGCAGGACGGTATAGATTGCCTTGGCAGTGGTGGTCAGGCCGGAAAGCGACAGGTTGCCGCCGGACGGCAAACGTCTGAGCAGTTCCTGAAAAGCCGGGTGACGGCTCAGGCTGAGGAACAGGTCACGTATGGCAGGATGGATCAAGTGCGCGCCGGGAAGTTTCAGCGATCAGCTATCAGCTTTGATTTTTTCCCTACTTCGAGTGTATCAAAAAGGGAGCAGGCGCTCCCTTGTGAAAACGTATGCAGGCCTGCAAAGACCCCCATTACGGCTGCCTGTGCCTGGGCGAGGAAGGCCCCAGGGGGGACGCCGAAGGGCGAGCCGGTGAGGATGGAGCAAGAGGAACAGGCAAGCGATTTCTATCTCCTTCAAGGCTTGGCCGATCGGGGATTGGACTTGCCGAAGATCCAGTGGCTTGAGGCGTGACAGTCCTAATTGCAGCTTGTTACATGGACTCGAATCGCCATCCGTCATCGTAACGCTTTAGTATCACGGCACCTGCTCGGCGAGCCGTTGATCCGCAGGCCGCCTGGTCAGCTCCAAGAGCACTTTCAGCGGCCTGTTCGAATGGAGTGGGACGGACGAGTTTCCAGATGTACTACGGCGGCGTGGTCAATGAATCTCCTCGCGGCTGCGGACAACATGGGATCGTCGAACGGGTGCCAGATGGCTGCATGGGTATCGGCGACTCCGGCGACCATCAGAAGTCCTCTGCGAAGCCGTGGAACATGTCGGCTCGGTTGGCGTCGATCTCTTCCGCTGTAGGCGCTGGGCCGTACTTGGCCAACATTCCACGGCCGGTCTCAAACGGCTGGCCCGGATGTGTCATTTGTTCAGTGAGAGCCCCTTCCAATAGGCGGCGTGCAAAGCGATCGGCTGAGACACCCTGAGCGTGCGCCTCTACCAGCAAGGCCGCTTCCAACTCGTCCGGAAGGTCAATGGTCAATGTCACTCGGCAATTCCCTCTTCTGCGTTCAGGATACGGCATGCCAGCGTGGTTGTCACGTTCAGCCGCGCCCGGCGCGAGTTGCAATGCGGGCTGGTGAGTGGATAGCATGATGGGAGGCCGCATGAACGACACTGTGCGCATTGCCCGCATTGCCATCGTGGGCGACTTCAATCCGGAATACGAAACGCACCATGCCATCAACCGCTCGCTGGAGCATGCGGCGGAGGCGCTCGGCATCCGCGTGGATTCAAAATGGGTCGCTACCGGATGCGCGGCGCGCGACGCGGACAAAATCCTGCGGAATTACGACGGAGTGTTCATCGCGTCGGGCAGCCCATACCGCAGCATGGAAGGCGCATTCGCGGCCATCCGTTTCGCGCGCACCGAACGCTGGCCGCTGATCGGCACTTGAGGCGGGTTCCAACATACTCTGTTAGAGTATGCCCGGAACGTGATGGGACTTGCGGACGCCGACTCGGCCGAGCACGGCGTGTCCTCCTCGAACCTGCTGATTACGGCGGTGGCGTGTCCCATGCCCGACCGGCCGGCCGGCGCGCCCAACTTGCACGGCGCGGCGAGCATCCACCTGCGGCGCGGCACGCGCGCCTGGGAGATCTACGGGCGCGACGAAGTTTCCGAGCGATACTTCTGCAATTACGAAGTGAATCCGGCGTATCGCGAGGCGCTGGAGGCCGCGGGGCTGGCGCTGTCCGGCTTCTCGGAAAATGGGGACGTCCGCATAGCCGAACTACCCGCGCATCCGTTCTTTATTGCTACGCTGTTTCAGCCGCAATTGTCGTCGGAGGCGGGTAAGCCGCATCCGCTGATCAGCGCGTTCGTGCAGGCGAGCGCTGCGCGGTGATGCGAGTGGACACGCTTATAAGCGAAGGCAATGACTTCCAAACAAGCAACAATAGCCAAGCAAGCGCCGAGGTAACAATGTCTCGCCGGCCGCGGTGCCGGCGGCCGTCCGAAGATGGCGAGCTGAAGCTCGCCGCAGCACGCTTTGGAGAAACCCAATCTGGAAGTTGTTGAAAAGGCGGGGTAGAGTCGAGGATGGGCGCGGGTACTGACACCGAAGCGCCGCCCCGTTTTCCATCCCCGCTCATCAAACCGGACGTGCCCGTTTCGAGCATCCGGCTTTCCGACTGGTTTCATCGTAGACTCACGTACGCACGGCCCGTGGCCCCTGGAGACGAAATACCCCTAACTAACCCCGCATCCATCGCTAAAGTGTGCGCCACGAGGTAAGTTCCTTCAGGTAGCGGTAGAAAAACTCCACGCCGTCGTAGAACGAGGCGATGCGGACCCGCTCGTCCTTGCCGTGCGCGCGGATATCGTCCTGATCGATGGCGACGCCGTTCACGCCATAGGTGGGAATTCCGGCCGCGATGGTGTAGATGCTGTCGGAGGCGCCCGTTTCCATGTCCGGAATGACCGGCAGCCCCGGCCACATTTGCGCGGCTACATGTTCCAGCGGCCGCAGTATTGCGAGCTTGGGCAAGATGGGCGGAAACGCCGTCTTGTCGGGAGCGCGGTCGGTCACATTGTATTGGTTGTCTACGAAGCGGACTGTAACTTGGGGGTCGGCGAAGATAGCGATGAGCTTCTGGCGAATCTCCTCCGCCGAGTGGCCTGGCAAGATACGGCAGTTCACGTTGGCCTGCGCGAGTTGCGGCAAGGCATTGTTGGCGTGGCCGCCGCCGAGACGGGTGGCAACGCACGTGGTGCGCATGGTGGAGTTGTAGCGCGCATCGCGCGACAGGCGGGCGATGGCGTCTTCGCCGGGCGGCGTGCGCAAGATTGCCCGCATGTCTGCGGCGGTTTGCCCCGTTTCGAGCGCAGCGCGGCGTTCAAAGTAAGTCCGCGTGACCTCGTTCAACTCGAAGGGAAACGGCGAGCGCTCCAGGCGGGCCAGCGCGTCAGCAATGTGATAGATGGCATTGTCGGGCACGGGCAACGAGCTATGGCCGCCCCGATTGGTCGCGGTCAACTGGAAGTCGGCGTAAAGCTTTTCGCTGGCCTCGATGTCCAGGTTCAGCGGTTTGCCGTGGACGGAAGTGACCCCGCCGCCGTCGGGGTTGAGCGCGAATTCGGCATCGACCAGATCGCGATGGTTGCGCAGCAGCCAATCGACGCCATTCGATTTGCCGCCCTCCTCGTCGGCCGTAAGGGCCAGGATGATATCGCGATCAGGCCGGTAGTGTTCCCGCTTGAAGCGAATGAACGCGGTAACTGCGGCAGCGTCCGAGACCTTCATATCCTGCGTGCCGCGTCCGTAGAAGTAGCCGTCTTTTTCGACGAACTCGAAGGGGTTGGTGGTCCAGTCTTCGCGGCGCGCTTCCACCACATCCAGGTGGCCGATGATCAGGATCGGCTTATGCGCGCCCGTGCCGTGAAGACGCGCCACCAGGTTCCCCTTGCGGCTGTTGGGCCCGAGAACCTGGGCGTCAGCCGGGTCGAACCCGGCGTCGAGCAGGCGCTGGCGCATGGCTTCGGCGGCGACGGTGGTGCTGCCCACGGAGTCGGTGGTGTTGATTTCGACCAACTGGCGGAAGATGTCGCAGGAGAGGCTGCGGGTGGCGTCGTCTAGCTGCGCGCCGGATGCTAGCGACAGAGATAGCGCGGCGACGGCAAGGGTGCCGGAGATTCGTGGAAGAGCCATGTCTGCCCATGTTCGCAGAGGAGCGGCAAGAATGCAAAGCGCCGCCACGGGCGCCTTGACAGGCATTCAGCAACCGGCGTGTAATTCGGCACAGTCCACCCGACGTCTGACGATCATATATGATTGATAGGTCATGAGAATCTCGATATTCCTGAGCTATCCGAATCCGCACCGGAAACAGCAGGCCCAATTCATTGAGAAGATCAACAAACACCTCTTGGATCGCGGGTTTAGTCCGCGAACACTGGGCGTAACAGACTATGACATGGATGCTCCGCTTAAGGCGATTCGGAGGCTGATGCTCGAATCCAATGGCATGATCACAATCGCCTTTCGACGCACTCTCGTTGAGAAGGGCGCGGTTCGCGCCGACGCGGACCTCGACGATTGCGCGCCATCGCCGATTTCCTCGGTGTGGTGGACGAGTCCGTACTGCCAGATCGAGCCTGCGATGGCTTACCAGCTTGGCCTGCCGGTCCTGATCTTCCGGGAAAAGGACGTTGTAGCAGAGGGATTACTCGAGAAGGGTGTAATAGGAATGTATATGCCCGAATTCGATCTGAGTAAGCCGATCGATGCATACTTCGACTCGAACGAATGGCATGACATCATTGCGCGGTGGGAAGGTTTTGTGCGCGCCGTTGTCGAAGCAAAGGGAAATCCACCGAAGCTTTTCTGACGCCGTGCGCTACCGCGGTTGTGGCAACATAAGGGTAACTCCAAGCGAGAGGCTATCCGGTTTGATGATCCGCTCCATCGTCTACCTTTCCGCCGCATCGTTGATTGGTTCCCTGACGGCTTCCGCACAGCAGCACGCGCCGGCCCCGCGCGGCCAGAAAGAGTTCGCACAATCCTGCGGCTTCTGCCATGGCGAGGATGCCACCGGCGCGCGCGCGCCCGACCTGGTACGCTCGCCGCTGGTCAGCAAGGATTTGGGCGGCGACCTGATCGGGCCCGTCATTCGCAGCGGCCGTCCGGACAAGGGCATGCCCGCCCTGCCGTTGCCCGACAACGCGATCCAGGACATCGTGGCCTTTCTGCACATGCGCGTTGGACAGGCCGCCAAGAGTTCCCACGTCGGCGGCGATTATCCGCTGGAGCGCCTGCTCACCGGCAATGCGGATGCCGGCCGCGCTTACTTCAATGGAGCAGGAAAGTGCGCGTCGTGCCACTCGCCCACCGGCGATCTGGCGGGTATCGCGAAGAAATATGCGCCGCTTTACCTCGAGGAGCGCATTCTCGCCCCGCGCCCAAGGCCTGCCACCGTCACCGTGACCACGCCTTCCGGCGAACAGATTAGCGGCAAGCTCGACCACCTGGACGACTTCTCCGTGTCGCTGCGCGACGCGGGCGGCTGGTATCACTCCTGGCCGCGCGATCGGGTGAAGGTAAGCGTACACGATCCGTTGCAGGCCCACCGCGACATGCTGACGAAATACACGGATGCGGACATCCATAATCTATTTGCGTATTTGGAGACGCTGAAGTGAAGAACTTGAGGTGCGCGGCGCTGGGCGGCGCCATTGCTGCAAGCCTGGCTGCGAGCTTGACCGCGGCGCTGGCACAAGGGCTGGACCCCGCCACGCTGCTGAAGCCGCCCACCGATACCTGGCCGACTTACAATAGCGACTACACGGGACGCCGCTACAGCCCGCTCAAGCAGATCGATGCTTCGAACGTCAAGTCATTGACGCTGGCTTGGGCTTTCCAGGCCAACTCGCAGGCCATCAAGTCGACGCCGCTGGAGGTGAACGGCATCCTGTACTTCACCGTGCCGGAGCAGGTGTGGGCGATCGACGCGCGCACCGGCCGCCAGGTCTGGCACTACCACTACAAGAAGTCCGACGGCGATCATATCGGTCATCGCGGCGTGGCCATGTGGGGCAACTGGCTGTACTTCGAAACGCCGGACGCGCATTTGATCTGCCTGGACGCCAAGGATGGCCGCGTGCGCTGGGATATCGAACTGGCCGACGTTCAGCTCGGGTACTTCGCCACCATGGCGCCGCTGGTGGTGGGCAATCACGTGATCGCGGGCGTCTCGGGAGATGCCACGGATATCCCCGGATTTCTGGAGTCGGTGGACCCGGAGACCGGCAAGCAGCAATGGCGCTGGTACACGGAGCCGCGGCCCGGGGAGCCGGGATCGGAAACCTGGCCCGCCAACAGCGATGCCATAACGCATGGCGGCGGCATGACGTGGATGACTGGCACTTACGATCCCGCGCTCAATCTGCTCTACGGGGGGACCGGCAATCCGAATCCGGTGCTGGCCGGCGACGCGCGCCCGGGCGACAATCTGTATACGTGCTCCATCGTGGCGCTGAATCCCGACACGGGCAAGCTGGCGTGGTACTTCCAGCCGTCGCCGCATGACACGCACGATTGGGACGCCGTGGAAACACCGGTGCTGTTCGACGCGGATTTCGGCGGCAGGCCGCGCAAGCTGCTGGCGCAGGCTAGCCGCAACGGATTCTTCTTCGTCCTCGACCGGACCAACGGCGAGCATCTGCTGACCGCACCCTTCATCGAGACGAACTGGACTTCGGGGGTCGACGCGCGCGGCCGCCCGGTGGCGCTGAAGGAGAAAGAGCCGCACGCCGATGGACGGCTGTTGTATCCCGGCTCCGATGGCGCCACCAATTGGATGGCCCCCAGCTTCGACCCGCCGCTAGGCTTGTTTTACGTGGTGGCGCGGCGTGTGTACAGCATCTTCTATTACACGGCCACCGGAAAGCCGGAGGGGTGGGCGGGGCGCGATCACGATATCTGGGAAGAGTCCACGCTGCGCGCTATCGATTACCGCACAGGCGAGATTCGATGGAACCACGAGTTGGGTCCCGGCGAGAGCGTCGCGGGAATTCTGACCACCGCCGGCAACCTGCTGTTCACGGGCGATGCGCAAGGCAACCTGCTGGTGCTCGATCCGGCCACGGGCAAGACGCTGTGGCACGTGAACGCGGGCGGCTCGATGGTCAGCTCGCCGATGACGTATGAGCTGGATGGCCGGCAATACGTGATCGAGGGAGTGCAGGGCGTGCTGTATGCCTGGGCGCTGCCGGAGTGAATTGGGGGGCGGGCTTGAGCCCGCGCGGGGCTTCAGCCCCGCTTTTCAGCCGGCGGAGTTCACTCTCTATGACGTCACTCTAGAACGAAGATGTTCTTACGGGCGCACATCTCTTTCAGGATTTTCGGCCAGACGGTGACGCTGACCTCGCCCAGGTGCGCTTTGCGCAGCAGCAACATCAGCGTACGCGCTTGACCGATGCCGCCGCCGATCGAGAGCGGCAGTTCGTGCTCCAGGATCGCGCGGTGATACGGATAGTTCAGGAAGTCGAGCTGGCCGGTCATCTCCAGTTGCTGCCGTAGCGTTTTGTCGTTGACCCGGATGCCCATGGACGTCAGTTCGTGGCGGCGCTGGGTGACATGGTTCCACACCAGGATGTC
>Ga0181536_10001800_pt1 | contig 24903 bp, 18 predicted proteins | sample PEATcosm2014_Bin_41_FD_121105 | JGI IMG/M metagenome (GOLD analysis project Ga0181536, IMG submission 121105) | Peatland microbial communities from MTU Mesocosm Facility, Houghton, MI, USA - PEATcosm2014_Bin17_60_metaG | ecosystem: Environmental > Terrestrial > Soil > Wetlands > Peat | place...
ATCCGACTCCATCACCGAATCGGTGACTTCCTCGCCGCGCTTGGCCGGCAGGCAGTGCAGAAAAATAGCGTCGGGCCGCGCCTGCGCCAGCAGTTCGTCATTGACCTGATAGAGATGGAAGGCCGTTCTGCGCTCCACCGCTTCCTGTTCCTGCCCCATGCTGGCCCAAACATCGGTATAGACGGCGTGCGCGCCATGGAGCGCCTCGGCCGCATGGTGCGTGATGGTGATCGACGCCTTGGAAACCGCCGCGAGGCCCTCGGCCTGCGCCACGATATCGGGATCGGGCAGATACCCGGTCGGGCAGCCCAGCGCGAAATCCATTCCCAGCCGCACCGCCGTGAGCATCAGCGATTGCGCCACGTTATTGCCGTCGCCGATGAAGGCCAGCTTCAACCCTTCGAGCCGCCCGAAGCGTTCGCGGATGGTGAGCACGTCGGCCAGGGCCTGGCAGGGATGGAACGCATCCGAGAGCGCGTTGATCACCGGAACGGAGGACCACTGCGCCAGCGCCTCCACGGTGCTCTGCGCAAACACGCGGGCCACAATTCCGTTAACCCAGCGGTCGAGGTTCCGCGCCACGTCCTTCAGCGGCTCGCGGACTCCGATGGGCCCTTCGCAAAACACCGATGCCCCGCCCATTTGCGAAATGGCCAGCTCGAACGTCAGCTTGGTCCGCAGCGACGGCTTTTCGAAGAGCATCCCGATGGATTTGCCACCCATGGCGCTTGCATAATTCTTCGGCGCGCGTTTGACTTCGCCGGCCAGGTCGAGCAGGTAACCCAGCTCGTCATTGGTGAGATCGAGGTCACAAAGCAAATCGGAACCGGCGGCCTTGAGGATACTGTCAGGTTGGAACGTCCCGGCCACGGCATTCACCTCGACTGAATGTTTATTCATCAAATTGAATAATTACACATGTGGTGAGGAAGAGTCAAGAGCCGCCGCTGGGCGAATTCGTTCGCGATGCGAGTGTCCGAACATCGGTTTGGGTTCGTTTGGCACCTTTGAGGGTGGGTACCTGGCGTTCAAGGAAAGAAAGCGTCGGATGCGGTGGCAGGCCTGGCTGGATGGAGCGAAAACGGGTCCGTTGGGAGATGGAGATTTGCTTTGATTGCTTGCAGTTGGCCCGAGAAATGGGTTCGTTTGGTGATTTTGTCTTGTGGGCGAAGGCGGCCCGGGTTGACCTAGACTTTGCGGATCGGCAGGTGATGGGTACCCGAGGCGCCACCGCGTGGGGAATTGGGTTCGTTTGGTGTTTCCGGGTGCGCCGGCGGATGCAGCCTAGCCGGGTGAGGCCGACGAATGTGCAGGGAGAATGGTGCATGATGTCCTTCCGCTTTGAGGATGGCACAGGAGCCGGACGGGTTGGGGTCAATCCAGATAAGGTAGGCTGAAACAAAAGGAAATATTCCGAGTGAATTCTCGAACTGAGCAAACTGGGGATTTCGGATTTCGGGAATTTCGGGGGATTTCGGCCGGCTGGCTCAGTTCTGGGGAATACGCCCATTCTTCAGAGCCTCGACTTTTCGGTTCAGTTCCGCCGCCTTCTGAGGGTCGCTCCTTCTTGCGAGCTGGTAGCATCCCTCCGCATAGGCTTTCGCATACAAGTGAAATTCACTGAGAGGCACCGGAGGCTTCGAGCCCCAGTCGCACAGCTTCTGGTAAACCTGGAGCGCGCTAGCAGCGTTCCCCCAACGGCGGTCATACTCGCCTTCATAGACGTGGGCGAGCGGGATGCAGGCCAGAGCATCCCCACCATCGCAGCCCCTTCGCAGAAGCTGCTCGGCCGTTTCTGGTCCATTTCTCTTGAAAGCCTCCTCCCACCTCACCGTGTTCGTGCCGGACACGAACCAGTTGGCATCCGTGGCGCTGACAGCGCGACCTACGACATTCCGGAGCCGGCCACATTCGGGCTGATCCTTGCGGGTCTGCTGGTGGCGTGGTGGCTGAAGCGGAAGCGCTCATAGTTCTGCCTTCGTTTGGGCCCGAAATGCCCCGGAAATCAACGAGTGATTCTCAAAAGCGGACACTCACGCTTGTACTTGATCCCGGGACGGTTAGTAGTTTCAGTTACTTGCCTAGTCCATCGAACGGACCTCCGCATGCACCGCTGACAGCAGATGCTCACTCTCCTGAGGGATTTGCGCTACTCGCTGCGCTCCTTGCGCAAGATGCCCGGCTTCACTATCGTGGCGTTGCTGGTCCTCGCGCTCGGCATCGGAGCGAACACCGCCATCTTCAGCGTCGTCAATTCGGTGCTGCTGCGTCCATTGCCGTATCCCGGCGCCGATCGCCTCGCGATGATCTGGGAGACGGACTTGAAGGACGGTATCAAGAGCGAAGGGCCATCGGCGCCGAATTTCCTCGACTGGAAGGAACAGAGTCAGTCCTTCGAGGACATGGCGCTACTCGAAGTCGGCACGGGCACGGTAACCGGCCAGGGCGAGCCAGAGCAGGTAACCGGCCTGCGCGTCACCACGAATTTCCTGTCGATGCTGGGTGCTCGGACCATTGTCGGGCGCGACTTTACGGCGGCTGAAGGCGAAGGTCAAGCGCGCTACCCGGTGGCTGTGCTCACGAATGGGTATTGGCAGCGCCGGTTTGGATCGGATCCGCGCGTCATTGGAAAGACCTTTGTCATGAATAGCGAGCCGTACACCGTGATTGGCGTGCTTGCTCCGGATTTCTGGCAGCCGCTGCCCGCCGACCTTTATGTGCCGTGGCCGGTCGCGCAACTGCGCGCCAAAGACCGCGTGGACCACGCGTTTGGTGTCATCGCCCGCGTGAAGCCGGGCGTCACGATCGCTGGTGCGCAAGCCGAGTTGAGCACCATCGCGCGCCGCATTGATGCACAGACGCTCAGGCTGGCAGGCTGGGATGTGGCCGTGGTTGGCATGCAGCAGGCGCTTTTCGAATATATTCGTCCAGCCTTGCTGTTGCTCCTGGGAGCGGTGGGTCTGCTTCTGCTGCTGGCATGCGTGAACGTGGCAAGCCTGTTGCTGGCGCGCGTGACGGGCCGGCGCAAGGAAACGGCGATTCGCGCGGCATTGGGGGCCCGGCGCGGCCGTTTGATCGCGCAGATTCTAAGCGAGAGCCTGCTGCTTAGCCTGATGGGAGGCGGGCTCGGAGTGCTCTTCGCCCTCTGGGGTGTCGACCTTCTGAGCGCGGTGCTGCCAGGCACGCTTCCGATGGCGGAGGCGGGAGCCGAGACCCTGCGGCCGGCGATCGGCGTGGATGCCCACGCGCTGGCCTTCGCACTGCTGATCTCGACCGGGGCCGCGCTGATATTCGGGCTGATCCCCGCGCTGTCCGTCGCCGGCGCGGACGTGAACGACGCGTTGAAGGCAGGCGGCCGAACGTCTTCCCAACCGTCTGGCCGGACGGGGGTGTGGAGTTTCCTCGTGGCTGGGGAGATCGCTCTCGCCAGCATGCTGCTGATTGGCGCCGGTCTGGCCATGAAGAGCTTCGTAAATCTGCAACGCGTGAATCCGGGCATACGGCCCGACCATGTGCTGACGTTTCGCATGCGCCTGCCCACGGACAACCTCTACAAGGACGATCGCGAACAAGCCGACTTCTACCGGCGGGTACTCGATAAAGTGGAAGACATTCCCGGCATTCAATCCGCCGGTCTGACCGATGTGCTTCCGCTGGGACAGCAAAACGACCGGGAGTATTTCACGATTGAAAACCGGCCCCTGCCGCCGGGGCAGTCGTTGGTCGCCGACTTTCGGCGTGTCAGCCCGCGGTATTTCAACACCATGGGAATCGCGCTGCTGCGGGGGAGACTGCTTTCCGACCGCGATGTTCGCGACACTCCGCCGGTGATCCTGATCGACGAGACACTGGCGCGCCAGTATTGGCCCAACCAGAATCCGATCGGCCGGCGCATGCGGTTGTGGGGCGAATTTCGGGAGGTGGTCGGCATCGTGGGCCAGGTGCATCATTATGGCTTGGAAAAAGAGCCGGAGCCTACCATTTACGCGCCCTATGAACAGATGCCGAATAAAGCAATGGCGCTGGCCGTGCGTACGGGAGTGGAGACGCAGGCCGTGGTGAAAGCCGTAAAGCAGGCCGTGTGGTCGGTGGATCCGGGCCAGCCGGTGTTTCAGATCCGCAGCATGGAGGAGTATGTGTCGCTGGCCGACACCGCGCCTCGCATTTCGACAATCCTGCTGGCGGTTTTTGCGGGCATCTCGATGCTCTTGGCTGCGCTCGGGATTCATGGAGTGGTTTCCTACGGTGTCGCCCAGCGGACCCGCGAATTCGGACTTCGCATGGCGCTTGGCTCTACGCCAGGGCAACTCAAGGCGCTGGTGCTTCAGAACGGTATCAAAATCGCGCTGATTGGTCTGATGGCAGGAATGGCCGGCGCGGCCGCGCTGGCGTGGGCCCTACGCGCACTGCTCTACGGCGTAGCGCCGCTCGACGGCGCCGTAATGGCTGGAGTTGCGGTGTTGCTTCTTACGGTAGCGCTCATCGCGAACTACGTTCCGGCGCGGCGCGCGGCGCGCATCGATCCGATGAAGGCGCTGCACCAAGAGTAGCCGGACCAGGAGAGGATCTCGGGGATAGGCTACGAAACTCCGAAATCCAGGAGCTAGAATTGGGAATTACGTAGCCTGTTCCCGAAATGCCCATGAGACAAGCCATCCGGCTCGGCACGGTGCCGGAAACCCTGCTGGTTCCGCTCTACGCCCGCGCGGTCGAGAGCCGCAGAAAGCACCCCATCCTGGAAGATCCCAAGGCCCTCGGAATGGTGGAATCCATCGATTGGGATTTCCAAAGGTTCAACCAAAGGTTGCGCGTCATTGGCTGTACATTGCGAAGCGCCATGTTCGATGAGTGGGTCAAGGAATTTCTGCGCGGCCATCCGGAAGGCACCGTCGTCGAGATCGGCTGCGGACTCAACACCCGCTTCGAGCGGCTCGACAATGGCCGCCTCCACTGGTTCGACCTCGATCTTCCGGAGGTGGTCGAGTTGCGGCGGAAATTCTTCACGGATACCGAGCGGCGCACGACCCTGGCCGGGTCGGTTCTCGATGCGGACTGGATGGTAACGGTGCGCCAAAGCCCGGGACCTTATTTCTTTGTCGCGGAAGCCGTCTTCCTCTACCTGAAAGAGCAGGAGGTCCAGGCGGCGCTGGCGCAGATCGCGGAGAACTTTCCGGGCGTGAACATCGCCTTCGACACTACCAGCCGCAGCGCCGTGAATGGCGCGAACAGGGACCACGCGCGCCGGAAACTGGCGGCGCGCTTCGCTTGGGCCTGCGACGATCCGCGCGAAATTGAGAGCTGGAATATCGGGCTGCGCCTGGTGGAATCCCGCACCGCGGTGGACGTCCCGGAGCCTTTGCAGTCGCGCCTTTCCTGGCCGATGCGAACCAGCTTCCGCGTCCTTCGCAAATTGTTTCCGAAGCTGATGGAGGCATACAAGCTCAATTTGTTCGCGGGGCAGCCTGCCTGCTGAGCGCCTAACTTGCCTCGCGCTCTGCCGTACAATATTCCCTTGGAACCATCGCCCGCCATCCCCCCGCCACGGCCCTGGCTCCTGGGCACGGGCCTGTTTGTAGGTGTCATCGCCGCGATCAAACTCCTGCTCCACCTGTACGCCGGCCGTCACTACGGATTCTTCGGAGACGAGCTCTATTACCTGGCTTGCGCCCAACACCTCGACTGGGGCTACGTCGACCAGCCGCCGCTCATCGCCCTGGTGGCGAAAATCGTGCGCCTCACGCTTGGCGATTCGCTGCCGGCCCTGCGCCTGATCCCGGCGCTGGCGGGCGCCGGCAGCGTGTTGCTGGCTGGGTTGATAGCGCGCGAATTGGGCGGCCGCCGCTTCGCCCAAACACTCGCGTCGCTGGCGTTTCTCCTGGCACCAGGCAACCAGGCCCTCAACGGCCTCTTCACTATGAACGCCTTCGAGCCCCTCATCTGGATGGGCTGCGCCTGCGTGGTGATCCGCGTCATCCGCACCGGAAACGCCAGGCTGTGGCTGTGGTTTGGCGTGTTGGCCGGCGTGGGTTTGGAAAACAAGCACTCCATGCTGATCTTCGGCTTCGGCATCGCCGCAGGGCTGGTGTTCACCAGGGAACGGCGCTGGCTGCGCTCGCCGTGGCTGTGGGCCGGCGGGCTCATCGCGTTTCTGATTTTCCTGCCCAACCTGTTGTGGAACATCCACCACCACTTTCCCTTCCTGGAATTGCAGGAGAACATCCGGCGCAGCGGCCGCAATGTCAGCATGCCCCCGCTTTCCTTCATCGGCCAGGAGATCCTGGCGATGCTCCCGCTCAGCGCGCCCATCTGGCTCGCGGGCTTGTGGTGGTTCTTCGGCACGCGCGAGGGCAAGCCCTACCGGGTGCTGGGCTGGGCCTGGCTCTCGACCGCCGCTATCATTATGACGCTCAGCCCCCGCACGTACTACCTATTCCCGGCATTTCCAATTCTTTTCGCCGCCGGCGGGGTGGTCTGGGAAGGCTGGCTCAACGGGCCGCGCCTGCGGTGGATCAAGCCGGTGTACATCACGCTCATGATTGCGATGAGCGCGCTGCTGGCGCCCACCATGGTGCCGTTGCTGCCGCCCGAGACCTATATCCGCTACTCGGCCGCCACGCACTTGCAGCAGCAGCGCATCGAGACCCGCGAACTAGGCCCGCTGCCGCAGCTTTTCGCGGATCAATTCGGCTGGCCGGAGCTGGCGGCCACCATCGCGGGAGTCTACAACCGCTTGCCGCCCGATGTGCGCGCCAAAACCGCGATCTTCGGGCGGAGCTACTCGCAGGCCGGCGCCGTCGATCTCTTCGGACCGAAGTACGGTTTGCCACCAGCCATCTCCGGCCACCAGAGTTACTATCTGTGGGGACCCCGGGGATACACCGGCGAAAGTGTGATCGTCATGGGCGGCAACCCCGTCGACCTGGCCGGCCTCTTCACTTCGGTCGAGAAAGTGGCGCGCGTCGAACATCCTTATTCCATGCCCGACCAGCATTTCGACGTCTACTATTGCCGCGGCATGAAGATGGCGTTGAGCGATTACTGGCCGAAAGTAAAAATTTGGGACTAGTGCCGTGACCAGGTGATTTGGTGCTAGTGGAACTCCGCTCCCTTACGGTCGCGGCTCGCTGAGGAGGCGTTGGCGGCCGATAGGTGGGTGTTCGTCAAAAGCACAAAATCACGCGGTCGAGGCACGAGTACCTTGACCGCATGATGTTGTTCTCTTGCGGGCAACCGCTCCCTCACGGTCGCGGCTCGCATCGGGGCCATTGGCATGAGCGATGGGTCGCACAAAGGCCTCAAATCAGGCGGTCAGAGTACTAGCTCCGGCATTACACTCAAGAGATGGCATTCCATCGCGGAGGGTACGCTTGTTAGCGCTTGGCATCGACATTGGTGGCACCCATATCAAGGCCGGCATGGTAGATAACCAGGGCGCCATTCTGGCGTCGCGCACCATCGAAACGCCCCCCGACCTGGAAGGCTTTGTGCCTGCGCTGCACGAAGCCATCGACTGGCTGACGGCAGCCACGGCGCAGCCTGAGGGAGTCGGCATCGGCTGCAAGGGACGGATCAACCCGCAGAATACCGAGGTGGAGATTCTGCCGGGCACGCTGCATTACCTGGAAGGGCTGCGTCTGAGCGACCTGGTGGGGCTGCCGCTCGAGGTGCCGGTGTTCGCAGACAACGATGCGCGCGTGGCGCTGGCCGGCGAGGTGGTGTGGGGCGCGGCGCGCGGCCGCCAGGACGTGGTCATGCTCACGCTGGGCAAAGGCGTGGGCGGCGCGGCACTGGTGGGCGGCCGTTTGCTGCGCGGCCATGCGGGCGTGGCCGGCCACCTCGGCCATATGACCATCGACCCGCACGGGCCGCCCTGCGCCTGCGGAAACCGGGGCTGCCTGGAAACCCTTTTTTCGGCCAAGGCGATCGAAGGCGAAGCCTGGGCCGCGGTGCACCGCGGGTGCCCCTCGGTATTGCGGAAGCTGTTCCGCGAGCAGCCGCAACTGGCCACCTGCCGCACCATTTTTCAGGCGGCCAGCGAAGGCGACGAGCTTTCCAGATTCATCGTGGCGAAAGCCATCCACAGCCTGGCCGCGGCCATCGCCGGGCTGCTCCACATCTTCGATCCGGAGATCGTCATCATCGGCGGCCACGTAGCCGACGCCGGCGCGGAGTTGCTGGTGCCGCTGCAGGAAGAAGTATGGGCGCGGTCGCGCGGCCTGCTGGGCCGCGAGGTTCCGCTGGTGGAGCAGCAGGTGGCCGATAAATCCGGGATTGTCGGAGCCGCCGGCCTGGTGATGGCGCCGCGCGAGCCGCAACCAAGCGATTGAGGGCTGCGTGATAGCCAGCAGGAGCGCGACCAGGGGGTCGCGCGCAGTCCAGGGGGACTGCCCCACTACTCATATCGCAGCGCCTCCGTCGGGCTCAAGTGCGCGGCGCGGTTCGCCGGGAGGATGCCGAAGATCAATCCCACCAAGCAGGAGACGCCGAACGCCACCACGATCGCCACCCACGAAATCGGAATACGGATATCGGCAAACAACGCGACGCTTAGCGGAATGGCAACGCCCACCAGGATGCCCACAAGGCCTCCGGAAAGGCTCACCATCATCGCCTCGGTGAGAAACTGCAACAGAATTTTCCGCGCGGAAGCCCCCACTGCCAGGCGCACGCCGATTTCGCGCGTGCGCTCGGTAACCGTCACCAGCATGATGTTCATGATGCCAATGCCCGAGATCACCAGCGTGATGGCGGAAACCAGGATCAGCACCACCGAAAGGATCAGCGAGATATTCCTGGCGGCATTCAGAATGGCGGTCAGGGTGTCGACGCGATAGCGCGCGCCGGGACGGTGGCGGGCTTCCAGGATTTCTTGCACGCGCCCCGCCACGCGATCCACTTCCTGCGGCGCGCGCACCTGCACGTAGAGCGGGTCGATGCGCTCCACCGGAGTGAAGTAGCGGAGCACGGTAATCGGAATTAAGACGGTGTCGCGCTCCACTTCGGACTGGCCGAAGGTCTCGACCTTCTCGTGGAACGTGCCGATGACGGTGAATGGCAGGCCGTACAGCCGGATCACCTGGTTCAGCGCACTGGCCCGCGAACCGTAGAGACGCTCCGCCAGGTGCTCCGTGAGCAGCGCCACTTTTTCCCGGCGCGTGACTTCGCCCAAATCCAAGAAGCGGCCGGAGCCGATCACGATATTGCGCACGGCCTGATAATCCTGATCGCTGCCGTTGACTTTCACGTCCTCGGTGCGGCCGCCGATCAGGATCTGCGCGGCATTCGACATTACTCCGGTAGCGGCCACGATATCGGAACCGAGTTCCCGGCGCAGGGCTTCGACATCGGCCATCTTGATGTAGTCGGCATCGGCGGCCACGCTGGTCGGCCCGGAGGTAACGAAATAGGCGAAGATGATGTTCGAGCCGATGCCCTCGATCTGTTCCAGAATGTAGTCCCGGCTGGTGAGCGAGATGGTGACTACCAGGATGACGGACGCCGTGCCGATCACCATCCCCAGGGCCGTGAGCAGAGACCGGATGGGGTTGGCCCGCAGCGCCTGTATGCTGAATCGGAGAGCCTCGCCGAGAAACATGCGCGGGCTTAACCGCCCTGCACCTGTCGCAGAAGTTTGGCAGCTTCGGACTTGGGCGGGTCGTCGGGAGTGGTCGGAGTGCTCATGTAACGCTTGAGTAATTCCTTTGCAACATCTAGATTATGATGTGCTTTGACGTAGATTTCAGCGGTCGCGTACATCAACCTGGGGTTGTCGGGCGAAGCCTTGCCAGCGCGCGCCAGCACCTGGTCGGCCTCGTCCAGACGGCCGCGGCGGACCAGAAAACGGGCAAGGTCCAGGAAACGGCCCACTTGTTGCGGAGCGACATCCAAAGCGCGCCGCAGTTGCTCCTCCGCGCTCGAGTATTGCTTGCGCCTCTCGGCCAGCTTTGCCTCCAGGGCGAGTCCCTGGGAAGGGCTGATTCTGCCAACCTGTTTCGCCGTGGCTTCGGCTCTTTCCATTCCGCCGCCCAAAAAGCCGGGGGCTTCCAGGTAATATTCGAAGAGGTCGCTTTGGGCCTCGAGGTTGGCGGGGTTCAGGCTGACAGCCTTTTCGAAATACTGCCGTGTCTTGGAGGCGTAGCCCGATGCCGTGAACGGGTTGGCCATTTCCGCGCGCCGGCCGAAAGCGCGGCCCAGCCACAAGGCATATTCGGCGTTGGCGGGCTCCAACTCAAAGGACTTCTCCAGGGCTTCGCTCGCCTTTTTGAACTCCCCTTCCATATAGTAGTTGCGACCCAACAGGGCGTAGACTGCGGCGTCTTTGGATGGAATCGCCAGTAAGACTTTAATAGATTGCTGGAAGTCTGTGGAATTATACAGCTTATGTGCCTGTTCATAGTCCGCGCTGCCCGCCCAAGCGGCGCCTGCGACAACCAGTATCAGCGCGAATGGCTTCACCCTAAGCAACCTTTATCCTCTTCATTATATCCGCTGTATTCTCTATAGATGAACGCGAGGCTGCACGCGTTTCCTTTGATTATTTGGTCACGGCGCCGGCAGGATGGGTCTGGCGGGAAACCCGAGCCAGCTCTTTGCGAACCAGGAGATTGTCGGGGTAGTCCCTGGCAAGGCCCGCCAGCAGCCTTTCGGCCTCTTCGGGGTGTTTTTCGCGGAGCGCAATCACCGCCAGCAGCATGCGCGCAAAGGGACCGTTATATTTGCCCTTCTGGGCGACGAGCGTCAGCTCCTCGATGCCTTTCGTCTTGCTGCCCTCCACGGAATCCATGTGGACAAACCAACGCAAGAAAAACGGCAGACTGCCGACAATATACTCGGCCGTTCCGAAAGTCATGTAGGCATCCACCATGGGCGGGTTCAGCGCCAGCAATTTCTTGGCCCAGATGTGGCTTTTCTTGGCGAGGGAGAAGCTGCCGAAGCGCCGTTTCTCGACCAGCGCCGCGTAATCGGTGACCAGGCCGGTCGTCATGCAGAGGGCCAGCAGACCGTCGGGGTCGTCGGGCTTGACGGCCAGTCGTGCGTTGGCGAGGCGGTCGGATTCGGCTACCGTATCGAAGAACTTCTGGCGGATCACGGGATCGGGAATCAACTTGCGGCGATCCACCACTTTGTCGTCATCGGTGAAGAAATCCAGTTCGAGGATCTTGAGGCGGTCCAGCTCGGCGAACAGATAGGCGGCGCACTTCACGGCGGGGATCAGGGGGTTTTGCGGATCGAGTTGCCGCTGGCCGTCGAGGATTTCGTGCGCGCCTTTGAAATCGAAATCGTACAGCCGCGCGTAGGCCGCCTGAAGAGCAGCTTCGGTATTGACGAAGGGGCCCGGAGGGGGTTGTGCCGCTCCGCAAGAACTCCACGCAACGATGAGCAAGGCAATCAGGCGCAACCAGCAGTATACCGCCTTCGGGGGCTTTGGGACGTGGGGGCTCACTCAAGCTACTCGACGGATCGCCGGGCGCCGTGGTTACAGTTGCTTTTGCGGGGAAATGAGCCGCCCGGCGCGGCCTCCCGGAAAGAACGCTCTGCCGGCGCCGCCGGCATGCCGGTGAACGTGCCATGGGCTATGCTAATACAGACCTTGTGTTGAACGACCTGTATGGACTGCTGCCGCCGGAAGGCCTCAAGATCGCGCTGGTCTTGTTCCTCTCGTTCCTGATGGGCCTGGAACGCGAAGAACGGCTCTCGGCGAACGGGCGCGTGTCGTTCGGCGGGGTGCGCACATTTCCTTTGATCGGCCTGATGGCTTACGGCATCTCGCTGCTGGCCGGAGGCCAGATGCTGCCGGTCATGCTTGGCTTCGCTGTGCTGGGCGGCTTCCTGATGCTGTCCTACCGCAACAAGCTGGCAACTTCGCAATTCCCCGGCGTCACGTCCGAAATGTCGGCGCTCACCACCTACGTGGCGGCGGCGCTGGTTTACCACGAACAGTTCTGGATCGCCACCACTCTGACGGTCGCCAGCATGATGCTGCTGGAGCTGAAAGCCGTGTTGGAAGGTCTTACCAAGCGGGTGGCGCCGGAAGAGATCCTCACCTTCACGAAGTTCCTGCTGTTGACCGCGGTCATTCTGCCGGTGCTTCCCAACCGGAGCTTCGGGCCGTTCGCCATCAATCCCGCCAAGGTGTGGCTGGTGGTGGTAGCCGTCAGCACCATTTCCTACGGCAGTTACGTCATCCAAAAGCTGACCAAAGGACAGGGCGGCGTGATACTGGCCGCGCTGCTGGGCGGGCTGTATTCGTCCACCGTGACTACCGTGGTGCTGGCCCGGCGCGCGGCCAGAGAGAGCCGGCCGCACCTGTTTTCCGGCGTTACCCTGGTGACCTCCGGAATGATGTACTTGCGGTTGGCCGGACTGGTGTTGATCTTCAGCCCCGCGCTCATCGCGGTGCTGGGTGTGCCGTTCCTGGCGCTGGCGGGCGCGGCCATCGCGCTCGGCTGGCTCTGGAGCCGCATGCCGGACCAGAAGGCCGGAGAAGTTGTACGCGAGTTTGAGCCGAGCAACCCGTTGGAATTGCGGGCGGCGCTCCTGTTCGCGGTGCTGTTCGTGGCCGTTCTGGTTGCCACCCACCTGGCGGTGAAGTACCTGGGCCAGACCGGCGTATACTCGCTGGCCGCGCTGATGGGCGTCACCGACGTCGATCCTTTTATTTTGGGGATGACCGATGCCGCGGGCAAAACGACGGACGTGAATGTGGCCGCCATATCCATCCTCATCGCCGCTGCCAGCAACAACCTGGTGAAAGGCATCTACGCGTATTCCCTGTCCGACCGGAAGACCGGCCGCCTGAGCCTGATCCTGCTGGTGGCGCTGGCCGCCGCGGGACTCACGCCGCTGATCTGGCTGAGGTGAACACCAATGCCCAAGATCACTAAGATCCAAGCCTACCGTGTGGAGTTGCCCTTGCACGAGGGCAGCTATAAGTGGTCGGGGGGAAATTCCGTCGAGGTCTTCGATTCCACCGTGGTGGCCGTCCACACCGACGCCGGCGTTACCGGATACGGCGAGGTTTGCCCTCTGGGGCCTGCCTACCTGCCGGCATATGCCGAAGGCGCGCGCGCCGGCATCGCCAAGCTGGCGCCACAGTTGATCGGCCTGGAAGCCACCGATCTGGGCGTGTTGAACGGGCACATGGATGCGGCCCTGCGCGGCCACCCCTACGTGAAATCGGCGCTGGATATGGCGTGCTGGGACATTCTCGGCAAGACCGCCGGCCTGCCGCTGGTGACGCTGCTGGGCGGCCGCTATGGCGAAACCTTCCCGCTCTACCGCGCCATCTCGCAGGAGAGCCCCGAGCGGATGGCGGAGATGGTGGCGCTCTATCGTTCCGAAGGCTACACAAAATTCCAACTCAAGGTAGGTGGCGATCCGGACACGGACGTCGAACGCATCCGCCGGGTGGCGGCGCGCCTGGAGCGCGGCGACGTGCTGATCGCCGACGCCAACACCGGCTGGACCCAGCACCAGGCGCTGCGCGTGGTGGATGCGGTGCGCGAAGAAGACGTCTACATCGAGCAGCCCTGCGCGAGTTACCAGGAATGTCTGGTGGTGCGGCGCCACACCAACCGGCCCTTCGTGCTGGATGAGGTAGTGGACAGCCTCGCCATGGTGGTGGAAGGCGCGCGCGATCAGGCCATGGACGTGATCAACCTGAAGATTTCGAAAGTCGGCGGCCTGACCAAGGCGCGCCAGATCCGCGATCTGTGCGTTTCGCTGGGCATTGCGCTGACCATTGAGGATACCTGGGGCGGCGACATCATCACCGCCGCGATTGCGCACCTGGCGCATTCCACGCCGCCGCCACTGCTTTTCACCGCGACAGACTTTAACAGCTACGTAACGGTGAGCAACGCTACCGGCGCTCCGCAGCGGCAGAACGGGCGCATGGCCGCGCCGCTCAAGCCCGGATTAGGCGTGGAGCCGCGCTGGGACGTGTTAGGGCAGCCGGTGATCTCGGTGTGAGCGGCGCCGGGCAAAAGCCCGGCACAGACCGGCGGCAAGGCAAGACCGCCGGCGCTACCAGGCGCCGGTGAAAGCCGGCGGCAGCCACGACTGGCTGCCCCACGAGGCCGCAGAATTTCGCGCGCACTACAGTAGAATAGTTGGCATGTTTTTGCGACGCTCTGCGCTGCTGATGGCAGCGGTATGGACGGCGGCGGCCGCGGTGCCCGCGCCTGCGAATTACTTCGGCCACGAGATCGGGGTCGACCGGACGGTGCTCGATTGGGACCGTGTGGTGGGCTATTTCCAGGCGCTCGCCAATTCCAGCGACCGGATCAAAGTGGAGGAACTGGGCAAGAGCACGGAAGGCCGCCCGTTCATCGCGGCCACCATCGCCGATGCGGAAACCCTCAAGCACCTGGACCGGTACATCGCCATTCAGAAAAGACTGGCGGACCCGCGGACCACATCGCCGGCGGAAGCCGAACGGTTGATCCTGCAGGGCAAGGCGGTGGTGATGATCACGTGCTCGATTCACGCCACCGAGATCGCCTCCACGCACACCGCGGTGGAGTTCGCCTACCGGCTTCTGACGGAGGACACCCCGCATTTCCGCGCCATCCTCAAGGACGCCATCGTGATCCTGGTGCCGTCGCTCAATCCGGACGGCGTGGACATTGTGACGCGATGGTACCGCAAGACGCTGGGGACGAAGTTCGAGGGGACCTCGCCGCCGGAGTTATACCACCACTACGTAGGGCACGACAACAACCGCGACTGGTACATTTTTTCGCAGGTGGAGACGCAACTGGCCGTCTCCAAACTGCACAACGTGTGGCATCCGGAGATCGTGTACGACGTGCACCAGATGGGCGATAACGCGGCGCGCCTGTTCGTGCCGCCGTGGCTCGATCCGACGGAGCCCAACATCGACCCCATCCTGATGCAGGAAATGAACATGTATGGCACGGCCATGGCGGCGGACCTGACGGCGGCGGGTAAGACCGGCGTAGCCATTCACGGCGTCTACGATTTTTGGACGCCCTCGCGGCATTACCAGGCGTTTCACGCCGGGTTGCGGCTGCTGACGGAATCGGCCAGCGCGCGGATCGCTTCGCCGGTGACGTTGTCGGCGGACCAGATCGCGGCGACGGCTCTGGGGTATGACCCGCGCGAACGGTCGTGGAACTACCTGGAGCCGTGGCTGGGCGGCACCTGGCGCCTGCGGGACATCATCGACTACCAGACCATTGCATGGGACTCGCTGCTCTACAACGCGGCGCTGCACCGCACGGAACTATTGCGGAATTTCTACCGCGTGGGACAGAGGCAAACCGAGCGGTTCAGGCCATGGGGCTTCGTGATTGCGGGGAAACAACGCGACCCCGGAGCGGCACGGAAGCTCATCGAGACGTTGCGATTCGGACAGGTGGAGGTGGGACAGGGCGCGGACGGAAGCGCGGTGGTCGCGATGCATCAGCCCTATAGCGGGTGGGCCAAGACCCTGCTGGAGCGGCAGCGATATCCGGAAGACCGGCTGTACCCGGGCGGTCCGCCAAAAAAGCCGTACGACGTGACGGCCAACACCCTTCCGCTGCTGATGGGTGTGGACGTGAAGGCGGTGGATGCGCCGGTCGCGGTGACCGGCGAGTGGAAAGCTCCGCCCGTGGCGGCCGGCCCGGTGCTGGCGGCGGCCGATACCGATTCGTGGAGGGCCGTGACGCGCGCCTGGAAAAGCGGCGCCGCGGTGTGGCGCGACCCGGCCAGCGGCGATTTTTCACTCGAGCGGCGCGAACCATGGAAGGAATTGAAGCAGCCGCGGGTAGGGCTCTACCAGCCCTGGCAGCCCAACATGGACGAAGGCTGGACGCGCTGGCTATTGGAGCAGTTCGGGTTTGCCTACACCGGCCTGCGGAACGCGGAAATTCAGGCGGGCGGATTGCGGCAGAAGTTCGACGTGCTGGTATTTGCGGACCAGGCGGCCGAAAGCATGGAGAACGGCTACCGACGCGACGCCATGCCCGAGGAATACACGGGCGGGCTGGGAGCGGCGGGCGCCGCGGCGCTCAAAGAATTCTCGAATGCCGGTGGCACGCTGGTGTTCTTGAATGGGGCAACCGACTACGCCATCACTCGACTCGGCGTAGCCGCCCGGGTGGTCACTCCGGCGCGGGGCCAGACCGATGAGTTCTATTCGCCGGGATCGCTGCTGAATGCACGCATCGACACGGCCAGCGCGCTGGCGTATGGGGTTCCCGGTGAAGTGGCGATCTGGAGCGAGCAGAGTCCGGCCTGGGAGACGCAGCTACCGGTGGTGGCGCGGTATGTCGAGTCGGGCGTCTTGGCTTCCGGGTGGCTGGTGGGTGAGAAGACCATTGCAGGCCGCGCAGCGGTAGTGAATGCACCCATGGGAAGCGGCCACGTAGTGCTGTTCGGCATGCGGCCTCAGTATCGAGCGCAGAGCTATCTTACTTTTAAGATGTTCTTCAATGCACTCGTCCTGTAAGCTGCGCCGCTAGCCCGCGCGCGCCGCCTCAGGCTTTCTCGCCGGCCGCTTTCCGCTTGTTATAGTCGGCCCAGCGCTTTTTCTGCGCGGCCGCAATTCGGCGCCGGCCCGCAGCCGACATTTTCCGCCTGGCCGGCTTGGAGGAAGCCGCGGCGGCGGGCTGTTGACCCAGCATGCCGCGGATATTTAGCATGGCCTGTTGTATCTCGGCGAGTTGCGCCTGGTATCCCACCAAGGCAGCTTCTAGAAGAGAACGATCTGATTTCATGGGTAACAGTCTATCATTGCTTTCCTCGCTGTACGCAAGGAATCTTAGTAAAGAGATAGCGAATGCCTGAAATGGGTCATGCTGCCGGCCAGGAGGAATGCGGCGGGCAATCCCGCCAGTGGCCGGCCTCCCGGCCGGCTGGGCAAGCTTGGAAAGCGGGTCCGGGGGCTGAAGTCTGGCTCACATTCGGCCGGCATTTTGGACTAATTTCGGCGGAATTTCAGTTGCAAAAGCGCGGCTCGACAAAGAGCCCACAAAGAACTGATTGCGGTATACGGCCGGCAGCTATTAGGATATTTTGCTCCGAAACTAGTAGTTGGGTGACATGCAGGACTTATAGGCGGACAACCGCGTACCAGCGATGCGGCAAACTCCGAAGCGGTATGGAGGAAAACAGAACCGGCACGACTTACACGAATATCCAAGCGGATGGGGTCCCGCTTTCCTTCGTACTGTACCAGTACGTTCCTGACTTCTCCACCTGGCAGAACGCTGCATAGTACGCTAGAATCGTTTAGGCCATTTTTTTTCATAAAGCTGGCACTTACAATGAGTCTTCGCTTGACCGAGAGCGGCCACGTGTTAGACTGAGCAAGCTGATGCCAATTGACTTACGGAAAGTACTGAAAGACCTTTATACCCAGCGGGATCGGCTCGAGCACGTGATCACGTCGCTCGAGGCGTTGCAGCAGGGGTCGGCGGCGGAGCTGCTTCCCCAGAAGAAGACCAATCGAGGCAGGAAGTCAATGGGCCCGGAGGAGCGGCGCGAAGTATCGGAGCGTATGAGGAAGTACTGGGCAGCGCGCCGCAAGAAGAAGACGCAGACGGCGGGCTAAGTACGCGGTTTCGGGAGTTCGCTCCAATCTGCCTGCTATCGCGCGGCTCTAGCCAGAACCACGACAGTTAGGCAGCGGTCTTCCTGGAATGCCATACCGTATTTAGGAAATAGCGAGCTAAGTCAAGCGCTAAGGCTGCTGCTTTTCGAGTTTGATCTCGACGGGGGCCCGCAAGCGGGCGGCGGAATCGGCTACATAGCGATCCCACTCCGCGCGGCTATGGAAATCGACGCCAAGCGTGGAAGCGAAACCTGCATAAGTAACACAGGGGCGGCCGGGCTCAATCCTGGTAAGCAGGATGTAATTGAGATCGTCCTCGGTGAAACTCGCGATCGTCGCCGGGTCGGCGAGCACGGCCTGGCCTAACTGGCTGGGGCCTTCCTTCATATCCTCCCAGGTGCGCATCCAGCCATGCTCCTTATCCCGCTCGATGGCGGTCCCCTTCAATTTACGAATGCCGGCGGCGTTCATGAGATTGGCGGCATCTCCGTCGATGGTGTAGCGGGTTTCATAGCGGTCCAGATTATGACCCGCGTCGAGCGAGATCAATTTCTTTTCGGAAACGCGGGTCCGACCGGCCCTCCAGGCTTCGTATGTGAGCTCGAACAGGACGCGGATGGGGCCTGTGGCGTAGACCCGCGTATCGCGGAAATTGGCCGAAGGGATCAGCTTGCCATCCACCCAGATACCGGTGCCGCCATCGCCGCGGGTCTTGCCGGCCGCATAGAAATCGCCGCCCTGCCCGTGATCCTTGTGGTAATCGTCCATCATGTACCAGTCGTTGATCACAAGTTTGGGGACGCGCTTGATCCAGACATCCACGGAGCTGGAAGTGAGCGGCTCCTGAGGCCAGGTTTCGAGGGCCTTGCCGTACATGCGGTGCGCGATGCGATCGTTCTCCCAGGCGAAATCGTCCAGCCGCTCGCGCACGAAGCGGCCGTAGGTCTTGTAGTCTTCGACGCGGGCGATCTGCCGGTCGCCGGCGGTCAGCAGGAATACGCGCGTCTGGCGCGGCGCGAAATCGGCCTGAAACAGGAATTCCTCAAATTTCCCGTCACCGTCGGTATCGACGGCCTGGATGATCAGATCCTTGTCGGAACCTTCGGCGCGAACGTGGATTTCGCGGGCGTCCTTGAAGGTCAGCAGGTTGTGGAGCTCGGCGACCGGGAGGACGATGGTTTCGGCCGGGCGCGCCAGATCGATGGGGTTGCGAACCGTGACGGCAACGCCGGCCGCCGCGGAGAGGCTAAACGCGAGCGAGACTACTAATAAGAATAAGTACGTACGCATGTTTCTTCTCCTGGCAAGTTACCTCTTCTTGACGCGGTAATGGAACGTGTTGAGAGTGTGTTCGATGTCGAAGGAACGCAGCATGGTGATGACTTCGGCGCCGGCCATCAGCACCGGGCCATAGCCCTGCATGGCATCGAGGTCGGTAGGCCGATTGTAGTAGTAGACGGCGTCGTAAGCGGCGGTGGTGCTGACGCAAATGCCGGCCACGCGGCCATCGGGGTGCACGCGCGTGGCCAGCGCCTGCCAGCCGGTCTGAGCCGCCGGCGCGTAGACCGGCGTGAGCCAGCCGCGGTTGACGCCGCGCGCGATGGAAAAAGTGAACATAGCGGTGGCGGAAGATTCCAGGTAGCTGTCGGTCTTGTCGAGTAACTGGTGCCACATGCCGGTAGAGCTCTGCACTTCGACCGCGGCGCGCGCCGCGGTGCGGAAAATATCGAGGACCTTGACGCGGCCGGAATGATTCTCAGGCAGCACGCTGAGCAGTTCGGCCGTCGCCATCAGCACCCATCCGCCGCCGCGGCCCCAGAAGAAGCGGGGATCGTAGGGGGCCGTGTTTTCATACCAGGCGTGGTCGTAGAGGCCGGTGCCGAGGTCCTGGAGACGCTGCGACATCTGGATCACCTGGCGCACGGCGTCGTCGTACCAGGCGCGGTCGCCTGTGAGCTTGCCCATTTGCGCCAGGAACGGGATGGACATATAGGCATCGTCCGCCCACAGAGACACGGGTTGCGGGCGCGGCCGGGCCAGCGTGCCATCCGGCAGGCGCATCTGCTTATGAGCGATGTAATCGGCGACCGCGTCGATGGTGGCGCGGTAGCGGGGGTCCGGTTTCCTGGCGTAGGCCTTGACCAGGGCAGCCCCAATGGCGCCGCAATCGTCCAGAGCGCGCATCTCCAGCAGCCGGCGGAAGCCGTAGGATTGCGCGCCGAACTCGGCGGCCTGCCTCCGGAAATAGTCCAGGTGGTCGAAAATGAAATCGAAGTTTTTCAGCGTGTAGCCGGCATAGCGCGGATCGCCGGTCACGTCGCTCACGTTCAGCAGCCCGGCCAGGACCACACCCACGGGATAGTCCCAATCGTTGAACTGGCCGGCCCGGTTGTCCACACCGGCGGTCTTGATGGGACGCGTGAAATCGGTGATGGGCTCGCCGGTTTGCATGTCGATAATGCGATATGCGGTGGAGCGAACGATGTAGCCGAAGATGCGGTCGATAGTGGCCTTGATCTCGGCTTCGGTGGGGACGACATAATCGACGCCGTCGGCCAGCGAGGGCTGCTGGAACGAAGCGTCGCTGCGGCCTTTCGGCGGGCTTTGCGCTTGAGCGCCGGCGGCGAGCGCGACCAGGGCCAAGGCCAATACCACGTGAGGAGACTGTGTCATACGATTAGATGCGCGAACGCGATTTTAGCAGACGCCGCCCGCGTTCCGAGCCGCGACCGTCAGGGAGCGTACTCGTCACGGCATGATCCGAGCCTCAATAAATCGGCCGATCTCTCGCCGTGCCCAGCCCTACGACACCTGCCAGTAAACCGAGTAGCGCTTGTCCGTGATGCTATACAGCGGCTCCATCGTGACGTCCTTTTGCTGGCCGGTGGTGCGGAACGTCAGTGGCCCGTCCGCCGGTTTGATCCAGGAAGCCGGGTCGTCGCCCGACGCCCTGAATACCGGGACCTGCATCTGCGCGCGGAAGGTATTCGGCCCTTCCTGTCCGTTCACCATGCGGTCCGTGAGTCCCTCGTTGCCCAGATCGCCCGCCAGCACCAGCGGCCCGTAGAGCACGGCCTGCATCTTGGCATCGTCGGGCATCCGTTCCATCGAGAGATGCATCGGCATCGCCATCTCGATCCGGTCGCCCGTCTTCCACGTGCGCGAAATCGCCAGGTAGCTGCCCGGCGTAGCCGTGGCATCGAGCGCTTTGCCATTCACTTTCACGGTGGGCGCCTGTTGCAGCCAGCCCGGAATGCGCAACCGCAGCGCCAGTTGTACCGGCTTCTCCGCCGTTACCGCCAGCGCGGTCGCCGGCTCCATCGGGAACCTGGTCTCCTGACGCAAACGGAAGCCTTTCTCGCTCCAGTCGAGCTCCGAAGCAATGAAGAGGTCGACGAACAGCCCCGCGTCGTCGTGCCAGTAGATGCTGCTGTTGAGCTTGGAATATTCCTCCATGCCCGACCCCGTGCAGCACCAGAACGATTGGTCTTCACTGCACCATGTGCGCCACGCGCCCGGCGTGAGCGACAGGTAATACTGCGTGTGCCCGGTCTTCGGCTGAATCGTGCCCATCCGATGATTCAGCAGCGTGCGCTCGTAGTAATCGAAGTAGCGCGGGTCGGCGTCCCAGGAATACAGGTGGCGCGCCACCTTGAGCATGTTATACGAACAGCAGCACTCGGCCGTCGCCCCGCTCTGCCTCAATTCGTGAGCCAGGAAGCGCGGCTGTGTCAGCCAGCCTTCGCCGTCGCTGGTACCGCCGGTCACGTACGTGCGCCCCGTGGTCACCGTGTAATAGAAAAAGTCCGCGACGTTATAGAAGCGCCGGTCGCCGGAAATCTCGTAACGGCGCGCCGCCGCGATCACCTGCGGGATGTGCGTGTTGGCGTGCAGCCCGCGCAGTTCGTCGCGCCCCATGGCCAGCGGATTCACGAACACCTTCTTGGTGAACCGGTCGCCGGCCTTGGCCCATCGGTCGTTGTTGGTGGCCGCCGCCAGGTTGTACAAAACCTCGGCCATGCCGCCGTACTCCGTGTTCAGAATCTCCTGCATGTGCTCTTCGGATTTCGAGGCCGTCCACGTATCGGCCCAGTCCGCCATGCCTTCGAGCACTTTCAGCGCATCCTGGTTGCCGCCCACGTTATACATATCGAACATGCCGGCCATGATCTTGTGGATGGTGTAGAACGGCGCCCACGGAATCGTCTGGCTGACGTCCGGCGCCACGCGCGGAGCGTTCGGGTCGCGCGGCGGTCGCGGCTTGCCCGCCAGCCGGTCCAGCCGTTCCCAGAACGACGCGGGGAAAGCGCTCAGATATCCGCCGCCCAGCTTCTCCTGGCACTTGGCCAGTTCCGCCACCATCTCATCGCCTTTGGCTTTCGCGTCCTTGTCGCCGGTCGCGGCCCACAGTTGCGCGCTGGCGGAGAGGAAGTGGCCGGTGAAATGACCGCGCAGTTCGGTCGAGCGCGTTCCGTCCGCCGGCCGCTCCCAGTTCCCGTTGCCGCCGCCGGCGAAACCTTGTGACTGGCCCGAGGGCAGACCCGCATTCACGCGGAAGTTGTACAGCAGCCGGTCCGCGTCGAGCCGCGACATGTAGCCCTGGTTCCAATCCTGCGCATCGTGGAAGATGCCGGGCAGCAGCCGCACTTGCGTCTGCGGGAACGGCCGCGCTTTCAGCGCCACGTCTTTGCGCGTGAACTCGATTGGCCCCTCGAACGGCGGGATAACCCCGATAGTGCCGCCGCGCATCGCCGGCGTCACGCTGGTATTGGGGTCCGGAATCCCGGCCGGGGCCGTTTGCTGTGGTGCCGCCGGCGTCTGTGCCAGCGCCGGCGCCGCGACCACCATGGCGCCAAAACCACGACGAGTAATCATTGTCTTTCTCCCTTCAGAATTGGAATCGCTTGGAGGGCGGGCGCCCTCGCCCGCGCCGGACCCCCCGGTCCGGCTCTCTCACTTACCTTATTACCATTACTCTACGTGCCACTTATTCACTCCAGCCGACCCTTAGCCTGAATTACTAACTCCAGCCGCACGGCGTTAGTCGTCACCGGCTCAAAAGTAACTTCATTAAACGTGCCCTTTCCCACGCTGTAAGGCCCCAGGTTCTCCACCGGCTTCCATTGGTCGCCGTCCTGGTATAGCAGCGTCCAGGATGCCGGCACCGCGCACCCACTCGGCCGCATAGACAATCGACCCGCGCTGCAATCGCTTTCACGAAGCCCATTGTAATCCGTCCCGGTCCGCTTCGCACCCCGCACCTTTTTTCGCCCGCATGTCTCCCAGCAATTCGGCCGTGACGATGTGGCGCACGCACTCTTGCGTGCCGACGCCCGGTCCAGCCAGACTGTTCGTACCCCACCAGGGTGCCGAGAAGAGTCTCGACACCCCACGCACGAGTGCGTGCGCCACCTTGGGCCACCACCCGCCTTTGTTTCGTTATACAATGGCTCTCTCCTGGAGGTATTGCAAGAATGTTAGCGCTATCATCAGCCGCCGTCGTCCTGCTCGTCGCCGGCGCTATGACCATCCACGCCGCCACCAAGATCGCGAAAGCCGATTTCGGCAAAACCAAGGACGGCGCCGCCGTCCAGATCTTCACCCTCACCAACGCCTCTGGCATGGAGCTGAAAATCTCCACTTACGGCGGTGCCATCGTCTCGTTGAAGACACCCGACCGCACCGGCGCCATGGGCGATGTCGTCCTCGGCTTCGACTCGCTCGACGGCTATCTCAATCCTAAAGAGCCTTACTTTGGCGCCCTCGTCGGCCGCTATGGCAATCGCATCGGCCACGCCAAATTCACCCTCGACGGCAAGACTTACACCCTCCCCGTCAACAACGGCGAGAACTCCCTGCACGGCGGCACTCGCGGCTTCGACAAATATGTCTGGACTCCCAAGGAGCTTTCCGACGGCGGCCTTCAGCTCACCATCCTCAGCCCAGACGGCGATCAAGGCTACCCCGGTAACCTCCACGTCACCGTGACCTACCATCTCACCGCCGCCAACGAAGTCAGGATCGACTACTCCGCCACCACCGATAAGGACACCGTCGTCAACCTCACCAACCACGCCTATTACAACCTCAAAGGCGCGGGCACGGGCGATATCCTCGGCCACGTGATGATGTTGAACGCCTCGAAGTTCACCCCGGTCGATGCCGGCCTGATCCCCACCGGCGAGCTCAAGCCCGTCACCGGCACGCCCTTCGATTTCACCAGGCCCACCGCCGTCGGCGCCCGCATCAACCAGGACGACGAACAGCTCAAGCTCGGCCACGGCTACGACCACAATTGGGTGATCGATCGCAAAGGCGCGGGCCTCACGCTTGCGGCGCGCGTTGCAGAGCCCACCACCGGCCGCGTCATGGAAGTGCTCACCACCGAGCCCGGCATTCAGTTCTATACCGGCAATTCCCTCGATGGCACGCTCACCGGCAAGGGCGGCAAGGTCTATCCCATGAGAGCGGCTCTGTGTCTGGAGACCCAGCATTATCCCGATTCGCCCAATAAGCCGGATTTCCCGTCCACCGAACTGAAGCCCGGCCAGACTTACAAGACCACCACGATCTACCGCTTCTCCACCACAAAGTAGGAGGGACGCAACCCATGGACCGCCGCGGTGAACGGCCGCGCCGCCACTATTGGCGGTGAGCACCACGACACCGTCATCATCCGGACCGGGACTGAAAAGCACTTTGAAGTAGTGGGCAGTTGATCGCCTGAATGCAGCATGCATCGGCGATCTCGGTCGATCAACCTTTTTGCCGAAACAGGAGGCAGTATGAAATCGCATCCCGCATTCGCAGCCGCGCGCGCTCTGGCGCTCGCGGCCTTTGTGGCCGGCCTCGCTCTGGCCCAAGGCACACTCGCCGACTATGAACGCGCGCAGGGCCTGCAGGCCAAAGCTCGCGGCCTCGTCGTCGGTACGCCGGCCGCCGCCACATGGATCGGGGATTCCGGCCAGTTCTGGTACTCGCGTGCGGTGAAGGGAGGCTCTGAATTCCTGATCGTGGATGCAACCGCTGCCACTAAGAAGCCGGCCTTTGACCACGACAAGCTGGCCACTGCAATCAACGCTTCCACCGGTGGTCACTACACCGGACTGGCGCTGCCCTTTGCGCCTCCTCAGGGTGGCCGCGGCGGCGCTGGCTCCGGACGCGGCGCGGCGGGTACTCCGCCGCAGACCGCGCCGCTCCGCTTTATCGATGCACAGTCGATTGAGTTCGGCGCCGGCGGCTCCATGTACACCTGCAAACTCGCCGACTACACCTGCGCCAAGGGCGGCGCCATACCGGCCAACGCCGGCGGCCGCGGCCGTGGCGGCGCGCCCGAAGATCTG
>Ga0181536_10001805_pt1 | contig 24865 bp, 25 predicted proteins | sample PEATcosm2014_Bin_41_FD_121105 | JGI IMG/M metagenome (GOLD analysis project Ga0181536, IMG submission 121105) | Peatland microbial communities from MTU Mesocosm Facility, Houghton, MI, USA - PEATcosm2014_Bin17_60_metaG | ecosystem: Environmental > Terrestrial > Soil > Wetlands > Peat | place...
CCTGGAACAAATGCACCGCCACACGCTGGAACACATGTGGCGAAACCTGCCAGGAACGGCGCGGCGCAAGAAGCTCAGCAAGAAGACATTGGGCCTAAACTAACTGCCATTCAGGACTGACACGTGTGTCATAGCATCATTGAATATAATGTAGAGATGAGAGAATCGCCCACAGTTTCGACTATCCTCCGGGCGGTGACGAGAGCGCGGGCAGCCATCCTGTCCGTGGCGCTGACCTACGTGGCTTCGGTGGCCATCGCGTTGGTCTTGGCCCAAACGGGAAACGGTGTTGCGCTCGCGCACCGAAACAGAATCGTCGGCGCGGCCCAGACCAATGACTTATCGGCACTGGCCAACAAGCGAGGACAACCGGTGCGCGCGGCGCTGCTTGACTGGAGCGGGAATCTGTGTGGGGCGGCGGTCGACAGCGTCTTGGGCATGGGTGTGGCGTTTATCTATCCCATGGTCGCTTACCGGGGCTGGGTGGGAGGCATCGTCTCGGTCGAGCAGGACGGCACCAGTCGGTTGCGGAAGCCGCTCACGGCGACGTACTACTTGCTGACCCTAATGCTGCAACTGACCGGTTACTCCCTGGCGGGGGGAGCGGGCGTCAACCTGGGAATGTCCATGTTCCGGCCCAGGCCCTTTTACCAGGGGCGCAAGTGGCTGAGGACCTTTCCGCAGGAGGCAGTCCTGGACGTGCTCCGAATTTATGTGCTGATCGTCCCTGTGCTCGGCATGGCGTCTTTCTGGGAGTTCTTGAGTCCATGGAATCACTGACGACCCTCTGTTAGACATTTTCGGGCAGCCTCGCAGCTTCAAGGAAAGTGTCAAGAAAAGATGTCAGATACACTGAATTGTCGCTGGAGCGGTTCAAAGATTTCAGGCAGGGAGGAAAACTCTCGATACTGACTTTTTCCGTTGTTCATCGCTCCAGCTTATCAGACTGTCGTTCTCTGAACAGATTGCACCAGCCTTACCGCTTACGATGGAACAACAGGGGGATGGCCAGATGGAACCACAGAAGGCTGGCCCGCAGAGATGCGGGCTGCCGCTACAGTGCAAAAGCAAACTGGAAATCGTATTATTTATTGGGGGCCAGGAGCGGTTGAAGCGGTGCCGGGCGGCGGTGGCTGCAAAAAAAGTTCGATCCTTTTGGGTTTGTTTTTCGCATTAGAGGGTGGAAGATGAATGCGCCCATGACTAACCCACCGGATCGCGAGGTGGCCGTATTTATGGCCACTGTCACATTGGCCGCCGACCAGCGGGCGGCCTATTTGGACCAGGCCTGCGCCGGGGACAAAGCCCTGCGCGAGAAGATCGAGGCACTTCTCCGGGTTCACGATGATGTGGGGGACTTCCTGGAAAATCCGGCGGAAGCAGCCGGGGGGTCTTCCGCCACCGCCGCTGCCGGCCGCTCCGGCACGATGGTGATAAATCCTGCTCCCGTCGAAGGGGTCGGAAGCCTCATCGGTCGTTACAAACTGCGTGAGAAAATCGGCGAGGGCGGCTGCGGCATCGTATATGTGGCTGACCAGGGGGGGCCGATCCGCCGTCGCGTCGCGCTCAAGGTGATCAAACTGGGGATGGACACCAAGTCGGTCATCGCCCGATTCGAGGTGGAGCGTCAGGCTCTGGCGATGATGGATCATCCCAACATCGCGAAAGTCCTGGACGCTGGGGCGACCGAAACGGGCCGCCCTTACTTCGTGATGGAACTGGTGCGGGGCATCCGCATCACGGAGTATTGCGACCAGAACAATCTCTCCACCGAAGAGCGATTAAAACTCTTTACGCAGGTCTGCCAGGCCATCCAGCACGCGCACCAGAAGGGGATCATCCACCGCGACATCAAGCCGTCGAATATACTGGTGACGCTGCACGACGGAGTGCCGGTGCCCAAGGTGATTGACTTTGGGATCGCCAAGGCGACGGAAGGGCGGTTGAGCGACCTGACCGTTTATACGGAGCTCCATCAGTTCATCGGCACGCCGGCCTACATGAGTCCCGAACAAGCCGAGATGAGCGGGCTGAACATTGACACGCGCAGCGACATCTATGCGCTGGGAGTCCTGCTTTACGAATTGCTGACGGGCCAGACGCCCTTCGATTCCAAGGAACTGGTCAAGTCCGGTCTGGACGAAATTCGCCGCATCCTTCGCGAGCAAGAGCCGCCGCGCCCTTCCACCCGCCTGAGCACCATGATCAATACGGACCTGACGGCCGTTGCCAAAGGCCACGGCACCCAGCCCCCAAAACTCATCAGTCTTATTCGCGGCGACCTGGACTGGATTGTGATGAAATGCCTGGAGAAGGACCGCACCCGCCGCTACGAGACGGCGAACGGGCTTGCGAATGACCTGAAACGGCACATGAACCACGAGCCGGTGAGTGCCTGCCCGCCCAGCAATTTCTACCGTTTCCAAAAAATGGTTCAGCGCAACAAGGCCGCCTTTGCCGCTGCGACAGCGGTTTTCGCCGCGTTGGTTGTCGGGCTGGGCGTCTCGACCTGGCTGCTGGTCCGCGAGAGACGCGCCGAGCGCGAGACCTCCGCCGCCCTTGCCCGCGAGTCCATTCTGCGGCAGAACGCGGAAGCGCGGGAAAAGGTCAGCCAGGCCCAAGATCTATACTCTGGCTGCAACTTTGACGAGGCGCAAAGGCTGCTCAACACAATCCCTCCCGGTCTGGTTCTGGGTGATGCTGCACAGGCAGACATGGAGCGCAGTATGGGCTTCTGGTTTGCCTTTCACGAGCAATGGAAAGAGGCGGCGACCGATTTCGCCTTTCTCGTGCAAGGGGACCCAGGTGCGGATGGGTCTGTATTCACAGGGGATGGTGAATATTACGCTCCCGCGCTGATCCTGAGCGGCGACAGCGAAGGATACGAAAAGTTCCGCCAGGCCACCATCTCCCGCTTTCGCGATACGACCAATGCAGGCATAGCCAATCGAGTCTGTTACATCAGTCTGCTGATGCCTGCGGACCAAAAAACGATGGCGGGATTGGCGCCCTTATACGACGTCCTGGTGCGTCAGCAGGATGATCCCACAGTAACCGCAGATTCTAAGAGAGGGGGCCTGATGGCTCTGGCCCTTGTTGATTATCGGCGGGGTGATTACTCGAGAGCGGTCGAACATAGCCAGCTTTGGGTGAAAGCACCGCATCAATCGCCGCCGCCGGAAGGGCGGATCGCGGCTGGGGAAGCGATCCTCGCCATGGCCTATCACCAATTGCATCGGGAAGACGAAGCGCGGGCTGCCTTGACTCAAGCACGCCATGCCATCGAACCCATGTTTTTAGCCGCACAGTTTGTCAGAGGCCATTTAAGTGTCAGTGTCGCCCATCTGCTCAGAGGGGTTGCCGGCCAGATGATACTGAATGAAGCTAACGCTCTTGTTGAAGGAGGCAACCCGGTGGGAGACGGGGCTTATGCCGTAGCCCGGTACGAAGTGGCGGAGTTGTATGCCAATGGCTCGCCGAATTATAGCCTTTACGGGGGCGTGGCCAAAGATGAGACGAAGGCCGTCACGTGGTACCGCAAGGCTATTGACGCCGGGAGCATGCCGGCCATGGGCGGTCTTGCCTGGCTCCTGTCCACATCTACCAATGCCAGCCTGCGCAACGGCGCGGAGGCCGTCACTCTTGCGGAAAAGACAATGAAGACGTACCCGACTAACGCCGCCTACCTGAACGCATTGGCCGCCGCATACGCGGAAACAGGGCAGTTCGAGAAGGCGGTCCGCGTTCAGAATCAGACGGTCCAATTTGCCAAGACTGCCGCCGCCAGGCAGTGGTACGCTGACCTGCTCAAACAGTATCAAACCAATCAGCCTTACCGGGAAGGCAATTAGGCGGAAATGTGACCACGGATTTTCCAGATAAAAAATGCGCGGGTAGGGACGGCTCGCTGAGCCGTCCCTACCTACATACCTGAAGCGGTTAAAATGAGCGATGTGACGCGCATTCTCGAAGCCATCGAACAAGGCGACCCCAAGGCTGCGGAGGAATTGCTGCCGCTGGTTTATCAGGAGTTGCGCCAACTCGCCGCGCACAAGATGGCGCATGAAGCGCCCGGCCAAACGCTGCAGCCGACCGCGCTGGTGCACGAGGCCTGGCTGCGGCTGGCCGGCGACGACGGCCAGGCCCAATTTCAAAATCGCGCCCACTTCTTCGCCGCCGCGGCCGAGGCGATGCGCCGCACGCTCATTGAGCGGGCGCGGCGCAAACGGGCGCAGCGACATGGCGGAGGACAGCAGCGGGTGGAATTGGAGGAACTGGATTTTGTCCCCCCAAAGGATGAGGACCAATTGCTGGCGGTGAATGACGCGCTGGACAAACTGGCCGCCCAAAACAAAGTGGAAGCGGAGTTGGTCAAACTGCGTTACTTCGTCGGCATGACCAACGCGGAAGCGGCCGAGGTGCTGGGCATCTCCGAGGGCATTGCCAAACACTATTGGATTCACGCGCGGACCTGGCTATATCATGAGATTATGACCCAGCGATGATTTACGGCGGGAAGAGGAGGGAGGGGGCTTGGATTGCGCCGGGGGAATTATTGGGGGCCAAGAGCGGTTGAAGCCGCGCCGGGCGGCGGAGCGGGGGATGGTTTGGCGGATTCGCTGTAGCCGGTCAAGGCGGCGCCAATGGCGATGAGGGCCACGCCCGCCCAGCGGACGGCGGAAACTTTTTCGTTGAGGAACATGGCCGCCGCCAGGGTGGTGAGAACGAAACTCAAGGAGGTGAGGGGCCAGATGAGGCTGACGTCGCGCTGGGAGAGCATGTAAAGGAGGCATCCAAAAAAGACGGCCTCCAGGGCCACGCCAAGAATGATCTTGCCGTTGGTGAAGCCGGCTTTGACGATGTGGGCGATGGAAGAGGCGGTGATCTGCCGCGGGGCGCCGCTTTGCTTGTTGATTTCCTTGAGGCCCGCGCCGAGGTAGGCGACGCCGATGGATTCGATGATTGCCGCGACAATTAGAATGACAAAGATTTTAGCCATAATTACAGGTCCTGATAGCGAACCAATTGGATGCCCAATTGTGACGCTAGGGATTTGATTGTTGGATTGATCAAGGCGTCAAATTCGTTTGTAAATTGGCCGAGGGAGGGATGGGAGTAAAGCTCGTAATCGCCCGGCGGCAGGAGGGGCAGGAGCCTGGCCACGTAGGCGGAGTCCACGCGGGTGTTCTGCAAAAGGCCGAAGACGGCGCGGGTGTGGCGGATGGCCTTTTGCGCGAGAAGCGGACGGGCGCGGGCGGAGAGGAGGCGGAAAATGGCGGCGTGGCTGAGGCGGTAGAACCAGCGACCGGAAGCCAGGCGGGCGTTAAGGCCGAACCAGTCGTCGGTCAGGCGCATGGCGGTGATGCGCCAGCGGGCGGCGTTGTCCATGAGGATTGCAAAGACGACGGGGTGGAGATGGAGGTGGAGGTGGGCGTTGAGGTGGTCGAGGGGGAGGGCGGTGGCGTGGAATTTTTCAAATTGGGCGGCGATTTCCAGGCGCAATTGGGCGCGGCATTTGGCGGAGGCAAAGTAGCGCCAGCCGGCGCGGACGGGCTGGTCGGAGAATTGTTGTTGGGGATTGACCAATTGGGGGATGATTTTGGACGGCAGGGCGGAAGCGCCGCAGGCAAGGGTAAGATGCAAGCCGACACCCAAAGCGGGGTTCTGGCGGGCCAGGGCGACGGCTTCGCCGGCGAACGGGGCGTTGACCATGAGGCTGGCACTGGTGAGGATGCCTTCGCGATGGGCGCGGACGACGGCTTGGTTGATGGATTGGGAGCGGCCAAAATCGTCGGCGTTGACGATGAGCCGGCGCCTGGGTGACGGGCTGTTTTGAGAAAGCATTTCGGTAAACCGACTGTGGCATCGTACGTCGGGGGCAGAATGAGACCAGCAAAAAAGAGTTAAAGTGGGCGCCGGGTGGATTTCACTTTTTTGGGTGACTGCAGTCGGGGAAGAAGCGCTTTAAGATTTCGGACGTTTCAATTGAGAATTGGTCATTGAGAATTTGTCATCGGTTATCGCAAGAGTCGTCTCCAGACCGTCGCCGGACAACTGTCTTTTGCCGGGTTCGGCCGTCGCAATGGACTTTCCCAAGATGCGGCAAACAATTGTTTCAATCGCTGAAATCGGGTCCACGACACAACAGCACCCAAGAAAGTGATATGCGGCGCGGGCGCCGAAGCCGGGGAGGGTTAAAGAGGAAAAGCCACCCGATGGGGTGGCTTTGCAAACTGAATGGTGGCGGATTGGGGAGTTTTAGAACTCCGGCTCAACAGTCCAATCGTTCAGACGGATGATTTCTCTTACCTTGCGGCGTTCGTATCGGTGTTTTTGTGCTTTCGCGGGACGTTGCTCGGTCTGGCGGAAGGGGTGTTTTGTGTTGCGGATGGCTTCGTGGATCAGGTTCAACGTTTTAGTCATACAGTTTTTTTTTTGGCCGCCGGGTTGTTTTCATCAACAAACCCGGCTGCTTTCAACTTGGCCAAAAGAGCGGTGCCCGAATTTTTCCCCGCACCGCATCACTGCGTGTCACTCAATCGGCACCAGGACAAATCTTCCTGACTGCCAATCTTTATTTACACCAGATTCGGCCAATGTCAAGCCCGCAGCGAGGAAAATTTTGCGAAATTCGCGGAATTCGGAACGCAGGATGCCGGCCACGATGAGTTGTCCGCCCGGTTTGAGGAGGGCGCGGATTTTTTGGGCCTGGCCGGCGAGCAAATCGGCGATGAGATTGGCGCAGATGACATCCCATTGCCGGCGGCTTTGCGCCGGCAGGCGGGTCAAGTCGCGGCGGCGGGGTTGGACGCGGTGCTGGACGCGGTTTTTTTTGACGTTTTGGCGGCTCACGCGGATGGATTCGGGATCGGAGTCAAAGGCGTGGACCGGGGAGTATCCGAGTTTGGCGGCGGCGATGGCGAGGATGCCCGAGCCGGTGCCGATGTCCAAGAAGGATTGGCGGGTTGCCTGGCGGCGGGCGTCGGCCAATTGTTGGAGGCAAAAGGAGGTGGTGGGGTGATGGCCGGTGCCGAAACTCAGGCCCGGGTCCAGCCGGACGACGCGCTGGCCGGGGCGCGGGCGGCGGCGGCTCCAGCCCGGTTTGATGAGGAGGCGGCGGCCGATTTGCAGGGGCTGAAAATGGCGTTTCCATGAATGCGCCCAATTTTGGCGGGGGAGTTTCTTGACAATGAGGCGCGGGGAGCGGACGCCGGGGTTTGCGCGGGGAAGCCGGCGCAACGCCCGGAGCAAATCCGTGCGGAGGAGGCGCGGCTGGCGGAACAGGGAGGAGGGATAGGCGGAAACGGTCGTTTTGCCCGTGCGCGCGTCGCAATAGACGGCGGCGGGGAGGCGGAAGGCATGCTGGAGCAGTTGCACCGCCGCGGCCTCCGTTTCCGGGGAGGCGGTGATGGAGACTTGCCACATGGAAGGGCGGGCGGGCGGGCGGCGTTCAGCCGAGCTTGCTGAGGGTCATCTTGACGGCGTCGAAGTTGGGCAGGTCTTTGGGCGAGGGGGTTTGTTCGGCGTAGCGGATGAGGCCTTGCTTATCTATGACGAAGGCGGCGCGGGCAGCGGTGTCGCCGATGCCAGCCAGGTTGGGGAAAACCACGTCGTAGTCTTTGATGACTTTTTTGTTCAAATCACTGAGGAGCGGGATGGAGATTTTTTCCTGTTTGGCCCAGGCTTCCTGGGCAAAGGGGGTGTCGATGCTGATGCCCAGGACGGCGGCGTTGAGGCCGGCATATTGGCCGAGGCCGGCGCTGATGGCGCAGAGTTCCTGGGTGCAGACGCCGGTGAAGGCGGCGGGGAAGAAGAGGAGAACGGTGTTTTTCTTGTGGAAATTGTCGCTCAGCTTGATGTCCACCAGGCCGGTGGCGGTTTTGGATTTGAGGGTGAAGTCCGGGGCTTTGGAACCAACTTTGATAGGCATAATGTTATTTTTTTGAGTTTTACGGAATATGCGATCGTCGGTGTTTTATACGATGGGAAGGAGGGGGTGTCAATTCCAAGGATACGGCGGGACGGTCTGTGGAATGGCCCCTTTGAATGGCTTTGCTACAAAAACGAGTCGGCGAGCCTGGCGATGCCTTGGAGGGTGCGGGAGGCCAGGGGACGGCGGCTCCATTGCTCCGGCGTGAGCAAGGTGCTGGCTGCGAAGTAGCGTTCCTGGATGAGGCGCAGTTGAGCCCCCACGCTGGGATCAAAGAATAACAGGCTGATCTCCTCGTTGAGAGCGAAGGACCGGATGTCAATGTTGGCCGAACCGACCAGGGCGATATCGTCATCCACGGTCAAATGTTTGGCGTGAAGGAAATGGGGCAGGTAGAGATGAATTTGCACGCCGGCCTCCAGGAGCTCGTCGTAAAAGGAGCGCTGGGCCAGTTGGGTGAGCATCTGGTTGGCGTGGTGGGAAACCACCAGGTGGACGGCGACGCCGCGGCGGGCGGAGGAGCGCAGGGCTTCCAGAAAGGGCTCGTCGGGCACAAAATATGGGGTGGTGAGCACGACACGTTTGCGGGCGGCGTACAACAAGGCGATCATAAGCTCCTGCCCGTTTTCCCGGCCGTAGCCCGGGCCGCTGGGCACCGCCTGGGCGATGGACTGACCCGACAGGGAGGCGTCGGGAAAGAGTTCCAAGCCGCCGAGCGTGGCGCTGGTTTCCTGGTAATAGTCGGCCAAAAAAACGGCCTGCAATTGCCAGACCATCGGGCCGGCGACACGGACGACCATTTCCTCGTTGGAAAATCCGGGGACGAATTGGCTGTTGGAGATGTTTTGCGAGCCGCTGTAGCCAATGCCGCCATCGAAGACGGCGATTTTTCTGTGGTTGCGCAAATCAAAGCGCGCGGCATTGCGCCGGAACAGGCCGGCCGGCAAAAGAGCGGTGACCTCGATGCCGCCGGCGCGCATGGGTCCGGCCAGCTTGCGCAAAGCGCGCTTGGACCCCACGGCGTCCATGAGCACGCGGCATTTGACCCCTCTGGCGGCGGCGCGGGTGAGCGCATCGGCGACGCGCCGGCCCGTCTGATCATCCGAGAAGATATAATACAACAAGTGGACGTGGCGGCGGGCGGCGTCAATGTCGGCGATGAGCCGGTTGATGGAGCCGGCGTAGTCGGTGAGCAACTCGACTTGATTGCCGTGGAGCGGCTTGAAATCACCCAACCGGGCCGCCAGCGCGGCGAGCGGGGAGAGGTCGGGGGGCAGAGCGGGTTGAGGTAGGCAGAGAGAAAGCATCTGCTCCTGGACGACGCGGATTTTTTCCGAGGCGCGCTTCTGGCGTTCCAGGCGGTTTTTGGGCAAATAAATGCGCCCCACCAAGGCGTAGAAGACCAGGCCGGGAAGGGGCAGAAGGAAGATGAGCAACAACCAAGTGCGCGAGGCGGCGGCGCTGCGTTGGCGCGGGACATAAACCAGCATTGTGAGCCGGATGACCCACTCGCTGATCAGGTAAATAAGGCTCCAATGGATCAAGCTTTTCTGAGGCTAATAATTAGCGCCCCACAATGCCTTGGCCGGGGGCGGATGTCCAGCGTCAACAGCCGGCCTGTCAACAGCCGGCCAGGACCAACGCGCGGTCTCTGTGGTTGAGAGCCATCCAGCGGCCTGGGGCCAGGGCGGCCGGTTGGAACATCCCGATTTGGGCGCGAAATAATCGAAGGGTGGGATGACCCGCCGCGGCTTTCATGCGCCGGACCTGGCGGTTCTTGCCTTCCACCAATTCAAGGGCGAGCCAACTGTCCGGGACGGATTTTCGGAAGCGAATGGGCGGCACCCGCGGCGGCAGGGCGGGCGGCGGGTCCAGCGGCCAGACGCGGCAAGGAAGGGTTTTGCGCCCTTGCAGGATCAGGCCGCGGGAAATCCTGCGCAGCGTTTCCGCCAAGGGGACCCCTTCGACCTGGGCCCAGTAGAGGCGGGGATGAGCGCGGGCGGGGTGAAGGAGCCTGGCGTTGAGGGCCGGTTCATCGCTCAAGAGGAGCAGCCCCTCGGAATCCGCGTCGAGCCGGCCAATGGGATAAACGCCGGCGGGGAAGGCAAACCCGGCCAGGGTGCGGTGGCCCGAGGCATCCGGAGTGAATTGGGACAGGACGCCGTACGGTTTGTTGAATGCGATGAGCATGAAAAGAACGAAACTAACATAGTTGAAACCGGCATGGAAAAAAACTTTTGGTTGGACAGCCTTTGTCCAGGTGGGCGGCGTAAGGTGGAACGCATAAGAAAGGAAAAGATCTATGCGCAACACAAATGAAAATGGAATGGAAGCATGCGAAGTGAGTCAAATGGAACTGGGGATTGCCGGGAGGCGGGCCCGGGGCAGGTCCGCCGCGTGGAACCGCCGGGAGCGCCGGGCGCAACGGGCGCAGTGGTGGTTTGGACAGATGCGGCGAGTGGTGGACCGGGCCAGGACCTGGCAATCCAGCCCGCCCGCCCGGCCTGAGCAGGTCTATTTGACGCTGGCGGGACGGCGGAATTGGTGAAGCGGGCGGGGGCAATTTGACTTTTTGAACAGGCCCGGCCTGGCAGCAGCGTGGCCCTGCCAGAGTCACGGCTCGACATCCGCCGTCGCTCCGCTGTGGCGCGGCAAGGAGTCTCGCCCCGATTTTTATAAAGGGCGGGGGGGGCGGGTTTTGGTCTTTGCAAATCGGGCGGGGGTGTCGTAGAGATTACGTTCCGGGTGAACCGCTGGCGGAAGGCCCGGAGCAATATGAAACCTGATGTGGAGATTTACGACACCACCCTGCGCGATGGCAGCCAGGGCGAAGGCGTCAATTTTTCGGTGATGGACAAGCTGCGCATCGCCGAAAAACTGGATGCCTTTGGAGTGCATTACATCGAAGGGGGCTGGCCGGGGTCGAACCCCAAGGATATTGAGTTTTTTGAGCTGGCCAGGCGCAAGAAGTTCAAGCGGGCGAAAATCGCGGCGTTTGGGTCCACGCGGCGCAAAGGGGTCAAGGCGTCCCGCGATGAGCAAGTCCGGCTGTTGCTGGATGCGGGCGTGCCGGTGGTCACAATATTTGGCAAGACATGGCTGCTGCATGTGAAGGAAGTATTGCGCACGACCCCGGAAGAGAATCTGGACATGATCGCCGACACGGTGCGTTTTCTCAAGGAGCACGGGAAGTTTGTGGTCTATGACGCGGAACATGGTTTTGACGGTTACAAGGACAACCCGGAATACGCGCTGGCCACCTGGCTGGCGGCCAAGGGGGCCGGGGCGGATATCGTGACACTTTGCGACACCAACGGGGGATCGTTGCCTGGGGAAATCCGGCGCGTGACGGAGGCGGCGCGCGCCCGGCTGACCGGAACCATCGGCATACATACCCATGACGATATAGGGTTGGGGGTGGCCAACGCGCTGGCGGCCCTGGAGGGGGGCGCGACCCATGTGCAAGGGACCATCAACGGCTACGGCGAACGGACGGGCAATTGCAATCTGACGAGCGTCATCCCGACCATCGCCTTCAAACTGGGCCGGAATGGCGTGCCCGCCGCCTCGCTGCCGCAGCTCAAGGAACTGTCGCAGTTTGTGGATGAGATCGCCAATTTTCGGCACAGCCCGCGCCAGCCGTGGGTGGGATCGGCGGCCTTTGCGCACAAGGGGGGCACCCACGTCAACGCGGTGCAAAAAGTGGCGGAAAGCTACGAGCATATCAACCCCGCCTGCGTGGGCAATGCGCGCACCGTGTTGATCAGCGATTTGGCGGGCCGGAGCAACATCGTGATGAAAGCGCAGGAATTGGGGATCAAACTCAGCCCGGAGGCACCCGAGCTGAAAGAAGTGCTGGGGCGCATCAAGAAACTGGAACATGAAGGATATGAATTTGAGGCGGCGGAGGGGTCGCTGGCGGTGCTGATCAGGAAGGTGATGCATCCCGTGGCGCTGCCCTTTGAAGTGACAGACTACCATGTTTCGATGTGGCGCGCCGGCGGGAGGCCGGTGTGCGAAGCGACCATCAAAGTGCGGGTAGAGGGGCGGGAGGCGCACACCGCGGCCAATGGAGACGGGCCGGTGAACGCGCTGGACTCGGCGCTGCGGGCGGCGCTGGCGGGCTTCTTTCCGCGGGTGAAGACAATACGCTTGACCGATTACAAAGTGCGCATATTGGATACCACCACCGGCACGGCGGCGAGAACCCGGGTGCTCATCCAGTCCAGCGACGGCAAAGAGGACTGGGGGACAGTGGGAGTGAGCGACAACATCATCGAGGCGAGCCTGCAAGCATTGATTGACAGCATGGAATACAGACTGCTGAAAAAAAGAGCTTGACACACATACAGCATGATGTATAGATGACTGTATGAAAGCGAAAAACAATAAAAAAACGCCCGAAAACGAGGCGAAAACCACCACAGACCGGGCGGCCAAAGCCGACGAACCCGCGATCCTAAGAGAAGCCGCCTTGGCCTACGAAGTGGACGACCCCCCCATGGTCCGAACCCAAATTTACCTCAGCAAGCCGGAACATCAATTTGTCCAGAATGAGTCCGATCGCCAAGGGCGGCCCATGGCAGCCATCATTCGAGCATTCATTGACGAGAAGATGGAAATACCCGACAACGCCTGGACCAACAATCCTTTAATAGCGCCGCCAGCGGACCCCAGTTTCATTGGGCCAGAAGATGGCGTGATCAACGATGACCATTACATCTATGGGGGGCCAAAGAAATGGATGAAACGAAATGGCAAATGGGTTGAGGCACCGCCGTTGCCGGAAGATTATTACACCGATCCGGCCAGCACGGCAGCCTACGACCGGATGCTGGAAGGCAAGGGATGACGGCGCAAGTTATGTTGGATGCGTCATTCTGGATCGCCCTGCGAGACCCGCGCGAGCCGTGGCATCAGCGGGCACGAGAGGCGGCGGAGAAATTGCTGGGCAACCGCACCCGATTTGTATTCACGAGTTTTGTGCTGGCGGAGACCTATGCCTATTTCAGCCGGTCGCCAGCCATGCGCGCGCAGATTCTGGACGACGCGCAACAGAATCCGGCGCTGCATTGGGAACCCGTCTGGCGCAGCGACGAAACGGCGGCGGTGACCTTGTTGCGGAAGCATCGAGACAAGCAATACTCCCTTTGCGACGCGATCTCATTTGTCGTCATGCGGCGGCTGGGAATTTCCCGGGCGGCGACATTCGACGGCCATTTTCGCCAAATTGGCGAGTTTGAAATTGTGGGATGACTCCGCAAGGCAGGCAAGCACCATGAAGGAAATTCCCAAAGCTTACGTTCCCCAGTCCGTGGAAGAGAAATGGCATCAATTCTGGCTGGAACGGAATTGTTTCACCGCCGACCCGCGTTCGCGCAAGCCGGCTTATTCGATTGTCATTCCTCCGCCCAATGTGACCGGGGTGCTGACGCTCGGACATGTGCTCAACAACACCCTCCAGGACATTCTCGCCCGCAAGGCGCGGATGGAGGGCAAGGAAGTGCTCTGGCTGCCCGGCACCGACCACGCGGGCATCGCCACGCAAACGGCCGTGGAGCGTACGTTGAAGAAGGCCGGCCAGATCAAGCATCGCGACCATCTGGGCCGCGAGAAATTTCTGGAGGAAGTTTGGAAATGGAAGAACGAAAAGGGCGGGATCATCATCCAGCAACTCAAGAAGCTGGGCGCGTCCTGCGACTGGACGCGGGAGCGCTTCACGATGGACGCGGCGTATTCGCGCTGCGTGCAGAAGGTATTTGTCGAACTTTACAAGAAGGGACTCATTTATCGGGGCAAACGGATGGTGAACTGGTGTCCCGCGTCGCTCACCGCGCTGTCCGACGAGGAGGTGGTGATGAAAGAACAGAAGGGGTTGCTCTACTATTTCAAAGTCGAAGTCGAGGAAGCGCCGGGAACTTTTCTGACCATCGCCACGACGCGCCCGGAAACGATTCCTGGCGACACCGCCGTGGCGGTAAATCCGAAAGACCCGCGTTACGCGCATCTCATTGGGAAGCGGGTCGCGCGTCCGCTGCCGGCGGAATTGCCGCGCGAGAAGAAGCTCATTCCCATCATCGGCGATGAGCAGGTGGACTTCGAGTTCGGCACGGGCGTTTTGAAAGTCACGCCCGCCCACGACAAGGCGGACTTTGAAATCGGTTTACGCCACAAGCTAGACATCCTCGAAGTCATTGATGCGACGGGTCACATGAACGAATTGGCGGGGGCGGACTTGAAAGGTTTGGAGCGTTTCAAGGCGCGCAAAGCCGCCGTGGAAAAACTCACGGAACTCGGCGCGCTGGCAAAGGAAGAACCTTACACTAATAACGTGGGGTACAGCGAACGCGCAGATGTGCCGATTGAGCCGCGCTTGAGCGAGCAATGGTTTTTGAAGTATCCGAGCGTGGAGCAGGCGCGCAAGTGTGTGGAGCAGGAGGGAAGCGCGACCGTCCCGGTCGCGGCATCAGGCGTTTCGCCGGATGCTTCGCCGCGCCTGGGGATTCCGTTCGGCGGGACGCCGAACGGTGCGGACGGGACGTCCGCGCTCCCCAAAATGCAATTCCATCCGCAACGGTGGGCGAAGGTTTATGACCATTGGATGGCCGGAATTCAAGATTGGTGCATCAGCCGCCAGCTTTGGTGGGGACATCGAATTCCAGTGTGGTCCTTATTGAAAGTGTATTCGCCCGCTTCAGCTTATACGGCCAATGCTACAGATTCATATTTACGCAAATTGGGAGAAAGCAGGCGATCAGATATTGTCGTTCAATACACTGGCATCGATAATTCTCCCAGCGGTAAAAAAGCAATTAAGGCCCATGTTTGTCTTGATGCCAGTGCGGAAAGTATTGCGCCTGAATTGGAGGCGTATGGTTTCAATCAAGATCCCGACGTGCTGGACACGTGGTTCAGTTCGTGGCTCTGGCCGTTTGCGACGATGGGGTGGCCGGAGCAGACGGAGACGCTGAAGAAGTTTTATCCGACGACCGACCTGGTCACCGGGCCGGACATCATTTTTTTCTGGGTGGCGCGCATGATCATGGCGGGATACGAGTTCATGGGGGAGATGCCTTTCAAGAATGTTTATTTCACGGGAATTATCCGGGACAAGCAGGGGCGGAAAATGTCCAAGAGCCTGGGCAACTCGCCCGATCCGCTGGATTTGATCGAGCAATACGGGGCGGACGCGCTGCGCTTTGGGGTGATCCGGTCCGCGCCGCTGGGGCAGGATGTGCTCTACGATGAACAGCAGGTGGAATTGGGCCGGAATTTTTGCAACAAGCTGTGGAACGCCTGCCGTTTTCGCCAGATGCAGCCCGGCGAGACGGAGGGGGAGATCCGCCCGGAGCTTCTGACGCCCGATGACAAATGGATTCTGCTCAAGCTGGACCAGGCGATCGTGGAATTGACCGAGGCGCTGGCGGCCTACAAATTCAACGAGGCGGCGCAAACGCTGTATCGCTTTTTCTGGAGCGAGTATTGCGACTGGTATGTGGAGGCGTGCAAAGCCGCGCTGACCGGGGCCGGCGCCGCCGCGCGGCGGGCCAACACCCTGGCGGTGATTGATTTTGTGTTGTCAAACACCTTGCGGCTGTTTCACCCCTTTCTGCCGTTTATCACGGAGGAGCTTTGGCACGGGATGGGTTTTCACCTGGATTTGCCGGCGGAGCAGGGGGGCGACACCATCATGTTCGCGCGCTGGCCGGCGGCGCTGGACGCGGATTTTCGCGCGCATTACAGGCTGGACGGGCGTTTCCTGAACGAGGTGGACGCGCGGAATGAATTCATCACGCAAGGGCGCAATCTGCGCCGCGCGGGGGGCCTGCCGGGAAACAAAAGGGTCAAATATATTTTCAAGCCGTCCGGGAAGACGGATGCGCCTGATCTGGCGGTGATGAAACAGTTGCTCAACGCCGAGCCGCTGGAGGCGCGGGACGATTACACGCCGGAGCGCGGGACGCCCGCGGCGCGCTCGGAGTTGGGCGAACTCTATTTGCCGCTGGAGGGGTTGACGGACCTGGAGGCGGAGAGGGAACGTGTGAGAAAGGAGATGGCCAAAGTCGAGGCGGAGATCCAGAAGACCGAACAGAAGCTGGCGAATCCCGCCTTTGCGCAGAAGGCGCCCCCGGCGGTTTTGGAAGAGCACCGGAAGCGTTTGGCCAACTGGCAAGGCGAGTTGGAACGGCTGCGGAAGGCGTTGGAGTCGTCCGGGGGTTGATGGCAGGCTCCCCCAGGCGACAGGGACCGATTCAGTCGCGGCTTGGGCCGACACCGGACCAGAGGAAGGATTGTTGGGCGGCCAGTTGATAGTCCCCTTCCCAGAGGGAGACGCGCCAGGCGACCAATTGGCCGAATTGTTGGAAATCCTGCCCGTTGATCTGGAAGTCGGACCAGTTGCTAAACCATCCATTCTTCTTGACTGGTATTTCCAGGATGGTGGTGTGGATGGAGTTGTTGAGCACGCCGCGCAGTTCGGCGCGCAATCTGACCTTGTTCCAATCCACGCCGCCGGCTTTCCACTGGACGGCCAGGCTGAGGCCGGCCTGTTGGGCGGGATGCTTGCGCAACCAGAGCTGATAGGCGTCGCGTTCGTAGAGGCTGGGAGACAGCGCGTGACGCCCGTGGGCGTCGAGCAACTCGGGCAGGGTTTTGATGATTTTTCCGTCCGCCGCGGAGAGCGTCCGCGGCGTCATCAGGCACGCCAGGATGAAGAAAAGGGACAAGCGCCGCATGGCGGGATGAATACCAGCCTGCCGCCCCGATGGCAAGCCCGCACGGGGCTTCTTGGTTGGCGGGCCCGAAGAATCAGCAATGTGCCTGGGGACGGACTCAAACAGGGGGGCCGGTTTCGGATGAAAGATTCCGTCGGCGGGACGCCGACGGAGGCGGTCGAGACGCACTGCTGAAAAACTCCAATGATTGGGGGGCTGGTGAAATAGCGCATAAAGGGCTTGCCTCCGCTGGCGGGAGGTTGTTTATTAACGCATTGTTTGTTTGGCGCAGGAATTCTCATGCAAACCAAAACTGACGTTGGTTATAATTCAAAGGTCGAAGGCGGCGTGGTGCATACGCGGCTGGACGCGGCGGCGAACTGGTGCCGCAAGAATTCGCTCTGGCCCATGCCGATGGGGCTGGCCTGTTGCGCCATTGAACTGATGGCGGTGGGCGCCAGCCGGTTCGATATTTCCCGCTTCGGCTCGGAGGTGATGCGTTTTTCGCCGCGGCAATCGGATGTGATGATTGTGGCGGGCACGGTAACTTATAAAATGGCGCTGGCGGTGAAACGAATTTACGACCAGATGGCCGAGCCTAAATGGGTGATCGCCATGGGCGCGTGCGCCTCGACCGGCGGGATGTACCGCAGTTACGCGGTGCTGCAGGGGGTGGATCATATTCTGCCGGTGGATGTGTATGTGGCCGGGTGTCCGCCGCGTCCCGAGGCGTTGCTGGACGCGTTGATCAAGCTGCAGGGCAAGGTGGCCAAAGAGCCGTTTCTAGCGACGCAAAAACAAGTGGCCTGAGCGGACGGCCCAATGGAATAACTTGCGATGTCTCCCGTTGAACTGGCGCAGAAACTGAAGGTCCGGTTCGGGAATTTGATTTCCGAGCCAAAGGAGTTTCGCGGGGAAATCACTGTGGAACTCTCCGACGCGGACGTGCTCGCCGAAGTGTGCGCGTTCGCCAAAACGGACCTGGGGTTTGATTTTTTGGTGGATATCACGAGCATTGATAATTATGGGGAGGATCCGCGGTGGACGCTGGTCTATCATCTCTACGGCCTGGGCCATCATGGCGCGCTGCGCTTGAAGACCGCCGTGAGCGAGGAGTTGTCCGAGGTTCTGACGGTGACGGGGGTTTGGCGCACGGCGGAGTGGCACGAGCGGGAAATTTTTGACATGATGGGCATTCGTTTTCGCGGCCATCCGGATTTGCGGCGGATTTTGATGTGGGAGGGGTATCCGCATTATCCGCTGCGGAAGGATTTTCCGCTGGCGGGCAAGCCAACGGAGGCGCCGGAAATCGCCTTCACGGAGGGCGCGCCTGAGGAAGGCGGGCCGTTTGTCACTGTGGCGGGGGGTAAAGACGCGATGTCGCGCGAGCCGCGGGCGCGCGTGCCTGAGAGCGCGCCGGCGGATTTGAGCACGGGGCTGGAAGCCAAAGAGACGCCGAAGCAGCCCGAAACGCCGGGCGTGGAGACAAAGGAGTTTATCTGATGGCCACGGAAATCCAATATCCCGATCCGGCGGCCCGCCTGGCGGCGGGGGCGGCGTCCCCGGCGGCGGATGAGTTGCCGGACATGCACGGGGAAAAAATGGTCCTGAACATGGGGCCGTCGCATCCCGCCACGCACGGCGTGCTGCGAATGGTGCTGGAGCTGGACGGGGAGATCATCACTAAAGCCACGCCGGAGGTCGGCTACCTGCATCGCGGCGACGAGAAGATCGCGGAGAACATGACCTACACCCAGTTCATCCCTTACACGGACCGGCTGGATTATCTGGCGCCGCTGGCGAACAACGTGGCCTACGCGCTGGCGGTGGAAAAGCTGATGGGTCTGGAGCAGGCGCTGCCGCCGCGCTGCCGGTACATCCGGGTGATCTGTTGCGAGCTGGCCCGGGTGTCGGCGCATCTGCTCGGCCTGGGGTCGTTTGCGATGGATGTCGGGGCGCTGACGGTTTTCTTGTTTACATTCACGGAGCGGGAGAAGATATACAATTTGATCGAGGCGCTGACCGGGGCGCGCCTGACGACCAGCTACACGCGGATTGGGGGATTGTCCCGGGACCTGCCGCCGGGCTGGGTGGGGCAATGCCGGCAGTTTCTGGAGGAGGTGGTGAGGAACATAGATGAGACGGAACAACTGCTGTCGCGCAACCGCATTTTTGTGGATCGCACGCGGGAGGTGGGGGTGATTTCGCGCGAAGCGGCGATTGATTTTGGATTGACCGGCCCGAACCTGCGCGGCAGCGGAGTGGAGCATGACCTGCGCAAGGAGCATCCCTACCTGGTGTACGACCAGTTGGAGTTTGACGTTCCGGTGGGTTCGGTGGGGGATTGTTACGACCGTTATCTGGTGCGCATCGAGGAAATGAGGCAGAGCGTGCGGATATTGCGGCAGTGCCTGGAGAAGATTCCCGGGGGCGCCGACAACGCGGCGGGAGAGCCGATTGATATTCCGGACGGCAAAACGGTTTTGCCCTCCAAGCACAAGGTGCTGACCAGCATGGAGGAATTGATCCACCAATTCATGCTGGTGACCGAGGGGGTCAATGCGCCGCCTGGGGAGGTGTATTTTGGGGCGGAGAATCCCAAGGGCGAGCTGGGTTTTTACATCAACAGCCGGGGCGGCGGCACGCCATACCGCATGAAGATACGGTCGCCCTCGTTTGTGAATCTGAGCATTTTATCGCATCTGATGCCCGGCCACATGGTCAGCGACACGGTAGCCATATTCGGCTCGCTGGATTTTGTGATGGGGGAATGCGACCGCTGAAGAAAGAAGCATGAAAGTGAAATTGCCATGAGTTTTTCCGTGCCGGCAGATTTGGAGGCGGAGTTGGACGAGCTGGTGACGCATTATCCGCAGAAGCGGAGCGCGTCGCTGATGTTTCTGCACGCCTTGCAGGAGCGGTTCGGGCATGTCTCCCCCGAGGCGATGGAGTGGACGGCCCAAAAGCTGGGACTCCAGCCGATCAACATTTACGAGCTGGTCACTTTTTATCCGATGTTCCGGCAGGAGCCGGCGGGCCGGTACCAGATCAAGGTTTGCCGGACATTGAGCTGCGCGCTGGGGGGCAGCCACGAGTTGAAGGCCCATATTTGCAAGGAGCTGGGCTTGGACCCTTCGGAGCCCGGCCCCCAGACGACGGCCGACGGGAAATTCACCGTGGAATTTGTGGAGTGCCTGGCCAGTTGCGGCACGGCGCCGGTGGTGATGTGCAACGAGGATTTTTACGAGGGGGTGACGAAGGAGGAAGCGGCCCGGATTCTGGCGAAATGCCAATGAGGCTGAGGCGGGCGTTTGCCTGGCGTTTTAGCCGACCAGGAGGGCCGGGAAAAAAATCGGAGAAATCGGAGAAATCGGAGGTTTTGGAGGAGGGGCATTGGGTTTCCAGCGGGAGGGATAAACGGCCCCGCCGCCTGAGGTTGTGTCAACTATATTAGTTGCAAATTGTTGGTTATCAAGGGTTATTTTTGACACCCTGCTGATGGATTGGGAGGTCTCCTTACTGATAGCGATAGAGTTTGACATGCTGGATGGCGGGGCCGTCGTGTGGAAAGCGCAGGCCGCTGCCGGACTGGTTGGCCGCGGCGGCCTTGGCCTGGTCGTACTCCAGCACACAATCGTCCCCGCCCAGGAGACGGGTCACCACCCAGCGGCCATTTTCAAAGCGGCCCGCTTCCACCCTGGCCAGGCCGGCGATGGGCGGTCCTTGGGTGGCGGGGAGGAAGGTGACCTGGACATCGGCGCCAGCCACGAAGAACTCATCCTGGCCCGAGGCGATGACGAGGGCATAGCCGACGTCGGGGATGAGATCGGGGGCGCGGCGATTGCGGGTGAGATTGACGTTGACCGTGTAGCCGCCCAGATTGAGGTCACTCATCTGGTTGCTCTTGTTGAGCCACGCCGCGCCGGTGGCGCCTGAGGTCTGGCGCTCCAAGATGAGGGGGCTGAGCTGGGCCAGGACCTTGTAGGCTTTGGAAAAGGGGAGGTTGGCGACGTCAGGCGGCGCCGAGACGGCGGCGCCGGTTGCGGAACGGATGCCGCCGGTCCTGGACAATTCTTCGATGCCCATAGCCGAGTAGCCGACGGCGTTGATCTGACCGATGGCGAAAAAGGCATTGGCGGCGCCGCCGACATTATCGGACGACTCCGGAATGAAAATGGTGTTGCCGTTGCGGCTGTAGCGGGTGACCAGTTCGGCGAAGTTGGGCAGATAGATGTCGGGGCAAAGCATGTCAATGTGCGGGCCGCCCGCGCGCCAAATGTCGTGCATGTGATCCTGCGGGCCGCCGCTGGGATAGTCGCCCGGCCCTTTGTCTTCGGGCTGGACGATCCAGGTGTTGACGTACATCGGGACGGGGTACTGGGCCTTGCCGGCCTCCGCGACCTTGCTGATGTAGCGGGAGTAGTTCCACGCCATGAAGACCTCGTCGGCCCTGCCCGGACCGACGCCGAAGACTTGTTCCCAAGTGCCGGAAGACTTGAAGCCGGCAGCGCCCCAGACTTTGAGGGTTTCAGGCAGGAGGGAAGCTTTGTGCGCCTGGAGATAGTCGGTCAGTTCGGAGGGAACCGGCTTGGCGAAAAGGGAGTCGGCCACCGCCGAGCGGTCCCGGGAATCGCCGATCAGACCGACTTCATTCTCCAGTTGGATCATGATCGTGGTGCGGGCCAAGGGTCCACTTTCCTTAATGTGGCGCATAAAGGCGGCGAAGGCTTTCGCGTCGGCGTCCCGGTTTTCGTCACACAGGGTGGTGAGGACCTCAACGGTCTTGTGTCCGGCGAGTTGGGCGCGCGGGAAGCGGACCTGGTTGGCCATGACCCAAGCCGGAGGGAAGCTGGAGAGGCCGTTTTTCCAACTGCCGAACCAGAGCCAGGCGATGCGCATGTTGTTGGCCCTGGCGTCGCGGACGGCGTTGTCGGCGAAGGTGAAATCGAACTTGCCTTCCTGAGGCTCGATCCAGGCCCAGGCAATGGGGACCAGAACTGTGTTCAGGCCGATTTTCGCCAGTTGCGGCCAAACTGGCTTCATGTATTCAGGGCTGGAGGCGGCGGTGTTCATGAGTTCGCCGGCCAAGGCCAGGAATGGCTTGCCATCCACAATCAACTGGGTGGCGCCGCCGCGCTTCTCCAGGTGGGGGATGGACGAATCGGATGCCGTGGTTGCGGGTTGGGAGCGGGCGGAGAGCGCAGCCAATGCGCAGGCCGCGGCGAGCCGGCAAAATGTTTGAAGTTTCATAGTTCGATAGATTGGGCTGATTGCGGGTTTTTGCAAGGTGTTTTTGCGACGGTTCGCCGTTGCTGCCGGCGAATTGGAGGAATATCTGTGAGATTGGTGACCGGAGAGTGCTGATGCCGGGGGGGGCCGGGCTCAATCACTGACATTCGGTTGTGTACGGTTAGATTGCAGATGGCGTCCCAGCGGCGAGAATGGGAGGAGCACACGCCGGCTAACATTATGGCACTTTTCGTTCCCCTCAGCTTGCCTCAATTGTTTTGTGCGTGGCGTTTACCCCTGTTTTCCAGACGGATTATCGGTTTTGAATGAAAGCTGCTGATATTCCCTCAGCAATTGGTAGGTGTTCACGGGAGGCACCATCAGCACCGACAATGGCAGTCTGGCGGTAATGTTGCTCACAAACTCTCGGACGTATGGAATGATATGCGCCACCGCCACATGGTCTTTAAATTCGTCCCATGTCATATTTGCCTCAGAATGGCGAGTGTAGGTCACGGCAAACGTGCATTGGAATTTGCACGGCGGATTCTCAATCCCCCGCATCAGATCGAAAGAGATGGTTATTGCCAAAACCTTTCCATCAGAAATTAACGCCCGGGTAAAGTGTGTAATTCCCAGCGAGAACTTAAGGTCAACCTCTCGTTTTACGCCCCCCACACTGCATTCCAAAAGATGAACGCTCTCAATAGAGATGCCCGCGCTTTTAGTTTCGTCCATTTCAGCACTCCTAAGCCGCTAAAGCTAATTCCTGATTTTCAGCACTGGCGCATACCGACTTCGGATATTCCCATTCCCCCTCAACAGCACCTGCTTGCAAAACGGTCGCCAAGTCGTAATTGTCAACTGCGACCGCGCGAACTTGGCTCGCAATTCCGTGTGATGCGGCGATAATTTGTTTCCAAGGCGCCACAAGCTCTGGATAATACTTCTCGGTGGTTGCTTCATCCCTCACGAGGGGCGTTATCGCGAAAGCGGAATTAGCGCACAGTTTTTCGTCAATGTCCAAAATCTTATCCTTGACCCACTTCGTCGCTATCGACTCGACGCCATAAACGGCCACGCCAAGATGAAATGGATCGTCGCCAACCAGTTCAAACTGAATTGTGACTGTCGGAAATGCCGCGTTCAGCATTGTCCGCACGTACGTTTTAAGCTCGTCAATAGTCATATTCTCTTGGCCCCGCCCGCTAACTGGATATGGTGCTTACGAATTGAATCGGCGTCTTTGAGCAGTTCCTCAAGTTCTTTTCGATCAACATCTTCTGGTTTGTAATCGGCAACCATCCTTAAACTAAGCAGTTCGTTCAATTTTCGTCGAAAATATACCCCCTTGCCCCCTTCTCCCCCAACGATTTCCAGAGCTTTTCGATGCACATTGTCAGACGTGTCCAGCGTCATCGTTCCGCGATGTATTGCAAACCCCTTGACCGCCTGAAACACCGCGTAGTAAATGCGATTAGCGGCACTGTTTACGTGTCCCCGCTCCAGGCATTCCTTTCCTTCAGCCCAGGTGGCGGCTGATTTGTCAGAAAAAATATTTGGCATTTCTGATTAACCTTGCCCCAATCTAACGCAGATCAAGCGGGGGAGTCAATGTAGTTCCACTTCAAAAATAAACCAAAATTGCCGCTTGACAAATAACGATAATATTGGTAGTATTCTACCAACATTATGAATGCAGCACAAAAAATCATTGAGAAATTCGGCGGCCAATCGGCTTTGGCAAAACTCCTTGGCAAGGGCCAAAGCACCATTCAACATTGGGCTTCGACTGGCTTAATCCCGGCAAAATGGCAACCACGACTTCTTGCGCTCGCGGGGCAGCAAGGAATTGCGCTTGGCTCCTCAGAGTTTATGGAGATCAAGTCAAACATCGAAGTATTGCCTAAACTTCCAGAGGCAAAATGGATGGGCTATCTTCCAATTGGAGCCGCCCAGCTTCCGGTTTTCGTCTTGGACGATGGACGACGCGTGATTAGCAGGACGGGCGCAACGGGCATTCTGACCAAAAACAAGGGCGGGGGGAATCTTGAAAGTTATTTAGCGGTTGAGGCGTTAAAGGGTTACGTTCCGTCTAATATAGCGATGGTTGAGTTTTCCGTCGAAGGGGTTGTCAATAAGAAGGTCATGGGTATCGAGGCTGAAACTTTCATTGATATATGCCGTTGTTACGTCAAAGCCCAAGATGATAAGGCACTAAAAACAGACCGGCAAAATGAAATGGCCACTAGTTGCAGCATGTTTTTGGCGGCGTGTGCCAAGACGGGGCTGATTGCCCTTATTGACGAGGCAACGGGTTATCAATACGCCCGCGCCGAAGATGCGCTGCGGGTAAAGCTCCGAGCTTTTCTTGAGAAGGAAATGCGTCCTTGGGAAAAGACGTTTCCCGATGAGCTTTGGATTGAATTTGCACGGCTTACGAACTGGAAAGGCAGCGTTACACAACGCCCGAAATACTGGGGCAAGCTGGTAATGGAACTGGTTTATGAATATCTGGACGAGGATGTCGCAGAGTGGTTAAGGACGAACGCCCCCGCCCCACAGGGCAATATGAGTTATCACCGCTGGCTAACCAGCCAGTATGGGCTGAGAAAACTTGTCGAGCATATCTGGATGTTGATTGGAATGGCGCGGAGTTGCCAGACCATGCGGGAGCTTCGAGATCGAATGGCGATGCAATTTGGCCGCGAACCGTTTTTGCTCAATATGTATATCCCAGCCCAGCAAAAGCAGTTACCACTTGAAAATGGGCTGGGGAAAACAGCACAAGAGTAATCGTAAATGCTTAATAATCAACGATAAAGTTCCCGTGGAAAATGGACTATAAAATCACCACCGTCCCAATTAGCCGCTTTTCGGCGCGGCTCTCCTCGGAGTTGTCCCTCGGATCGGCGCTTCTTAAAAACAGGTTGGTCATTTTGCGAGCGCGATGCTGTCCCAAATAAACCCCTGTGAATACAGGGAAAACCCG
>Ga0181536_10001806_pt1 | contig 24849 bp, 25 predicted proteins | sample PEATcosm2014_Bin_41_FD_121105 | JGI IMG/M metagenome (GOLD analysis project Ga0181536, IMG submission 121105) | Peatland microbial communities from MTU Mesocosm Facility, Houghton, MI, USA - PEATcosm2014_Bin17_60_metaG | ecosystem: Environmental > Terrestrial > Soil > Wetlands > Peat | place...
AAAACCGTTCGCCTTCCCGCCGGAATCACTGTTCGCCTTCACCCCGGAATCCTTTTCGCCTTCACCCCGGAATCGTTTTCACGTTCCTCCCGGAATCCTTTTCGCCTTGCCCCGGAATCCGCAAGCACACCCTTGGGAATTCGACCGCCCAGCACCTGGTACTTTTTCGGGTGCTTCAGAAAATCTACGACCTCAACCAGTTCGGCCTTGGCTTCATCCACACCTTCCACATCTGCGAAGGTGACCTTGAGCTGCGACGATTCATCATGGATCTTGGCGCGATTCTTGCCGAAGGTCAGCGGACCGCCCGCCTGCCCCATCCGCTGCATGCCCACCCGGTAGATCCACGCCAGAAAAAGCAATGGAACTACCCACGAGGCCAGAACATACAACCACCCCCAGCTACTTTCCGTTTTCCCTGAGAACTTGACTCCGTGGGCTTCCAATTCTTTCAAAACCGCCGTCTCATCCATCCCCGGCAGGCGCGCGGCCGTCAGGATTTGTGGACCAACAGCCTTCCCCGAAGTCTTCTCTTCTCTTAACAGGCCGATTAACTTCTTATCGGTGATCTGGACCTCCACTAAATGGCCAGCCTGCACCTGGGCCAGAAACTCGCTATAGGCAACTTCTTTTGGCCCTGTGCCGGCAAAAGTCCTGCTGAGCACGTAAATCAACACTACCGCCGTCAGTACGTTGGCAGCCGTGTATAACCACTGATTTCTTTTCGTCTTTTCCATGTTCGATCTCTCACCGGGCTATCAAGCCTCATAGTTTCGGTTTCTCAAATGCGAGTGTCGCACTCTCATTTGAAATCAATCATTGCGGTGCCGAGGCGCGATTCTGGCGTTCGACTGCATCCTCCGGCGCACGTTACTGTACAACCCAGATCGGCTCTTCATTACTGAGCTGTGCTTTCTTGGCGACGATTTCGAGCGTGTGGTGCCGTAATTTCGCATCCACGTGGTTCGGGTCGATCGGGCAAGGCAGATCCATCTGGGCTACTAGCCTAGAGCCCTGGTTTCCTCTTCATGGTGACGCTTTCTATGGTGCTCATGCTCGCCGACGACAACCATTGAAGCTGGCAACACGTCAATGTGGAGCTCCTCCGATTTGAAACCGGCAGCATCCACAGTAACGTGCAAGTCTTGGTCGGTCTCGCTCAGTTCAATCAGGGGCTGACAGAGTAGTTCGCTTTCGGCAGCGAGCCAGTCATCAAGCGCGTGGCCGCCCTTTCGCCCTCTATGCTCGAACAACTCGTAAGCGCGGTTACGCACCCGATCTACGATACGAGCGACTGCTGATTTTAACCCTCCATCCGCCTGTACATTTCGAATCGTGACTATTGGCATTACGTGCGTTCCTTTCCTGGTGGTGCACAGGCAAGGCAATTGCCAACCGCGTCTGATTCTTCCGTCACGTTCAGCCTACGCTGATCCGGGTTCCAAGAGCTGCTGGCGACAGATTAGGAGGAGGCAGCACTCTGGCACGTCACCCGGGATGCCGGCGAGAAGTCAGTTGGCAGCACAATAGTCGATATGCGGGCCATACTTGGGCCTCCGTCTGGAGAAGTGCATCCGTAGATCCAGTACGCAAGTGGACATACCGGCTTGGGCAAATCGCGCGATTGGCTTCAGCAAGCCCGAGGAAAGTGATTGGAATCTGAACACTGTGGCTTGGATCGAGACAGGAGTGCAACCTCAAGGCCGACGGAACTTCCTCAGCCATGCAGTGCATGCCAAACTGCCGGCGGCAGCGTAGTTGCTAACGTCCAATCCAGTTGGACGGTTCTTGGTCTTATTCCGGGATCTGCATCTTTTGCGCTAACCTGTTGATAAAAGGAGACGATGTGGCGGATCGATCGATAATGAACACAACTGTCTTGCTGTTGAGTTCTGAACCTGTCGTGCGCTCGGTTATCAGGGAAATACTAGAGCGCGCGGGATATACGGTTCTCGCGACAGGAGACATAGGGAAAGCCGTAGACGCTTTGCATGAATGCACACCTGATCTGTTAATAATCCACCCCTATGTCGCTGATCTGCCAGGACTTGAAGCAGCTAAGTACTTGCACAACAAGTGCCCGACTATGCGTGTTCTGATGGTGGCAGGTCTCATCGATGATGATCGCCTTGAGATTCGCGTAGAACTGCAGGGATTTAAGATTTTCCCAAAGCCATTTACTGCCGCCCAACTGCTCGGTGAGGTTAATGAAGTACTCAGTGCAACTGGCGCAGCAACAGACTAGCGTCTCCCAGCCGAAAGGAATCGCCCGGAACTCCGTTGAAAGTAGCAGCTCCCGCGTAACCCACTCTACGACGCCTTTCTCCGTTTGACAACGGCCGTCTTAGGCGGAGTCATTGCTTCCAATTCCCTGATGAGCGCTGGGATCTGTTTGTACCCCGTGATGCGGCGGAACTGCTTCTCGGCCACCAGGAGTCCCGACCCCACCCAGCGCTCACGCTGGTCGCCACCGTGCCAGCGTTTCACGTTCCTACATACCCGCTCCACAATTGAAAACGCCGATTCGATCACATTGGTGCTGGCCATGGTCTTCCGCAACTGGATCGGCAGACGGAGCCGATGCACCGTCAGCGTCTCCTCCATCCCTTCCCCCAAACTCCGTGCCGCACTCGGATTGAGATCCATCAGCTCGCGGTGCAACACGTTCAGCGCTTGCTTGGCGGCACCGTAATCTTCCAGAGCGTAGGCCGCGTTCAGCTTCTTCGCGATGGCCGGTTTCTGTTCATCGGTGAGATGATCCAACACATTCCGCCGTTTGTGAACTTGGCAGCGCTGGATCGCTGCCGACTCGCCGGCGTGCTTCTTCACGGCGGCGCTCAGCGCTTTGCCACCGTCCAGAATATAGAGTCGCGACTCGCTGAAATCCAGCCCGCGCTCCACCAGGTCGGCAAGCAACTCACCCACTACTGTCGCGTTTTCCGTCGCGCCCTGCCGGATGCCCAAGATCATTTTCCGCCCGTCTTCACCGATCCCCAACGCGGCCACCATCTGCTGCCCTTCAAACGGCGTCGCGTCGATCAGCAAGGCACATAGCCGCGTCTTGTCCAATCGACGCTCCATCATCACTTTCAACTTTTCCCGGCTCGCCTCGATGAAATGCTCGCTGATCGCGCTCTTCTCCAGTCCGTATGCTTCGCTGAACTCACGCACCGCCTGGCCGTATTTCCTCGTGCTCAAACCGAGCATTAACTTCGCCCACACCGTCTCGGTCAGCGGCTCGCCACGGTGGAACATCTCATAGCTGCCCAACCGGACTTTCTTGTCGTCAGTCGTCCGCACGCGCGGCCGTTCGATCGGCACCTTCTGCCCCATCACCACGCAGTAGCCGCGCTCGCTGCCCCACCGGCTCGCTGTCCTTTCCACCTGCCGCTGGCTGCGCTCACCGGCCAACTCACGGACCTCCTCTTGCATCAGCAGATCCATCAACTGCAATCCCGCCTGACGAATCAATTCACCCACGCCCCTACGCAACCAGCCGATCATCTCGGCCATGGGCAACACCATCTGTACTGACGGATTTCCATCCGCCGCCATTTCCGCGAGCTGCTTTACTGCTCGCTGCGATTCAATCTGATATGGTTTCTTCATAGCGACTCTCTTTTTCTCGGCAAAAGAAAATTCGCTCTCAGCCTATCAAGGCTGGGAGCGGGGAGTCGCTACTTTCTACGATCTACCGGGCATTTCGAACCGAAACTCTAACGGCTATCCATTTGCGAGGGAAATCACCTGGAATGGCCAACTAAAAGTAATGCATCTATCGGATGCGGAGCATATATGACGGCAGGCAAAGGAGTTACCACAAAGGTGCTTTATTGGAGCGACTTGAAACCGCTCTGCGCTTCAGGTGGCCCGTGCATTACGATCACCCTACCAGCATTTCATCATGGTGCCCAGGCGCTGCCGCATTCGACCAATCTCAAAGCTGCGGTGCGGCAAGCCCAGCAACTCCTGCTCAAGCAGAGCTTGTCTGAAGAGGGAGAGGGACTGTTGGCGCCCATCCGCGAGCTGGCAGAGGACCCCGAGATGAACGCAAGTGGTCGGGCCAGGATGATCTTCCGCTCACCCGGCGGGTTCCGCCAGTTCTATCTGCCCGGGCTGGTGCCGCTCCGCACTGTGGTGGGACCGTACTGCCACATCTTGCCGTTTCTCAACCAACTTTGCGCCGATCGGGAGTTTTACATTCTCGGATTGAATGAAAAACACCTTCATCTGTTGCACTATACCGATGGCAACTGCGAAGAAGTGCAGCTTCCGGACGGAGTGCCTAAGAACGCCGAAGCGGCCGGCGCTTTCGATCCCCCAGACCACACCCTTCGTGACCAATCCGGAGCCGGCCAGTCCAGTGGCATCCAGTCGGCAGTCGTCTTTGGCACAGGCTCGGAGCGCGAGAAGGCCCATGAACGCTTGCGCGAGTTTTTCAGGCTCGTGGATCAAGGGCTGTCCAAAGTCCTTGCAGGACAGCCACTGCTGCTTTCGGGAGTCGGCTACGAAGTGGCCATTTACCGGCGGGCGGCAATATATCCGTTCTTGATGGAAGGTTATCTCGAGGGAGATCTACACGATCTACGCATACAGGAGATCGCTCACCGGGCATCAGAGCAAGCGCGGATTCAGGCTAGAAAGCAAGCGGAGAAACAACTCCACCTGTTGCGAGAAATGGCTGGCACGAAGAGGACTTCATTCGACATCCACCTGGTTCTGAAGGCTGCTGAGGAAGGCCGGGTGGCGAAACTCATTCTAGGGATAGAGGAAGAAGCAGAGTTCGGAACCACATTGCAAGGGGTTGAATCGGACAGCCAAGAAGGCCTGCTGAACGCGGCTGCTGTTCTCAGTATTCGCAACGGTGCTGAGGTATTCATGTTATCCGCCGACGCGATGGGTCCCCTAGCTCCACTTGCGGCAATGTTCCGCTATTGACCGGATGCCGCACAACGCTGCGTTCGCCGAGGACGATCGACACAGAGAGTGGATAAAAACCGTCAGACGCCAGAACACAAGCGTCCAGTGGACGAACTTCGTTACTTCTTGCTAAGGCGAGGCACCAGGAAGCCAAACACGGCTCCCGCCGTGAATGCCAGTGCTAGAGACCTGATGGAATTACGCTTGATCTTGTGCAGAGTCTGGTCAACGCTATCCTCAACGGCGTATCGACCGCGCTTCAGAAGTCGCTCAGCCGCGATTTTGCCGTCCTCGATCTTGCCGGAAACTGCCGCTTTCGCGTTGTTGACACCTTCCCCAACTCGCTGGACGGTCTCTTTGACCTCGTTCCCGAGGCATGCGGCGCATTCGGCCTCAACCTCAGGATTGCTTTTGACCGTCGATTCATCCAAAGCATTTGCCATAGTCATTCTCCTCTGTTTGTGAAGTACTGCAATGCGATGCCCAATTCGGAGACAGATAACAGAAGACGAGTAGCCGCTTCATACGATGGCTTCGGTCTGAGCGAACTGGAGCAGCTCGCGATCAGCCTGGTGCGGACACGGGATCTTCTCGTCTCGGATGATCCTGCCGTCCCGGAAATAGATGTTGCGGTTGGCGTATGCTGCGATGTCGGCTTCGTGGGTGACGACAATCGTGGTAATGCCCTGCTGGCGATTGAGCCGCTGAAAAATCGCCATGATCTCGATACTCGTGCGCGAGTCGAGAGCGCCCGTCGGTTCATCTGCGAGAATGATTTGCGGATTGTTCACCAGAGCGCGCGCGATTGCGACGCGCTGCTGCTGGCCGCCGGATAGCTGATTCGGGTGATGATCGGCCCGTTCTGCGAGACCCACCGAAGCCAGCGCCTGAAGCGCCCGGGCCCCAGGATCGGGCACCGGCTCAGTTGTGTACAGGAGTGGGAGTTCGACGTTCTCAATCGCGCTGGTGCGGGCAAGCAGGTTGAACTGCTGGAACACGAAGCCGATTTCGCGGTTGCGGATTTCGGCCAGTTGATCGCGGTCCATCTGTTCCACACTGATCCCATCGAGCCAATAGCTTCCGGAGGTCGGTTTATCCAGACAGCCCAGGATATTCATCAGAGTCGACTTTCCCGAGCCTGACGGCCCCATAATCGCTACAAAGTCGCCTCGTCCGATTTCGAGTGAAGCGTCCCGCAGGGCGGGAACGGTCAGGTCCCCGACGCGGAACGTCCGGACCAGTTCATCCACTTGGATAATGTTCCGGTTACTCATATCGCAACGCCTCGATTGGGTCCATGTAAGCGGCTTTGCGCGCGGGATAGAATCCGAAGGACACACCTACTAACGCGGAGAAAAGAAACGCCACCACGATCGAACCCGGGCTCACCACTGTCAACCACCCGGCGAAATAAGAAATCAGAACGCTCGCGGTAATCCCGAGCACAATACCAATCGCGCCGCCCGCGACCGACAACGTGACGGCCTCGACCAGGAATTGGCTAAGGATGTCGCGCGTCTTCGCGCCTACGGCCTGACGAAGCCCGATTTCCCTCGTCCGCTCGCTAACCGAGACCAGCATGATGTTCATGATCCCGATGCCGCCGACAATGAGCGACACCGATGCGATCGCCGCCAGCAGCATCGACATGACTCTCGCCGATGTTTCCTGAGCTCTGAAAACCTCCTCCATATTGCGAATGGTAAAGTCGTCGTCCTCGTTGGCCTGCAGGTGATGGCGCTGGCGTAGGAGCGCCTTCATCTGCTCCTGCACGTCCTGGCTCCGCCCCTCGCGCGCCTGCACAAAAATCGAGCCGACGGCGGCGTAGTTGGCCTGGCTGGTTCCGATTACTTTCTTCTTCGCCGTGCTGATCGGCATTAGGATGACGTCGTCCTGATCCTGGCCCGTGGGCGATTGCCCCTTGGGCACAAGCGTTCCGATCACCGTGAACGGGACCGTCTTGATGCGAATGATTTGTCCAACTGGATACTCACCGTTGAACAGATTGTCGACGACTGTTTTGCCGAGGAGCGCGACTTTGGAGGCTGCCTCCACGTCACTCGTCGTGAACGCCTGGCCTTTTTCTATCTCCAGGTCGCGAATCGGCAGGTAGTCGGGGGTCGTTCCGAGTGCCTGCGTTCCCCAGTTATTGTTTCCGTAGACGACTTGCACGCCACCCCGGACCGCGGGAGAGGCTACGGCGGCGGCATCGCATTCGCGGATGATCGCTCGGGCATCGTCCTCGGTGAGTGTTTGCGCGTTGCCCGTGCCCATGCGGATGCCCGAGCTGGTAATGCTGCCTGAGAGAACGATGATCAGGTTACTGCCGATAGACGCAATCTGCTCCTTGATACGCTCCTCGGCGCCGGATCCGACAGCCACCATCGCGATCACTGCGGCCACGCCGATGATAATGCCGAGCATGGTAAGCGCCGAGCGCATTTTGTTCGTGCGCAGTGCCCGCAAGGCGATTTTCAGGCTGCCTGTAATCTTTCTGGCGTTCATCATCATTACCTAGGCCTCAGGGCTCCTTAAAACCCGAGCCTCTTGGTGCTTCCCTGAGATTGTGAGCCCGACACGCCCGACTTCGCGGCCATCCCCGTGATTACTTCCTGGCCTTCCACCAAGTTGCCGCCGGCTGCCTCTACATGATTGGTGTCGCTGATTCCGGTCTTAATCTGCACGGCTTCTGGTTGACCGTGCAGGTCCAATATGTAGACCGTTTGCACCGGCTGCTGTTGCACGGGGGGTTGCTTTGAAACGGAGCGTGGGTGAAATCGCAGCGCCGCTTTGGGAATTCGAATCGCGTTCGATACATGGCCGGTTAAAATCGTGACGTTTGCTGTCATGCCCGGGAACAGCTTCAGATCCGGGTTGGACACCTCGATCACGACGTCGTAAGTGATCACGTTTTGCACGTTGATCGGCGCCTGCCGGATTTGCGACACTCTCCCGTGGAAAATCTGGCCGGGGTAAGCGTCCACTGTGAAGCTGGCCAACTGGTTGAGGCGGATCGGCCCTACATCGGATTCATCCACATTCGTGTCCACCTGCATTTTCATCAGGTCCTTTGCAATTAAAAAAATGACCGGCGCCTGGAATGAGGCGGCCACAGTCTGGCCGACATCCATGTTCCGCGACTCGACGGTGCCGTCCACTGGCGCGAGGATGCGCGTGTGGTCGAGATTGAGCTGGGCCTGCGCGAGGATCGCCTGGTCCTGTGCCACAACGGCTATGGCCTGATCGAGCTGGGTACGCGCCACTTCGACCGTTTTCTGCGCCGATTCGACCGAAGCCTGTGCGGCATTTACCGCCGCTTGCGCGGCGTCCACGCTCGCGACTGCCTGCTCGTAGTTGGCCTGCGCCGTGTCGGCATCTTCCTGCGAGGTGGCGCCGTTCTTGACCAGAATCTTTCTGCGGTCATTCTCCACTCGCGTCAGTTCCACCGCACTTTGCGCCTTCACCAGGTTCGCCTTCTGGCTGGCCGCGTTGGCCACGGCACTGGCGAGGTCTGATTGCGACTTAGCCAGGGTCGCTTGTGCGGTCACCACGGCGGCTTTCGCGGCGTTCAGTGTGGCTTTCGCCTGGTCGACCGCTGCTTTGAACGGAGCGGGGTCGATCTCGGCCACCAGTTGGCCTTTTCGTACTTTGGTGTTGAAATCGGCGTAAAGCGCGATGATATTGCCGGAAACCTGGCTGCCCACCTGCACTGTAATCACCGCATTCAGATTGCCTGTAGTGGTGACGATGGAATCGATGTCCCCGCGGTCGACGCGGGCGGTGACGTACTCGGGCACGTGGTGGTTGTGTGAGTAGATCAACGCCGCGGTAGTGATCAACATCGCCAGAATGGAGGCGGCGAGCAGCCACTTCCGGGCTGACTTCTTCCGGCCTGAAGGAGGCTGCCGGACGACACTACCGGGTGGGTCAGTTTTCTGGGAAATTTCCGGGGTGTAAATATTCGTCACGCTCTTAGGTCGAGCATGTTGCGGGCCGCGCGCCGGCCGTTGCTCTTCGTTATCTGGCGGTGAAACTGGGTCCTATCGCGCAGCCACGGCGGAAGGCGAATATCCAAGCCCGAAAGTCGGAAGTTTTGCGGTTTGGTGAGGTGGCGAAGTGTTGGACACAGAGTCCAGAAGTAGGCTGGCTCGGCATCGGCCAACGTAACGCACTCTTGCTGTCAGGAAGTACTTCACTCACCGCAAGTTATATGGATTTAAGTAGGCACTGGCGTTTGGTCTACGATTTGCTCTATACACCGCGAAATGGGCCTTCGTTGATCCTGCCCTTTTCCGAAACAATAAGGACAAGGGCCGGAAAACACGCGTCTTCGTAGAGCTGAGGGCAGGAGAAGTCTATCGTGACCACGCGAAAATTTGAGCCTGATGGGGACCACTTAGCAAACTCCCCGGAGACGAAGCGTGCGATATTGCTCGTCAGCCCGCGCGAAGAGGATCACGGGTCCTTGCGAGAGATCCTGAACTACGCCAACTGGGAAATTCACGGTGCCTATCGTTACCAAGAGGCGTTGGCGTGCCTTGAGGCAAACGAGATCGGCGTTGTCATCATTGAACGCGACCTACCCGAACACTGTTGGCAGGAGCTCTTGGATTCAGTGGCGACGATGTGTCATGGACCGAATTTAATCGTTTCCTCCAGGTGCGCCGACGAACGGCTGTGGGCCGAGGTACTGAATTTAGGCGGGTATGACGTGCTGTACACGCCTTTTGAGGCATCTGAGGCGATGCGGGTTATTAGCTTGGCATGGCAGCAGTGGAACCACAGGCGCGCCAAGCCCGCGCAGCGCGAAGTGACAAAAGCCGCTGGTGTTGTCACACCTGCACAGGCTGGCTGACCGGTCTAAGGGATGGGGGTACTGGCGGCGACCAAATCGCTGGCGCAACGGTGTTGCGGGCACTTCTGACTGTCTGGGGCTCGAACTTGCTAGTCGATACCTAACTGGCATCCACCTCGGTGTCTTGGCGCCAATTGCTTGGCAAGTCGTCGATGGAGGAGACGGCTGAAACGAGGAAACAGCTCCAGTAGCGCATAGAGGCCATAGGCCGCCGCGTGCCCCAATTTTGTATGATCGATGCCCATGCGCCATTGCAGCGTTTGGAAGCAGCTTCTTGGCCGCGGGTGGAAGCGCAATGGCGTAGATGACCTGTGCGGTGCAATCTAGTTGCCACGCGACGACGGAAACGCGAAGTTCAAGTGAACTATTTAGTCTGACGGACGCTAGCGAACACGGCATCGGGGTTTGCCGTGATTCATCGCTCATTACCGGACCTAACGCGAAGACCTCTCCGAAACTGAAGGCATCCGGTCAGAGGGCGTTGAATGATGCCCGAGATTCAGACAAGGTGTCCACGATTGAGACAGAGCGAGCCAGCAATGCCGAGTGTCGCGGTTGTTGGCTCGGCAGGCCGATTGCAAATACACCGTCGAAGGCCAGGCGATGCCCATCAACGATGGATATCGTGTGGCCTTTTGGCACGGCTTGCTGGCAATTTCGTTAGCGGGCGACATGCCGTCGCCACGGCTCAAAGACTTCGCCACGATGGAGGTCGAGACTGTGGCACAGATATCCAACCCATGTGAAGGAGTTAACTATGAAGAACGATGTTCAGCTCAAGAATGACGTTGAGCAAGAACTGCGTTGGGACCCAAGCGTTCACGCCGAGCGGATCGGTGTGTCCGTGAAAAACGGGGTCGTAGAACTCGACGGCCACGTTGAGAGTTACTACGACAAGTGGTCCGCCGATCGCGCCGCAATGCGAGTTGCCGATGTGAAAGCGGTCGCGAGCGAGATCAAAGTCGAGCCTTCCGCTTCAGGAAGCCGAACCGATGAGGACATCGCGCGCACGTCCATGAACCACCTGGAGTGGAATTACTCCGTACCTAACACAGTGAAGGTGAAGGTAACTGAAGGATTGGTCACACTTCAGGGCACCGTGGAATGGCAATACCAGAGAGAAGAGGCGGAGCGAGTCGTGCGGTCGTTGATGGGCGTGGAAGGCGTTTTCAATGAGATCACGCTCAAACCAAGGGTTAACGCCGCCAGCGTGAAGGCAAAGATCGAAGACGCGTTGAAACGCAACGCGGAAATCGATGCCAGCCACGTTAGAGTGGAAGCCTCTGATGGAACGGTGACATTGCGTGGCAACGTTCGGTCCTGGGCGGAGCGTGAGGAGCCAGAGCGCGCAGCCTATGCGGCTCCCGGGGTAACCAAAGTCGAAGACCAAATCACAATAGGCTAAATACGCCGCGAAGAACGATTCTGGCGCGGAGGTACCTCAATGACAACCTCCGTGCTCGTTTAGATTGCCATGTTGATTTTTCACTTCACGCAGCTCGGTGAGGCATCACAGCGCGCGGAGATTTGTTCGAGACTTGGCTGCAATTGGAGCAGTCGTTTTTTCTCTAATATAACGATGTTGCTGAGTCGGGTGCTAGGTGCGCCTCTGGCTCGTGTATGGGAATCCTCTGCCTATTTATAGTGGCCGACTCGGTGTGGAAATGGATCCACCGCCTGGGAGGACCCGGTTTGATCCTGCTGGGCATCGTGGACAATACCCCTTTCATCTCTGCCCCGGCGGGAAGCGTGGATGCATTCCTCATCCTACTTTCGGCACACCGCCCCGAATGGTGGGCCTATTACGCCTTCATGGCGATAGTAGGGGAGGTGGCTAGCGGCTATCTGACCTACCGGCTCGCCACGAAAGGGGGACAGCAGACCTTGGAAAGAAAAATAGATAAACCGCGTGCAGAAAAGCTTTACAAGCGCTTCGAGAAACACGGGTTCGCGACAGTATTCACCGGCTCTATCCTACCGCCGCCGTTCCCTTTTACTTCCGTCCTGATGGCTGCTGGAATCATGCAGTATCCGCGCGAGAAGTTCCTGTCTGCGCTGACGGCGGGGCGTGCCGTGCGTTTTCTTGCGGTGGCCTATTTGGGCAGGATCTACGGCCACCAAATGATCGGCTTCTTCTCTCGGCACTACCAGCCAGTGCTGTATGTCCTGATCGCCTTGGCAGTGGCGGTCGGTATTGGTGCCGTGATTTACTTCAAGTGGTACTGGCCCAGGCACGCCGCTAAGAAAGAACAGAGACGGCGGCTTCACGCTGGGACCAGGGGCGGCGCCCTTTTTTGAAGGACACCGCCACTGGATCAACGGTCGGCTACGCTGCGGGCCTGACGCTCCGGCTTGTTCCTCAGCGTTCGCTAATCATGGTGCGGATGGCCGATGGGGACGCCGAACTCAATCCAAAACTCGTTCCCGACGGGTCTATTCTGAACCAGGAAGTCCTTTTGATACTTCAAAATCATGGCGAAACGGTTGAAATGATAACGGATCTGCGGCCCGAAGACTACGTTGCGGCCGCGATTCCCATCCAGATACATCAACCCATTCTCGAGATCGTTCGTGGTCTGCTTGTAGAAGTACCCATTCCCACCGATCGCGAGCCTCTTGGTCACATTCTGCATACCGGCGTACTCCCACAAGAATTCGTTGCCGGAACGATAATGGGTAGCATCGTTGGTGTAGTTGACAATGTACTGAAACCTCGAGCTCACTTCGGTTCTTCCTTGGTTGGGCATGTACGTAAAGGCTCCCGAGGGAGCCGTCGCGTAGTTATGCTGGCCAATATTGACCAAGTCGTTCTTGTTATAGGAGAAGCCGGGAGTGAAGACGTCGAATCCATACCACCAGTTCAGGGCGCCTTTCTTGTACGCAACCGCTGTTTCCACGATCGAGTTTCCAAATCCGGTCTTTTCACCCTTGCCAAAGGGGGCGTCGAGGTGAATGTAATTGAGCTGGGCGGCCACCGAACTGACGAGCGTTCCGCCTAGCACGTGGACACCCCAGTTGTGCACCAGCTTTCCAGCCACAGCGCCGACTCTCAGATGAAAGCCCGGAAGCAGGGCGTGGCCATGGGAATCTACCAGCTCATTGGCCTGATAAAAAGCATTGAACTCATCGAACACCGTACCCCCGGGGGCAGGCATAAGGCCCGGCATTACGGTTTCGACTCCCAGAGGGTAAACGCTACCGCTGCCTTCGGTGGCGTAAGCCGCACCGATCATCAACATCGCAAGACTGAGACACATTGAGAATCGGCGCCAAGCCGTTCGCAAGGTCGGAACTGACGCACTGCCGTTAGATTGCGTGGACATTTTAGACTCCTGATTGTGTAAATGAGACACTTAGTATTTCGTTTTACGGACGACTCCCGTCGTGCACCCGGGGTTCACAAAACGTACTCCTCTTTACCTGCTTCACCAATACTGAGGGAACCCTCGGATTGCAGCTTCCTCACCAGGGCAATGATTTCCTGTTGGGCGGCCTCAACGTCCTTGATTCTGACTGGCCCCATGACCTCCATATCCTCCTTCAGCATTTCCGTCGCGCGGTGCGACATCATCTGCGTGAAGTGGTTACGGACCGCCTCACTGGTCCCCTTGAGTGCAATAGACAAAGTTTTCCGGTCAATCTTTGACACCAGTATCTGCATGCCCTCAGTACTAATGTGCAGGACGTCTTCGAAAACAAACATTAGGTTGCGAATGGTGTCCGCGACAGCCGGGTCTTCTTTCGATACCTCCTTGAGGATCTCTTCGCCGGCGGAGGTGTCCAGCCGATTCAGAATCTCAGCAACCGCACGGACACCGCCATAGGATTCCCTGCTGGTTTCACCCAGCGCCTGCAACCGCTTCCCGATCATCTGTCCGATGCGGACGATGATCTCCGGTGAAATGTTATCCAGGCTAGCCACACGTTTGACGACCTCCGCACGCAGTTCGGCAGGCAGGGCGTTCAGCAGAGCGGCCGCTTGCGCGGGTACGAGATGAGAGACAACCAGCGCGATGGTTTGGGGATATTCGTTGTAAACGAGCTTGGCAATTTGCTTTGGATCCATCTTCTGCATGGCATCAAAGCTCGCCATGTCGCCACCCATGGCCTTAGCAATTCTCTCCAGTAAGGCTTTACTGGTCTCCGGACCGTACGCGCTTGTCAGCATTCGTTGAGCGAATTCCAGTCCTCCCTCGAGATAGTATTGCCGGGCATCCATGACTTGAGTCGCCTCTTCTACGACTGCCTCAACCTCCTGGCTGGAAACGGCAGCGAGCCGGGCCACCTCGCGGCTGAGTTTCTCGGCGTCCGCTTCGGACAGTTGGCGCAGGATCTTGCCTCCGGACTGTTCACCAACTACGAGCATGAGAATGGCGGCTTTGCGGAGACCGGATACGGGAGGAAGGGCCGGTTTTGTTTCAGTCGCTGGCATAGGTCACTCAGTCTCTCTCATCAGACAATTCTCAATTCAGGTGGAGTGCAGACACTCAATGCAGACGGCGCGGTGTATTCCGGCGCTCCCAACCGTAGCATCGTATTTCCACTTATCGTTCAGTGCGCAAGCAATTAACCCGTCCGCAGGGTGGCCCAAGACAAGGACTGACCCCTCCGTCAACGTCAGAAAATCACAGGCACGAATGGTGGCTTTGATCTGGGCTTCTAACTCGACCCCAGCTCTTAGTAACAGGTTCAGAGTCTGCTTTTGCTCGGCTTCATCCACTTCGATAGCCTGTGCAGACCACTGCTTGTCGAACCTCTGCACCATGCTCTTTACAATCAGCGATGGAATCGCCAGGTTAATCATGCCGGTGTTTTCACCGATCCGAAACTCGATGCCGATTGCCAACACTGCCTCTCCCGGGGCAAGGGCGCCGAGCAGTTGGCGGCCACCTTCGTCTGACTCCATGGTGAACTCGACATCCGCCACGCCGCGCAAGGTGTTCGTCAAGTCATGAAGGATGATACGGTACAGGCGATCCAAAAGATGCCACTCCAGCTCAGTCAGCTCACGACTCAAATTCTTGGCGTACCGTTCTTTGCCACCCAACACCAGTTCCAGGATTGGAAAAATGAGTGAAGGGTTCAACTCCAACACGGCATGCCCCCCGCTGGGTTTCAGGGTCAATGACACCAGGCACGTTGGGCTGGGAAGCACCTCCAAGAACTCGGCGTAAGGAACCTGCTCGAGGCTGATCAGATTGCCGGATATATACGACCGGAGGTAGGCTGTGAGGCTTGAAACCAGGGTGCGAACGAAGTTCTCCAGTAAGAAGCGAATCGAGTGGAGTTGAGACTTCGGGATTCGATCCGGTTTTCGGAAGTCATACGGAATCGCTTTGAGTTGAGCCTGGCCTCCTTCAGCCCCGCGGAATACGCTGTCGATCTCATCCTGGGAAAGTTCGCGCATTTATGCCATCCTTATGCGATCGCTTCGAGCTGCTCCGTCACCCGGTTCGTGAGAGCCTCGGCATCGAGGTGAAAACGATTCCGCGCTGCTTCCGGCAGGCAGGCATGTATCTCTTCGAGAGTCCATGTGTACTTGGAACCCACGACCTTGAAACCGAGACTGTCGGCAAGCCGGCATCCCAAGGCCACGAGGTTGGGCACGTCCAATTTGTACGGGGCGGGCTCATCGTGGTGGTGCTCGGCGGCCAACGCGATATCTGGTGGGAGCCCCCATTCTCCAGCTAGCCAGGCGCCGGCCTGGCAGTGATCAAGATCGAACAGGTCACGCTCAGACTGCAGAATGTCGAACCAATTGTCTGCGGAAACGCTCAGCATGTTGCCATACTCGACGGGGTAACAGGCCATTAATCCGATACGGCCGATGTCATGCAGCAGGCCCGCCGTATACGCGACGCTACCCGGGACCAGGCAGGCGACTGCGAGTTCCTGAGACAATAGCGCCGTTGCCAGGCTGTGGTTCCAGCAGCTCCTTAAGACTGGAACTTGCAGTGCGGATCTCACGTAAGCTCGCATGCCAACAGTTATCGCGAGGGCTTTGACGAAGTCGAGACCCAGTAGCACAACGGCCTTTTGGACGCTTGCGACCTTCTGCCAGCCGCCAAATAAGGCCGAGTTCGCAACACGCAGGACTTCGGCGGCAAACGCCGGGTCTGACTGAATGAATTGGACAATCTTGTTGATGGTGATTTCATCTTCGCCGTTGAGTATCGACATGATGCGGATCGCGGCGGGAGGGAAAGGAGGTGGTGTGCTCAGCGCCCACGGCCGTTGTGGTTCCTGTGCGGCTACGATCGCTGGGCTATCTACCTTGCTGGCCATACTTACTCCCTGCTTTGCTCTGTTGCTACTTTTCGATCATTTCCACCAATGCGCACAAGAAGTCTCCGTGGGTACTCGAAAAGCGAATGATCGTCGCGAGATTGCCCCCGCAGATACGCAATGCATAATTGCTGCCCTCCACGACCGTCGGCATAGAAAGCGCGACTCGGAAGGGTAGAACCGATTTGAGATTGCCGGCCACCATGTTCGTCAACTCGCCCATGGCGTCGCGGACGTCGTCGTCATACTGCGGCGTTGACCCAACGCGGATCAGTCGCGCGCAAAGACTGCACGCCAGTTCCGGGCTCAACTGCAACAGAACTGCTCCGCGCCACTCGCCGGCAAAATGAACGGCAGCAGTCACGGAACCAGCAGCCATGAGGTCTCCGTCCCCCTGCGGCACTACTTCCAGATCCAACATCGTGTGGAATACATCCACGACGATGTTTGACACATACGTTTGGTAACACTCGATCTCAAGTATTCGCGGCATGTTCCTTCACCACGGAGCCTGATAAACAACCGCGCGGCCATGTGTCGCGCGAGTGAAACACTCGTCCAGATTCAAAGTGGTTTCAGCCCCGCCCAGCAACAGCAGGCCTCCACGCACGAGCGCCCCGCGGAGTTCACTCAGGATCTTCTTCTTGGTCTCAACATCAAAATAGATCAGCACGTTACGGCAAAAAATGGCATCAAACGGACCTTTGGACTTCATACTCGCGCGCAAGTCGAACTGCTCGAACTTGACCATCTGGCGCACCGGGTCTTTGATTTGCCACTCCAGTCCGTGACGCTCGAAATACTTCACCAGGTAGGGTGCCGGCAAGCCACGGTTCACTTCGATCTGCATATAGCGGCCCTGGCGTGCCCGCGCCAGGATCGGCTCCGAAATGTCGGTGCCCAGAATCTGGATATTCCAGCTGCTGAGCCCCATCTCGAGGAGCAGCATGGCCAAGCTGTATGCTTCCTGGCCTGAGGAAGCGGCTGCAGACCAGAAGACCAGCTTTCGCGTGAGTTTCCGCTCCTCCAGGAGCTTGGGGAGGATGCTGGTGCGCAACGCCTCGAACGGGGCCGCATCACGGAAAAAGAGAGTTTCGTGCGTGGCCATGGCCTCGACCACACGTTTCCGCAAGGGAGGGCTCACACCATCGCGCAACGCTTCGCACAAGGCATCGAGGGATTCCAGGTGGGATTGGTGCACCAGCGGCAGCAGCCGCGCTTCGATGAGATAGTGTTTGTCCTCGCCGAGCAGGATCCCCGACTCCCGGTGAATGTAATCGCATAGAAACTGATAAGTGTCCGGGCGTATCGCAGGGTTCACAGCTTGCGTTGACGTATCGGACTGTTGCGAGGAGATCATTTCACTTCGCCATCCTCTGGAGCATCGTTGGCACCACGCCGTCCAGCGGCACGATGGCGTCGGCCAACCCCGCGCGCGCAACCGCACCGGGCATCCCCCAGACAACACTGGTGGCCTCATCTTGAGCAATCACGTAAGCGCCGGCCGCCTTCAGAACACTTGCGCCCCGCGCTCCGTCGTATCCCATGCCCGTGAGAACCGTGGCGATGCAGGCTCCGCCGTACACTTCTTCCACGGACCGGAACAGGACATCCACCGCGGGCCGGCAGGAATTCTCCGGCGGCCCTTGATCGAGCGTCACGACCGGCTGTGTTCCTTTTCGCGCCACGCGCATGTGATAATCGCCGGGTGCGATCAGAACCTTGCCGGTCTCAACCAATGCGCCCTCGGCGGCTTCCTCGACCTTCAGCGCCGAGGCGGCCTGCAGCCGTTCCGCCAGCAACCGTGTGAAGAGCGGTGGCATGTGCTGGACGATGAGGACAGGCAAGGAGAAACCGGACGGGAACTGGGGCACGAGCTGGCCGAGCGCCGTCGGCCCACCGGTGGACACCCCGATGGCTACGACTTTCGGCGCTGTCATCGAACGGGCGAGAGTGGAAACCGGTAGGGTTCGGGTGCCATTTAGTGGCAGCACGGGCGTTATGGCAGTGGCTTCCGGAAGAACGAAGAACTGTTTGATCTTGGGGATTAACTCGTCGCGCAAACTGGCCATGGACCGATCCAGCGCACCCATGTTGGATGCTTTGGCTACGTAGTCGTCTGCACCCAGCGTGAGCGCTTCCATAGTGATGGCTGCACCGCGCTCGGTCAGTGTGCTGAACATAATCACCCGTACGTCTTTGTAGGACTGCCGGAGCCGGCGCAGTGTTTCCAGTCCGTCCATCTCCGGCATCTCGATGTCCAGCGTGATGACGTCCGGATTGAGCTGGGGAATACGTGCCAATGCGATGGATCCGTTGGATGCGGAACCGACTACTTCCAGCGTGGGATCTTCTGAAAGCGCGTGGGTTACCAAGCGCCTGATGACAACCGAATCGTCAACCACGAGCACCCGAATCCGGCTGCCGCGTTGGATCGTTTTCTTGCGGAAGATCGCCAAACTTCAACTCCTCACTGCAGTAGGCCGAGCAAGCGCAGCTTGTCGGTGATAATCTCTTTCGTGAACGGTTTCATCACGTACTCATTGGCGCCCGCCTCTAATGCCGTTGTCATCTGGCTCACCTCGGTTTCCGTGGTAACCATCATCAACGGGACTGTGGAATAACGCGGGTTGGCCCGCAGACACTTCACAAACTCCAGGCCATTCATCTCGGGCATGTTCCAGTCCACGAGAAACAACGCGAATCCGTCGTCTTCCTGCTCCACTGCGGACAGCGCCTCCTTGCCATTGCTGGCCTGCGAGACCTGGTATCCAAGTTCGGCGAGCGTATTGCTCAAGATCAGGCGGATGGTGCGGGAATCGTCGATTACCAATGCCTTGCCCATGACGGTGTCTCTGTGTCTCGCGTGGCCTGTGCGGGCCGGAGGGTCGCGTCACCCAATGGGGAGCATGACCCTCCAGCCATCGCGTCAGTATTTGAAGCTCGACACCAGCTTCTGGAGGTCTCCCGCCATTCGCGAGAGTTCCTTCGCCGCTTTTTGCGTATCGTTAGCGCCGGTCGTGGTCTCTTGAGCAGCCTTCGCGACCCCCGTAATGTTCCCGGCGATCTCCGAACTTCCCTTCGCAGCCTCGGAGACGTTGCGGGCCATCTCATTCGTTGTGGCCGTTTGCTCCTCCACCGCGGTGGCAATGGTGCTCGAAATATCGTTGATCTGATTGATGATCCCACTGATCTGGCCGATGGCCTGCACAGCACCCTTGGTGTCTGTTTGGATCGCGTCAATTTTCTGGCTGATATCTTCGGTCGCCTTGGCCGTCTGTTTGGCCAGTTCCTTGACTTCGTTCGCCACAACCGCGAAACCTTTGCCAGCTTCTCCGGCGCGGGCGGCTTCAATCGTGGCATTCAAAGCGAGAAGGTTGGTCTGCTGAGCAATCGAGGTGATGACCTTGATGACCTTGCCGATTTCCGCGCTGCTTTCGCCGAGTTTGGCCACTGTTTCATTCGTGGACTCCGCCATTTTCACGGCCGAGGTAGCCACTTTCGCGGCCTCATTCACGTTCTTGGCAATCTCCCGGATGCTTGCGCCCATTTCCTCGGTTCCGGTTGCGACAGTCTGGACGTTCTTGCTGACCTGCTCTGAGGCTGCCGACACTACATTCGCTTGCGTCGAGGTCTCCTCAGCATTGGCGCTCATCTGTTGGCTGACCGCGGTGAGTTCCTCGGATGCAGATGACAAAGTTGCAGCAGTCTGTCCAATGCCGCCGATACTGCGCCGTAGGTCGCCGAAGAACTTCGCCAGTCCCTCGCCCATCTGCCCGACGGCGTCGCTGCCGCGGACCGTGACTTCCTGAGTGAGATCGCCCTTGGCGGCAGCCGCCACGACGGTCAAGATGCTGTCTACCTTACGTCTCAATTCTTCTGCCGCCTGCGCGACTTCAGCTTTCAACTTCACCTGTTCGGTGACGTCAGTGGTGTAACACATGACCTTGAAGGGCTTGCCGTTGAGATCCAAGATCGGATTGTAGCTGCCCTGAAGCCAGATTACCTTTCCGCCCTTGGCGAAGGACTTGAATTCCGCCACCACGTGCTCGCCGCGGTTCAACTTAGCCCAAAATTCCCGGTACTCTGCGCTTTGCCTCTGGGCGTCATCCGTGAACATGCTGTGATTACGGCCCTTGACTTCGTCTAGCGTGTAGCCCAAAGTCTTCAGTATGTTATCGTTGGCTGTGATGAGCGTGCCGTCCATCTTGAACTCGGCCACCTCCATGGCCCTACTGATGGCAGACAGCTCGCCGGTATAGTCCGCCAGTTGCTGTTTGAGCTTGGTCTGGTCGATGATGTACTCAAACACCTTGAAGGGCTTGCCGCTGCGATCGAAGACCGGGAGGTAGTTCAGAGAGAGCCAGACGTCCTTGCCGTCCTTACCTTTCCGCCTGTTCTCCTCAAAGTGAGGCTCCCCACGGTTCAGCTTGGCCCAGAGCTCCCGATACTCGCTGCTCTGCCGAGTGGCCTCATCGACGAAGATGCTGTGATGCTTTCCCTGGACTTCTGCGAGTGTATAGCCAATCATCTTCGAGAAGTTGTCATTGACTGCGATGATTGTGCCATCCAACTCGAACTCCATCGTAGCCTGAGCCTTGTTGATAGCGGCAAGGATACCCTCGAGTTCTTCCTCTCTGCTGGGCTTTCGCGAGGTGTGCGAGAGAGCTTCCACAGGGGGGTCCAAAACCGCGGCGTTGATTCTGTTTCTCCCGTTCGACATTCTCTTCTCCTTCATCATTTCCTTGTTAAGTTAAGACTTGAAATCTGATTCTTCCCTTAAGTGCACGATTGTGTTTGCAGCACGCGTTCGGTGTTGAGCACCAGCAACAAGCGGCCGTCAAGCTTGTACACACCCTGGATTAGCTCGCGCTGGTCCTGGGGCACATTCTCCGGGACTGGCTCGTAACTGTCAGCGCTCACTTCCAGGACGTCTCCAATCTCATCGACCAGCAGGCTGACCGCGCCGTCATCCGAACGGACAACCATGTTCATAGGAGTTTCGTCGGCGCCGCGTTTCTTCAATCCCAGGCGCCGCCGCATGTCCACCGCGGTCACGATTTGGCCGCGCAGGTTGATCAAGCCTTGAATCACATCCGGGGCCGAAGGCACACTGGTCATCTCTTGGTAACGCAGTACCTCCTGCACCTTGAGCACTTCAATACCGAAGAAGAGGTCCTCGACAAAAAATGTTGCGCACTGCTTCGCGCCTTCGGGTACCACCTCGGCTTTAGCTTTGTTCGGTTCCGGGCTTGTCATGTTCATTACCTCGTCACAGGCGCTACTGCTTCAGGCGCGGCCGGCGAACTCAGGTCCGCTGTTCTGTGAACCTGCGCCAGAGCATGCAGAGAGCGGAGAGTGCTCTCGCGATCGAAGCGCTCGACACATGCCGTGAATCCGCTTGCTCCTGTCTGGGTACTTTCTTCCAACGAGTGGCAGAGTGCCAGGACCGGAAGATGGGCGAACTCTGGGTGAGTGTGCAGACGCTCGAGGAACTGCTGGCCACCATCAGGTGACAGATCAAGCGAGGCCAGCACCGTGTCCACTTTCCGGTCTCTCAACCGTTCTAGAGCCTGTTGCTCGCTGGAGGCTTCCACAACCCGGTACCCCGCTAGTTCGAGATAGTTGCGCACCAGACCGCGCGAGAAAGCGCTCCGATCGGCGATAAGTACGGTGAGGCCGTCGGTGCGGTGCTGCGATCCACTGCCAGCCCAGGCTTGGTTTCCGTTCCGCAATACCGTGGAAACATCCAGAAAGTCGGTGACCTTACCGCTGATGACCGCCGAACCCAACACACCCGGCTGGTCGCTGTGCTGCATGACCCGGATGCTTTCGTCCTGAATGTCTAGAATTTGGTCGACCAACAGGCCAGTTCTGTGGTCTCCTTCCGCGAAAACGATGACTTGAGCCGGCTCTGGTACGTCGCCGTCGCTCGAGTTCCCGGATAGAGAGAGTAGGGGCAGAATCTGTTCCCGATACTGCACTACGAGCTGGCCGCCCGCACTCTCGATCCGCGATTTCGGAAACTCCTCCAGCCGCGCCACCAGCGAGAGGGGCACCGCCAGGCGGCCAAATTTTCCGGCGCGGAATAACAGGTAGGTCTGCCGCTCCTGGTAGGCCTGTTCCGCTCCCTTCGTCTGCCCGTGCCCTTGGTCGTGGGATTCCGAAAGCACGGCGGACATTTGCCCGATCCCAAGCACATCCAGAATCAGAGCCACTTTCCCATCGCCCATGATGGTTGCTCCCGCGTAGCAGCTCAGACCTTTGAGTTGTTTGCTGAGCGGCTTCACGACAATCTCTTGCGTGTCGTGGATGGAGTCGACCACTAGCCCAAACTGGCGGTCTTCCGCTTGCAGTACCACGATGTTGAGTATTTGCGAGTCGGCGGGAGGAGCCGGGAGATGAAGCACTTCGTTCAAGTACGCCAGGGGCAGCAAGGTGCCGCGCCGCCGGTAAACCGGAGTGCCGTGGATACGCTCGATCTGCTTCTTGGCAGCATCTCCCTCCAACCGCAGCAGTTCGAGGAGACTGACTTGCGGGATGATGAATCGTTCGCCACCGCTATTGACCACCAGGCCCGGAATAATGGCCAGAGTCAATGGGATCTTGATCTTGACCGTGGTGCCTTCGCCCGCGCGGCTGGACAGATCCACGACACCACCGATTTTCTCGATGTTGGTTTTGACCACGTCCATGCCGACACCACGGCCGGAAATACTTGTTACTTGCTCGGCCGTAGATAGTCCTGGAAGGAAAATCAAATTCATTGCCTCGCGGTCGCTGAGCCGCTCGGCCTGCTCGGGGCGTAGCAGACCTCTTTCGAGGGCTTTTTGTTTGACTCGCACCGCGTCAACGCCCGCTCCGTCGTCGCTGATTTCGATGTTGACCTGCCCACCCTCGTGATAGGCTCGCAGCGACAGCCTGCCTTGTGCCGGCTTTCCATTACGCGCGCGGACGGCAGGAAACTCGATTCCGTGGTCGCAGCAGTTGCGCACGATGTGAGTCAGCGGATCCTTGATCGCCTCGATGATGCTCTTATCCAGCTCGGTTTCGGCACCGTCCATCTCCAGTTGCACTTGTTTGCCACAACTGGCCGCCAGATCTCGCACCACACGCGGCAACTTGTTCCAGACCATCCCGATGGGTTGCATCCGGGTCTTCATCACACCCTCTTGCAACTGCGTGGTGATGAGATTCAGCCGTTGCGCAGTACCGTTCAGATTGGCGTCTTCCTGGCGGGAATTGAATTGCAGAATCTGGTTGCGAGCGAGCACCAGTTCGCCGACCAGGTTCATCAGCTTGTCCAGAAGTCCCACGTCCACGCGAATGGTGGAGTCGGCGACCGAAGCACCCTTACTGGCACCGCTGCGTTCACCATCCTGGCCCGCAGCCACTGTAGTCGTTCCTGTGGCCGTCTCCTGTGGCTCCGGCTTTGCTGTCGGCGCCTGGTGATCCTCGGTCTGCGGCTGCTCTTTGCTCTCGCCCGACTTCGCGTCACACGCAAGTGTTAGCCGGCGGCGTAGGTCGTCGTAGGTCTCCCCGCTTTCCTTCCCGGCAGACTCAATGTGAGCCAGCTCCTTCTTCACGACGTCTACGGTTTCCAGTACGAGGGACGTCAGCTCTGGATTCAGGCTGCGTTCGCCATTGCGAAGCTGCGAAAGAATGTTTTCGGCAATATGTGCCACCCTCTCCAGGTTGGAGAACGCGAGAAACCCGCACGTGCCTTTGATCGTATGAATAGTTCGAAAAATACCGGCCAATAGCTCAGGATCGTCGGGACGCTGCTCGAGCTCGACAATCTGTTGCTCCAGGCGAGCCAGATTCTCCGTGCTCTCGATCAAGAACTCTTTAATAATCTCCTGGTCTTCCACCGATTTGCTCCTGACGCATCAATGTCTAAGGGAGAATAAACTCCCGTGAGCGGGTTCCATGCTCGTGCACCACCCGTTCTTTGGGTGCCAGACAGATCTTTACGTCCAGCCGGTCCGCGCCAGACCAAAATGGGACCACGGTCCACGCATCGTGGCCTAGGCTACGGGCACCAAAGTTGCGGCCATAAATTACGGTTGGAATGCTGAGCCCCATCGGGCCCAAGTACTCTTCCACTTCGTTCTTTACATTGCCGATGATCATGTTGGTAAGTTCGCCAATGGCGTCGAGCACTTGCTCATCCACCACCGTAAGCTCCGTCATCAGAAAGCTCGAGGAGAGGCTGCACGCAAGTTTTGAGCTGCAGCAAAGACTTCCTGTCCCTGCCCAGGCGCCCGCCAGCCCGATGAAGGAAACCACGCCGTCAAAGTTTGCAGGGGGCGCTTGCTCGAAATAGGCCTCATCGGCTTTTAGCGCAACAGTGAGCATCGTGGTAAACACTTCTTCAGTCGCCCGGCGGATTATCTGCGAAAGCTGCCCGTGCTCCAGTTGATCTGCCATCCTATGCTCCCGCCCGCCGCTGAACCATCATCAGATCAGCCCCACGATCTTGTCTTTGATCTGGTCGGGAGTAAAGGGCTTCTTCAGGTAGCCGCTGGCTCCCAACTGAGCCGCTTCCATCACTTTCGCCTGGCTACCTTCGGTCGTAATCATGACCACGGGAACCTGTTTCCACGCCTCATTGGCTTTCAACTGGGTCAAGAACTGGATACCGTCCATGTTTGGCATGTTGATATCCGAGAAGATGAGCTGAACGGTCTTCTCCTTGAGGATGGCTAGGGCCTCGACACCATCGCCTGCCTCATAGACAGTTCCGAGCGGAACCTCCGCCTGGTGCAAAACTCGCTGCAGTATCTTAC
>Ga0181536_10001810_pt1 | contig 24818 bp, 22 predicted proteins | sample PEATcosm2014_Bin_41_FD_121105 | JGI IMG/M metagenome (GOLD analysis project Ga0181536, IMG submission 121105) | Peatland microbial communities from MTU Mesocosm Facility, Houghton, MI, USA - PEATcosm2014_Bin17_60_metaG | ecosystem: Environmental > Terrestrial > Soil > Wetlands > Peat | place...
GACTGTCTCTGCCCTATATTGCCGGCCTTCGCCGCGGCACCGGTGTTCGAATTCTGATCCGTTCCATCGCCGTTGTTTCGCCGCGGTCCTGGGTGTGACGCCGCCGGGTGTTAATCGATCTGTAACAACAATGGCCGATAACAGGCTGACGCGACCAGGCGCCGAATCGCGCGGGCGCGTGCATGATCATGGCGCGCGCGCGCGGTTTGTGGCACAGCTTCGGCGGTGGGTTGTGACCGGTGGCGAGCAAGCGGCCGGTGCATGGCCGTTGCTGCTGATCGCCATAGGCTTTTGACTGTAAGGTGTCGCATGGGTTCGCGTTTCGGTCTGCTGCTTCCCTTGTTCGCCGCACTCGTCTCCGGGCCGGTGCTCGCGCAGAACCAGCCGGGTCAAAGTCAGTTGGTGCCCACGCCGCTGGCTCCCCCCGCGGCCGTACCGGCGCCTCAGGCGATCCCGATGGCGGCTCCGCGCGCCGCCCCGGTGGTGAGTGAGACGCGAGCCGCGGCCCCAAAGCCCGCGCCGAAGCCGTTGGCGCGAGCGGCCAAGGGCGCGCAACCAGGCCCCGCCAAGTTGGTCTCCGCGACCGACCGGGTCGCGACCGGCGTACCGCACACGCTGAATGAGGCCTTGGCCGCGACCTATTCCTATCAGCCGGCGTTACAGGCCGAGCGCGCCAAATTGCGGGCCACCGACGAAACCGTGCCCGCAGCGCTGTCCGGTTGGCGGCCCACGGTGCAGTTAAGCGGGTCCGGCGGATACGGCGCTGGCCTCACTCGGTCCTATACCTTCGCTTCCGTCCCCGGCCGTTACATCAACACGCCGGCGACGCGCATGATTGGCTCGGCCGCCGTGCAGGCACAGCAAACCCTGTATAACGGCGGCAAGAACCAGGCGAACATCAACCGCGCCAAGAACCAGGTGATGGCCGAGCGCGCGACGTTGATCGCCCAGGAGCAGACCAGCTTCACCAACGCCGTGAACGCTTACGTCGGTGTGATCGCGGCGCAGGAGCAGCTCGATCTAAACCGCAACAATGAAATCGTCCTGACAAAACAGTTGCAGGCGACCAATGACCGGTTCCGCGTGGGGGAAATCACCCGCACCGACGTCGCTCAGGCGGAGGCGGCGCTGGCCGGCGCGACGGCGCAACGGGAAACCTCGGAAGGCCAGCTGGAAACCGCGCGTGGAACGTTCCAGCAGATCATCGGTGTTCTGCCGCCCGCCGATCTGATTCCGCCGCAGCCGCTGGCCCTCGGTTTGAAGAGCGAGACCGAGGCGATCAAGATGGCCGCGACCAACAATCCGCAGGTGATCGCGGCGCAATTCAACGAGGCCGCGGCCAAGGACGCGATCGACGTGGCGCTGGCGCAGTTGCTGCCCACGGTCACCCTGCAGGGACAAATATTCCAGCAAAACAATACGTCGTCCTGGGCGACGCAGAGCAATGGTTATCAGGTCACCGCCAACCTCGCGGTGCCGCTGTACCAGGGTGGTACGGAATACGCCGGCGTGCGGCAGGCGCGGCAGGCGGCGCAGCAGACCCAGCGCCTGGTTGACGACGCGCGGCGCACCGCGGTGCAAACCGCGGTGCAGGCGTGGGAGACTCTGGTCGCCGCCAGCGCCGCGGCGGACAGCACGCGGTCACAAATTCGCGCGAATGAAATCGCGCTGGAAGGGGTTGAGCGCGAAGCTATCGTTGGGAGCCGCACCACGCTCGACGTGTTGAACGCTCAGCAGACCTTGCTGAACTCACGCACGTCGCTGGTGCAGAACCTGGCACAGTTGGTGAATGCATCCTACGGAGTCGCGGCCGCGGTTGGCCGTCTGACGGCGCGGGATATGCATCTGCCAGTGCCGCTATATGACGAGACCGCCTACTATAACGCCGTTCGTGACAAGTGGGTGGGACTCGGAGACTACGCGACGAATCAACCCGGCCGCTGACCGGAGCGCGGAGCAGGAGAGCAATGAGCGGATCACAATCGCAATCGAATGGGGCGCACGCGGGTGGGGCGCCAGTGGGAGGCGCGTCATCGGGCAGCGCGGACCCGTCCATGGAAGACATCCTGGCCTCCATCCGGCGAATCCTGAGCGAGGAGGACGTCCCCGCCGAGCCACCGCATCAGGAGGCCGAGCAGGAGCAGGACGTACTACTCCTCGACAGTTCGATGCTGGTCGCCGATGCATCGCCGCTCTCGGCGGTGGAGCCGGCCCGTGCGCGCCGGCCCTCTGTCGTGGCCCGATCGGCCCCCCCGCCGCCCCCTCCCATCCTGATGCCGGGCCCGGTCCTGCTGACCGAAGAGGCGATCCTCGTCGAGCGGCCGCGCGTCGAGGCGACAGCGCCGGAACCCGCGCCGGCCGCGATGCCGCCGATCGAGGCGGCGATGCCGCTCGGGTCGGCACCAGCCGAGGCGGACTTGCCGGAGACGACTCCGGCCGAGGCGATACTGCCCGAGGCGACTCCCGTCGAGGCGATATTGGCCGCGGCGACTTTGACCGAGGCAACTTCGGCCCAGCCGGATCTGGCCGAGCCGGATCTGGCCGAGCCGGCTTTGGCCGAGCCGGCCACGATGGAGATGACCGCGGCCGAGGCAACGCTGAACGGGGCGACGCTGAACGAGGCGTTTCTGGCCGAAACGACAACGGCCGAGGCGATCGTATTCGAAGAGCCAGGCTCCGCGGCGGCCCACTCCTCCGATCCGGAACCGTCTGAGGTTTCCCATGTGCCGCTGGCCGCGATGGCTGGCTCGGAACCGCCGGCGCAGCCGGAATTCGCCGCGTCCGGGCAGGAACCGCCCATTCCATCCGCGCCGGTGCCGGCGTCCTTCACGGCCCGGATGGAACCACCGATGGCGGCGGAGGCCATCCCGGCTCTGGCGCCATCGTTCATGGCCGGAACGGAACCCCCCACCCCCGTGGATTCGATATCCGCTCCGGCATCGCCCACCTCCTACCCACCGCCTGGGCTGCCGGCGTCGCCCGTGCTGGTGAAGGTGCCGCGGCCGGGACAGAGCACCCCCGCGCCGCTGTTCGGGCAGCCGGCATTCGCCTCTGCCCCCATCGCCGTATCGCCGCCGCCAACAACCGCCTCCCCCTCGACCCCGGCCGAGCCTGGGTCCATCACCCCGACACCCCAATCAGAGAGTTCCCCCATGAGCGCTTCCATGTCTTCTGTCGGTCTCGCCTCGGTCGAGACCGCCAACGCGGCCGCCGGTTCCGTCACCAACCTCGTCCGGGCCCTGACCTCGGACCGCAGCACGCAGGTGTTCAGCGGTGGTCCCACCATCGCCGACCTCGTCCGCGAGGAACTGCGGCCGATGCTGAAGTCGTGGCTCGACAGCAACCTGCCGCCGCTGGTGGAGCGCCTGGTGCGCGCCGAAATCGAGCGGGTGATCTCGCGCGCCTCGATCTGAGCTGACCTGCCCACTGAACGGCTTGCTCTGAACCGTCTCCCGCGGCATCCGTAGGCCTCCCTGGAGTTCCCGGGGCCCGCGGGAGACTGGCATGCCACTCGACAAGACGTTCGCGCCCGCCGAGATCGAGCCGAAGCTCTATGAGGGCTGGGAGCGCGAGGGTGCCTTCGCCTGTGATCCAGGCTCGAACGCGGCGCCGTTCACGATCATGATCCCGCCACCGAATGTCACCGGGTCCCTGCACATGGGGCACGCGCTGACGTTCACGGTGCAGGACACGCTGATCCGCTACCGCCGCATGACCGGGCGCGACGTGCTGTGGCAGCCGGGGACGGACCACGCCGGCATCGCCACGCAGATGGTGGTGGAACGCCTGCTCGCCGCCGAGGGGATTGATCGCCGTGCGTTGGGCCGGGAAAAGTTCCTGGAACGGGTCTGGCAATGGAAAGCCGAGTCCGGCGGCACGATCACCACGCAGTTGCGCCGGCTGGGCGCCTCGCTGGACTGGCCGCGCGAGCGGTTCACCATGGACGACGGGTTGTCCACGGCGGTGCGCGAGGTGTTCGTCACGCTGTATCGCGAAGGCCTGATCTATCGCGACCGGCGGCTGGTCAACTGGGATCCGAAACTACAGACGGCGATTTCCGATCTCGAGGTGGAGAACGCGGAGGTCCGGAGTTCGCTGTGGTACTTGCGCTATCCGATCGCGGACGAGCCTGGCCGGTTCATCGTTGTCGCCACCACGCGGCCGGAGACGATGTTGGGCGATACCGCGGTGGCGGTGCATCCGGACCATCCAACGATGGCGGGCCTGATTGGGAAGTTCGCTGTTTTGCCGCTGGTTGGGCGGGCGATCCCGATCGTCGCGGACACCTATGCCGACCCGGAAAAGGGCACCGGCGCGGTGAAGATCACACCGGCGCACGACTTCAACGACTTCGAGGTCGGTCGCCGGCACGACCTGCCGATGCCGTCGGTGCTGGACAAGACCGCGCATGTGACGCTGGCGGAAATCGCCGACGTACTGAGCTTCGTTGAGGGCGTGGCCGATCCTTCGTTCGTGCGCGGCCTGGAGGGGCAAGAGCGGTTCGCCGCGCGCAAGGCGATCGTGGCGGAACTGGAACGGCTGGACCTGGTCGAGAAGATCGAGCCGCACACGCATCAGGTGCCGCACGGCGATCGCGGCGGCGTGCCGATCGAGCCTTTGCTGACGACACAATGGTATTGCAACGCGGCGGAGCTGGCGAAGCCGGCGATCGCGGCGGTGGAAACCGGCCGGACTGTATTTGTGCCGAAACAATGGGAAAACACCTTCTTCGCCTGGATGCGCGACATCCAGCCGTGGTGCATATCGCGACAATTGTGGTGGGGGCACCGCATTCCCGCCTGGTATGGGCCGGATGGCGAAGTGTTCGTGGCGAAGGACGGCGACGAGGCGGCGGCTCTGGCGCTCGCGCATTACGGCCGCGTGGAAACGCTGGCCCAGGATGAGGACGTGCTGGATACGTGGTTCAGTTCGGGATTGTGGCCGTTTTCCACGTTGGGTTGGCCGGAGAAGACGCCGGAACTGGCGCGGTATTATCCGGGCGACGTGCTGGTCACCGGGTTCGACATCATCTTTTTCTGGGTCGCCCGGATGATGATGATGGGGCTGCATTTCATGGGCGATGTGCCGTTCCGGACGGTGTACATTCACGGCCTCGTGCGCGATGAGCGCGGGCAGAAGATGTCGAAGTCCAAGGGCAACGCCATCGACCCGTTGGAGCTGATCGACCGTTACGGTGCCGACGCGTTGCGCTTCACCATCTGCGCGTTGACCGGTCCAGGACGGGACGTGAAACTGGGCGAGTCGCGGGTGAAGGATTATCGCGGATTTGTCACCAAGCTGTGGAACGCGGCGCGGTTCTGCGAAATGAACGACGTGCGCGTCGATCCTGAGTTCGATCCGGGATCGGTAAGTTCTCCGCTGTGCCGCTGGATCCTGGACGCGGTGAATCACGCGGTGTCCGAGGGGACCGCGGCGCTGGAGGCGTACCGGCTGGATGAGTACGCGCAAGCCGGGTATCGTTTCGTCTGGAATACGTTCTGCGACTGGTTCCTGGAATTCGCCAAACCGGTGTTCGCGGACGGCGCCGACCCGGAAGCGGCCGCCGAGGTGCGCGCCACCACCGCGCATGTGTTCGGCACGGTCTTGCGGCTGTTGCATCCGGCGATGCCGTTCGTAACGGAGGAGTTGTGGCACCGCTTTGGGTATGGCGCTGAGTTCACCTTGATCCGTGAACCATGGCCCTCGGTCGTTACGGTTCCGGACGCGGTGGCCGCGCGAGCCGAACTTGACTGGGTGGTGCGGTTGATCGGTCTGGTGCGCTCGGTGCGCATGGAAATGAACGTGCCGCCGTCGGCGCTGGCGCCGGTGCTGCTGCGCGATGCCTCGCCCGAAACGATGGCGCGGGCGGAGCGGTGGATCGAGGCGATCCGCCGGCTGGCGCGGGCCTCCGAAGTGCGGCCGCTGGAGGGCGCGATGCCGGCGGGATCGGCGCAGGCGGTGCTGGATGAGGCGACCGTGGTGCTGGCGTTGGCGGGCCTGATCGATCTGTCAGCGGAACGGAAACGGCTGGCGGGGGCGCGGGACAAGGCGCTGGCTGAGGGCGAGAAGGTGGCGCAAAAGCTCGCCAATGCCGAGTTCGTGGCGCGGGCGAAACCGGAAGTCGTGGAGGAAAATCGCGAGCGGCTGGCGGCGTTTCAGGCGGAAGCGGCGCGGTTGGAGGCGGCGTTGGCGCGGATTGATCACACCATCTCGTAAACCGCGCTCTCGAACGCACCGAACAGCGCCACCGCGTCCGCGTCGTAGAACGGCAACTGTTGTGACGCGTAGACGCCGGCGACATTCCTGGTCGGATCGATCCAGAAATAGGAATTGGCGAGCCCGGCCCATGCCAGGGATCCGGCGGACCGCCCGGTCGGCAACGCCTCCGGATTGATCAGGAAACTCAGGCCCCATTCCATCCCGTCCAGGAAGTCGACGTCGTTGGTCGAGCCGGCCGCCACGGACGTCATCTTCCGGCAACGCAGATCGCCCATGGCGTTCTCGCTCATTTGAGCAACGGTCGGCGCCGCCAGGACTCGCGCGCCGTCCAACGCGCCACCGCCCAGGATCATGCGGGCGAAACGCAGATAGTCGCTAACAGTGGCGTAAAGTCCGCCGCCACCCATTTCGAATTCCGGCGCCTGGGGAATCTCAAAGTCGATCGGGACGATCCCGTCCGGCGTGCGCGCATGGATCCGCGCGAGCCGCCCGCGCTGCTCGTCCCGGATACGAAATCCCGTGTCATACATGCCAAGCGGCGCGAACAGGTTCTCCGCGAGGTAGGCACCAAGGCTCTTACCGCTGACCGCTTCCACCGCTTTGCCGGCCCAGTCGATGCCGATGCCGTAATCCCAGGCGGTGCCGGGATCGAAGACAAGCGGCAGGTCCAACGCCGCGTTCGCGCAGGAGATGATGCCGGGCTTGCCGGTCACTTCCAGGTAGCGGGCCATGTCCCCGTTCCACATGTCATAGACGAAGCCGGAACTGTGGGTCAGCAGGTGCCGCAGCGTGATCGCCACGCGTGCCGGCCGAAGTTTCGGTGCCCCGTCCGGGTCGAAGCCCTCCAGCACCTGGACGTTCGCCAGTTGCGGCAACACCGAAGCGATCGGCGCGTCGAGCGAAAGTTTGCCTTGCTCCACGAGTTGCATCGCCGCCGCCGCCGTGATCGCCTTGGTCATCGAGGCGATCCACACGACGGTGTCGGGTGCCATCGGGCCCCCGCTCGCCACATCGCGCACGCCCGCGGCGGCCAAGACGACCTCGCCGTCCGGCAACACCGCCGCGACCGCGACGCCCGGGACGCTTCCTGAGGCCGTTCCCTCCGCCAGCAGCGCGGCGATCCGATCGGTTCGGCTTGTCATCGTACTCTCCCCATGCCCGCCGCCGCGGCAAACGAACGATCACTCTCCGGCGAAAACGGATTTAGCCGTCCTGTTGACCGCTAACGAGGACGTTGTCGTACACCCCGGTCCCCTGAAGGATCAGGAACTGACAGGGTCCGTCATTCTGACCATGCACGAAGTGGGCGGTCAACGGCGGCACGGCGCAGCGCTCGCCCGGATTGAGCACATGCATCGCTCTGGGCGCCCGGGTTTCCACCACCATCGGTCCTTGCAGACAAACGAACGCGTCGGTGATCGTCGAGTGATAGTGCCAGGGAATGTTCTGCCCGCGGTCGAGCGTCAGAATGACGGCGCGCATATCGGCGCCTTCCATGACGGTCTCGCGATTGGCGATCGCGGCGGTGAACGCCCGGGATGTTTCCTTCATGCGTGCCTCCGTGGGATGAGGGTTCGCTTATCCCGTCATGGCTCGACCGGCCATCGCTCGATGCATCATGTTGATGGAGTTGGCTCGGCCCGGGCCGGGCCATGACGATAAGGACGCAGCACCGCCTCGGTGTCCGCTCCCAGTGCCGGCGCGGGTCCGATCGCGCGCCCGAAGCTGGCCCGCCAGGGCAGACCGGGGAGCACGCCCTGTCCCCGCGCATCCCAGAAGCCGCGCGCCTGCAAATGAGCGCAGGCGACGAGGTCGGCCGAACTCGCCAGGGCCGCCGCGGGGACGCCGGCGTGGCGCAGCGATGCCGCCGCCGCGAAGGCATCCCGCGTGGCCGACCAGTCCGTCAGTGCCGCGCCGATCTCCGCGTCGCGCGCGGCCCGGGCGCTGAAATCGAGCCCCGACAGCGGTGCAAGCCCAGGAACCAGGCCGCACAGCGCGCGCCAGTCGGCGTCATCGCGAACGGCGATGCTGATCCACGCATCCTCGCCCGCGCAGCGCCAGGCGCCATGCGGTGCGTAACGATCGGAACGGTTGCCTATTGGTTCGACCGGCAGGCCGGTTTGCGTCGCCAGCAACGGTCCGGACAGCGTCCACAGGATCGCCTCGATCATGGAACAATCCACCCGCGCGACGTCGCCCGATGCACGCCGGCGCCACAGACTCGCGGCGGTGGCGAAGGCCAGCATCAGGCCAAGCATCGGATCGAGCCAGGCGAAACCGACGCGCGGGGGGATACCGGGATGGCGATTCAGGCCGGCGAACCCCGCATAGCACTGCAGTAACGTGCCGTAGGCGACGGCGTGCGCCTCGGGTCCGGTGCGGCCCATGCCGGAGGCGGAGACATAGATCAGATTGGGGTTCACCGCGCGTAACGACTCAGCGCCGAGGCCAAGCCGGTCCATGACGCCGGTGGCGAAGTTCTCGACCAGGACATCGCTGGTTTTGGCCAGTGCACGGGCGACTTCCCGGTCCTCGGGCCGTTTCAGGTCCAGCACGATGGCCTTTTTCGCCTGACCAAGCGCCGTGTGCAGTTCCGTCGCACGTCCGGGATCGCCGCGGCCGGGGGCTTCGACCTTGATCACCTCGGCACCCATCGCGGCCAAATAACGAGTGGCCGTCGGGCCGGCGATCACCCAACTGAAATCCAGCACCCGCACGCCGGACAGCGGCAGCGGACCCGATGCGCGCCAGCCGGATGGACCTTTCCCGGGATGCAGCGTCAGCCCGAACGGCGCGCCGGGCATCTTCATACTCCCCGTCTCACGCCAGAAACCGCAGTGGCGCAATTGCGGGGAGGTCAGATGTTCGGATAGCTCGCGCAACGGAAAGCTCGGCACATGCGCCGCCTGCGCGGTATCGGCGATCCATTGCTTGCCGTGGCCCCGGCTCCATTCCGACATCAGCGCGTGCAGCGGGTCCCAGTGCGCCACCCGATCCGCTTTGGTCGCGAAACGAGGTTCAGTGCCCCACGCCGGCGAACCCATCGCTTCCAGCCACGCCGCCCACTGCTTTTCCTCGCGCGGCGAGATCGCGACATACCCGTCGCTCGCCGGCAGGATGCAAACGGTGGCGCCATTGCCGTCGGTCAGACGCTTGCGCGAGCCACGCCGGCCAGTCAGTCCGGCACGGGTCAACTCGGTCATCGCGAGAGTCGCCAGTGCTTCCTGCATCGAAACGTCGACCCAGGCTCCCGGTTCGGGCGCCAGCACCGCGTGCATCCCGGCGCAGGCGGCGGCCAGACCGCCAATGAACGCGGATTGTTCGCCAACCGGACGGATCGGCGCCTCGGCGAGGTCGTCCACCTGGCCGGTCAACAGCCGCGCGATCCCGCTGGCATAAAGCAGCGTGAGGTCGGTGGCCGGATCATCCGCGGCCGGTCCGGTTTGGCCGTAAGCGGAGATCGTCACGATCGGCGCACGTGCGTTGCGTGCCCGGATCGACGCCGCGGCGGGCCAGTCCTGACAAAGGATGAGGTCGGCCCGCGCCAGCGTATCGGCCGAGACAATGTCCTTGCCCGCGTTCAGATGCGCCGCCAAAGGCGTCGACAACCCCGGATTGACGCAAACCACCGCGGCCCCAAGGTCGGAAAACATCCGCCCGCACACCGCGACCGCCAGCCCCGATCCAACCTGGGCCACCGTGAGACCCGACAGCAAGGACACCGCGTTCCCTCCATTTCGCGCAGACGATGACCGATAAGATGCCCGCGTGGCAACGCCCGGTTGGATTTTGCGTTCCCCGCCCGCGGCGCCGTCATCGGCACACACACCGGACCGGCGGTGAGCGTTGACATCATCCGCCCCGATGCCATGTTGGTTTGATGGTTCCACTTTCCGTCCTTGATCTCTCCCCGATCGCCGAAGGCAGCGATGCCGGGCAGGCGCTGCGCAATTCGCTCGACCTCGCGCGGCATGTCGAGACTCTCGGATTCCGCCGCTTCTGGATGGCCGAGCATCACAACCTGCCCGGTATCGCCAGCGCGGCGACGGCGGTCGCGCTCGCCCATGTCGCGGCCGGAACGGATCATATCCGCATCGGTGCCGGCGGGATCATGCTGCCGAACCACGCCCCCCTGGTGATCGCCGAGCAATTCGGCACGCTCGCCGCCTTGCATCCTGGGCGTGTCGAACTGGGTCTGGGCCGCGCGCCTGGCTCGGATCAGATCACGGCCCAGGCGATGCGGCGCAATTTGCATGGGGGCGCCGACGAGTTTCCTCAGGATGTCGTTGAGTTGATGGCGTACTTCCAACCGGTCCAACCGGGGCAGGCCGTCCAGGCGGTTCCTGGTGCCGGACTGAGTGTGCCGATCTGGATCCTGGGCTCCAGCACTTATGGCGCGCAACTGGCGGCGATCCTGGGATTGCCGTTCGCCTTCGCGTCGCATTTCGCGCCGGCGATGATGATGCAGGCCATCTCGATCTACCGCGAGCGGTTCCGTCCGTCGGCACAACTCGCCGCGCCGAACGTGATGCTCGGCGTCAATGTTGTCGCGGCGGAGACCGATGCGGAGGCGCGGTTTTTGTTCTCCTCGTTGCAGCAGTCGTTCCTGAACATAAGGAGCGGACGGCCGGGCCGGTTGCCGCCGCCGATCGAGGATTTCGACCAACGGATCGATCGTTACGGCGCGGCGATGCTGGCGGATGCGCTGTCCTGTGCCATCGTTGGCGGTCCGGACACCGTCCGCCGCGGGCTCGACGACTTCGTCCGCCGGACCGGCGCCGACGAACTGATGGTGACGGCGAACATCTTCGACCATACCAAACGGAAACGATCGTTCGAGATCGTGGCCGAGGTGCACGGCGCGATGCAAGACTCGGTGTGACTTCGTTTCGCGTCACCGCTGGCTGTCATTACGAGCGAAGCGAAGCAATCTCCATCAGTGGAGACACGGAGATTGCCGCGTCGCTTCGCTCCTCGCAATGACAGGAGGAGGAGTTCGTTCCGACTCAACCTGAACGGAAGCCACGCTAATTCGCTGTCATCCCGCCATCGATGACCAATTCGCTGCCGGTCACCCACGACGCCTCGTCCGAGGCGAGGTAAAGGCAGCCAAACGCGATATCGATCGGCTTGCCGAACCGTCCAAGTGGTGTGGCGTCCATGCGCGCCTTGCCGCTTTCGTTGCCGAGCAATCCGGGCCGCGCCATCGGCGTATCGACGAAACCGGGATGCACGGAATTCACTCTGATCTGGTCTTTGGCATATTGCAGCGCCGCCGACTTTGAAAAGATGCGCACCGCGCCTTTGGACGCGTGATAGGCGGCATTGGCGAACGACCCAACGATGCCGCAAATCGATGAGATATTGATGATCGAGCCGCCACCGGCCCGTTGCATCGCCGGAATGACGCTTTTGGTACCGAGGAACACGCCGGTCGCGTTCACCTCCATGATCCGGTTCCAGCTTTCCAGCGTCTGCTCGGCCAGTGCCATGCCGGTCATCACACCGCTCGCCTGCACCGTTACCCCGGCGGGCCGGCCGGAAATCCCGGCGATGTTGCCGAGAATATTGATCTTGCCGTACTTCTTCTCGACGTCGGCGACGAGGGCGATCCACTGATCCTCCTTGCAAACATCCAGCGTCCGGTACTCAGCGATGCCGCCGCCATCCGTGATCGTCTGGGCCACCGCCCGGCCGAGGTCGTCCTGCACATCGCACAACACCACGCTCGCGCCATGATGGGCGAACAGATGCGCCGTTTCCTCGCCGATGCCCGAGGCGCCGCCGGTGACGATGGCGACCTTACCGGGAAGCCGTTTGCCTGGTTGCATGGTGTTTCCTCCTGTGAGCCGCGCGATGCCGGGTTGCCGTCGCTTACACCGCCGCGTTTGAGTGAGATGGCGGGGTGAATGCGAAGTCAATCACCCGGTGACCGTCGGCGTCAAAGCGCCGCCTTTCGCGAATGCCAATCGGGCCCAGGTCACGCCGGGCCGTCCGAGGGCGCCGTCGAGGGACTCGTATTTCAACACCGGCCACAAACCCGACGCTTCCGCCAGCGTCGTTGTTTCGTCAGTGGACACGGCGAACATGCGCCATCCCTTTGGAACGGGCCCATATCGAAGCGACATGATCATGACGCCGCCTGGCCGCACCAGCGATGCGACATGCGGCATGGCCAATTGGCGTTGGCGTTCGTCGAGGTGCATCCAAACCGCCGTGAGCATCACGACATCGAATGCCGCGACCCGCGCCCGGAGCAACGCCAACTCCGGCAGGCTGTCGTCCAGCCATTCGATCCGGGGCGATGAATGCAAGACTTTTGATCGCGCGCGCAACGCGGCGGTCGGCTCGGCCGCCACGACATGATGCCCCATCGCGGCGAAGCCGGCCGCATCGCGTCCGGTACCGGAGCCGATATCCAGGACCCGGCATGGCGAGGCCGGAATCAGATGCAGCACCGGCTTGTGAACGCCGGTGAATGAGATGCTCTCATATTGGGCGGCCAGCGTGTCGGCTTCCTCGGCGTAGCCTTCCGTGCCGCTCACTGGAATCGACATCGTGCGCCTGTCTCCGCCGTGGTCCTGTCCGTCAACCGGCGGCGCGAGAGGTCTCCCCGGCGGGAGGAGCACGCCAGCGCAGACCTCGTTCCCGGGCCGCGAACAACCCGCCACGGAGTCTGTACCAATGCGAGCCGTACAACGAGAGCCCGACCACCCGCTCAGGTCTGCTGTGGGCTGTATCGACCGCTACGGCGGTCCCGTCGGAAAATTTTACACCTGAACCTGCTCTTGGCTTTTGTCAAGTCGTAACTGATTGATTCCATTCAACTTCCCAAGGTGGCACAAAACTTGCTGTGACAACGGGTGAGCCTGACGTTATCACCTGGAGCAAACTTATGGGTCGGTCTTCTTATCGGATGCTTCTGCTGGCGGGCGCGGCCGCGATTGGCGTTTGCGGCCTCGGGTCGTCCGCGTCGGCGGTCCTCGTCGTAAACTCCAGTGATTTTCAGGTCGTCGAGAGCTGCGTCGCCGCGAATGGTTGCAGCGGCGATTTCACCGTCATCAACAACTCGGGCGAAGACGGCAGCTGGTACATTTACGCCTTCGCGGTGGGCAACCTGAATGTGTTCTCCGACGGCACGACGCAACCGAACTGGACTGCCTCGCTCGGTTGCTTCAGTGGCAGTTGCACCGGCAACGATGATTTCAATTATGCGAACACCGCTGGGGCGTCCCACGTCGCGGGCGATCTCGCCAATGACGTCGGGCCTGGCCAGACCAGCAATCTGTTCACGTTCAACTCTGAGTTCCCCGCCTCGCCGGTCGATTTGCGCCTCGTGAACGTCGACGGCACCACCACGAGCGTCGAAATCACGGCGCAGGACAGCATCCCGGAACCGGCCAGCCTCGCTGTCCTGGGTACTGGGCTGCTCGGGTTGTTCCGCGCGAGACGCCGGCGCCGAACGCGCGTCCCCGGCTGACACTGTGCCGCCGCCGCGCGGCCGACGGGATCACGCGTCCCCCTGGGCGACCCGTTCCAGCATGCCCTCCCGTTGCAACCTCTCGATCGTCCGCACGATGGTGACGTGATCGCCGGCGAGTTCGGGAATGCGTGCCTCCAGAACCAGAGCATGGTGCAGCGACACCAGCGCGCCCGTCCCGCCGGCCATCTGGCGAACGATTTCCGCCTCCCGCGGCCGTAACTCGATTTGATGCTCGTCCGTCCGGCGGCGCACGGCGAAGCGCCGGCCGGACAGCTTCACCACGGTGACGGAACCGGGCGGCATCCGCCAGGTATCCCAGCCCTGATACAGCAGAACCTTGCGCCGCGCGCTAAGCCCGACCCCGGCGTGGCCAGCTTCAACGAATTGCCGCAGCCGCTGGAATATCGCGCGCAGGCTCGCGACCCGTCTCGGATACGGCGTCGCATTCGACGTCTGGCCATCCGACCAGATGTTGTAGCGAACCCGCGCTCCCGGCACATGGCGGAACCGCAGCCCGAGCAACGCCGCCAATGCGCTGTATTCGACATCGGTCGCCACGGTCCGCGCCGGCCACCATGCCTGGTTCTCTTGTAGCCGATCCGCGGCGGCGCGGCGCAGCAGATAGAGGTGCGGTGGATACCAGACGCCGGCGAGCGTCCGGGCCACCTGATCTTCCTCCTGGCGCAAGGCATGGTGGTCGACGATGTCGGGCTTGCCAGGCGCCGTTCTGTATGAGGACCAGTCGCCATAGGCGATGTCGTCGCGTGGCACCGTTTCCAGCGCGGCGACCTGACGGGCGATCTTGTCACGGCCGAGCTGGTCGTCGGCATCCATCCATTGGATGAAATCGCCCCGCGCTGTCGTGAAGCCAAGGTTGCGCGCATGGTTGGCGCCTTGCGCCGGGCAGTTGATCAGGGTGAACGGCCGGTTACCTTCGGTCAGGATCTCGCGCGCCGCCGCGGCGCTGCCGTCGGTTGAATTGTTATCGACGCAGATGATTTCGATGTCGGGATGCGATTGCCGGAGCACCGACAGCAGTGCCGGACGCAACATGCGTCCCGCGTTGAAGCATGGCAGGATGACCGAAACGAGCCGCGGCATTCGGATTCGACACGATGTTCGCTGTCGTCAGACTACCACATCGCGTTGCTCGTCCAACCACGTGCGCCGCGCCGAATGAAGCCGCTGGTCCGGGCGTGCTGTCCGCGCGTGCTGTCCGGGCGTGCTTGCGCCGGCCCCGGCCTTCTCCCAAACTGAGTCGCAAATCGGGAGAAGACGTTATGCTCAACCGTCGCCGGGGCGCCGCCCTGCTTGGTTTGCTGCTCGGAATGTCCGCCGCGTCCGCCATGGCGGAGACGCCAGGGATTACCGCCACCGAGATCAAGATCGGCCAAAATGCCCCGTTCAGCGGGCCGGCCAGCGTGTATGGGCAGATCTCCACGGCGGAAACCGCCTATTTCAAGATGATCAACGATCAGGGCGGGATCAACGGCCGCAAGATCGTGCACATCGCCCTCGACGACGGCTACAGCCCGCCCAAGTCGGTCGAAGTGGTGCGCCGCCTGATCGAGGAGGAACAGGTCGCCATCCTGTTCCAGACCCTCGGTACCGCGCCCAACGTCGCGATCCGGAAATACGTCAATCAGAAGAAGGTGCCGGATATCTGGATCGGCTCCGGCGCGTCGATATTCGTTTCGACCTCGCGGGACTTTCCCTGGAGCATTCCGTTTCAGCCGAGCTACCGGCTGGAAGGCCAGATGTACGCGACATACATTCTGACGAAGATGCCGAACGCGAAGATCGGCTTGCTGTATCAGAACGATGATCTCGGCCGCGATTACGTCGCCGGTTTGAAGGACGGCCTGGGCGACAAATACGACAAGATGGTTGTCAAGTCGCTGTCGTATGAGATCACGGATCCGACCATCGACTCACAGGTGCTGGATCTGAAATCGTCTGGCGCGGATGTGTTCTTTGATGCCAGCACGCCGAAATTCTCCGCCATGACGATTCGCAAGGCGGCCGATCTCGACTGGCATCCGCTGCATATCATCGATTCCAACGGCGCGCTGGTGAAACCGGCGCTGACGTCGGCCGGACTCGATAAGTCGGTTGGCGTGGTGACCGCGCAGTACTTGAAGGATCCGACCGATCCGGGCTGGGACAACGACGCCGGGATGAAGGAGTTCCAGGCCTGGCGCGCGAAATACGCGCCCGAGAGCGATCCGGCCAATCCGGTGTGGGTGTATGGGTATACGATGGCGCAGGCGCTGGTGGTGGTGCTGAAGCAGGCCGGCAAGGATCTGACGCGCGAGAGCATCATGAAAGCCGCGACCAACCTGCCGGATACGACGACGCTGCCGATGGTACTGCCGGGGATCAAGATCAGCACGTCGCCGGCGGATTACCGGGCGATGAAGGGGATGCGGTTGGTGCGGTTCGACGGCACGATGTACAAGTTGTTGCCGGATTGATGGACAGGGGAAACGAGCATGGCACAGACCGGAGACGCGAAAGGCGAATACCGCGGCCTCGCATACCGTAACGAGGCCGACCTGAAGGCGTGGCTGGCGAAGCGGCCCGCCGAGGCGGCGCTGGAGCCGGCGCTGCCGATCATCGATCCACACCATCATTTCTGGGATACGCCGCAACGCGGACTTTACTTTCTGCCCGAGCTGCTGGCCGACATTGGCGGCGGGCACAACATCGTCTCCACCGTCTTCCTCGAATGCCAGTCGATGTATCGCAAGGCCGGCCCGCGGGAGATGGCGCCGGTGGGCGAGGTCGAGTTCGTCAACGGTATCGCGGCGATGAGCGCGTCGGGCAACTACGGCCCGTGCCGCGTCGCCGAGGCGATCATCGGCCACTCGGACCTGACGCTCGGCGCGCGCGTGCGCGATGTGCTGGAAGCCCAGTTGAAGGTCGGTGGCGGACGTTTCCGCGGCATCCGCTATGGCGTGTCCTGGGATGGGAGTGAGGCGGTAGGCAGGTTCGCTTCGCGGGTCGTTCCGCCGCATCTGGTCCTGGAACCAAAGTTCCGCGAGGGATTCGCCCAGTTGTCCGGGTTGGGACTGAGTTTCGAGTCGTGGCAGTATCATCCGCAACTACCGGACGCGATCGACCTGGCCCGGGCGTTTCCGGACACAACGATCATTCTGAATCACGTGGGCGGCGTGCTTGGGGTCGGGCCCTATTCGGGGCATCGGCGGGAGATCCTGGCGGGCTGGCGCAAGGATATTTTCGAACTCGCCAAATGCCCGAACGTCAACGTCAAGCTTGGCGGTATCGGTATGACCTCGTTCGGCTTCGACTTTCACGAGCGCGATGTGCCGCCGTCGTCGGAGGACCTCGCTGCGGCGTGGCGGCAATACGTCGAACCCTGCATCGAAGCGTTCGGGGTAAACCGTTGCATGTTCGAGAGTAACTTCCCGCCGGACAAGCAATCCTGCGGCTATACCGAGCTATGGAACGCATTCAAGCGGATCACCGCCGGGGCATCGGCGTCAGAAAAGACCGCGCTCTATAGCGGCACCGCCGCGCGGGTGTACCGCCTGACGGTGCCTTGACCTGATTGCGTCGCGGCCACCGTCATCGCCCCGCGATGACGGTGGGCCGGTGCCGGTTCGATACGGGCGGCAACACGCCAGACAGACATAATAATCGCCGCGATCATTCCTTTGGCGGTATCAGGCGAGGGCCAACCTGTTTGGCCATGTCGAAGTAGCGGGCGGCTTCATCCGATCGTCCCAGATTCTGCGAGGCGAGACCGCGATTGTACAGCGCGATGGCGTAATTCGGGTCGAGCCGGATCGCTTCGTCGAAATCCTTGATAGCTTGCTCGTACTGACCCTTGCCGGACCAGGCGACACCACGATTGTTGAAGGCGTCGGGATATTTCGGGTCCAACCGGACGGCCTCGTCGAAATCCCGTATGGCGGGGTCGAATTGGCCTTTGTCCGCCAAGGCCCGGCCTCGGTTGAAGAAGGCCCGCGCGAGATTTTCCGGGGTTTGCCGGCCCGACCGGATCACCGCCGTGCAGGCACGGATCAGGCGCTCCGAATAGTCGTCGCGGCACCACGCCCATTGTTGATCGAGGGTCTGGGCCGCCACCGCGCCCAGAAACACGCTGGTCAGGACCGCCGCCAGCAGGATCGCTCGCATCTTCGCCCTCGTTTCCGGCACTGATCGTTGGGCCGGAGCGGGATGCGGGTCAATGATGTATTTCTTCCGGGGGTATTTCCCCGGTGCGGCCGCGCGCTCCGGGCCGGCCACGACCCTTCGGTTGCCGGTAACGATGAACCGGCCAGCGCCCGCCGCTGTGCGCGCCGTGCACGCCGTGTCAGGCTCCGCGCGACGGAGGAGCCACCATGAAGATCACCCGCCTGCGCACCCAGATCGTCCACCTGCCGATCGACCCGCCGATCGTGACCGCCATCCTGGGGTCGATCCGCTCGGCGGATTGCGTCCTGACATTTTTGGATACCGATGAAGGCCTGACCGGTGAGGGCCTCGTGTTCTCGATCAACAACCGGCGGCTGAGCGTTATTCATGACATGATCCGGCAACTGGAAGATCTCGTCGTCGGTCTCGACCCGCGTCTGGGCGGCACGCTCAACGCGCGGGCGTGGAAGGAGTTGAATTTCCTTGGTTATGCAGGCATTTCGATCATCGGCCTCGCGGCGGTCGACAACGCGCTGTGGGATTTGCGCGGCAAGGCCGCCGGGCTGAACGTGGCGCATCTGCTCGGGGCCTGCCGTGCCGCCGTCCCGACCTATGCCAGCGGCGGCCTGTGGCTGGGATCGTCGATCGACGCCTTGCAAAACGAGGCCCGATCGTTCGTGGAGCGAGGGTTCCGCGCGATGAAGACCCGCGTCGGCCCCACGGATCCGGAAGCCATGGTCGCGCGCGTGGCGGCGGTGCGGGAGGCCATCGGCCCGGACATCGCCTTGATGGTCGATGCCAATCAGCAAATGAGCGTGAAACAGGCGATCCGGATCGGCCGGATGATGGAGAAGCTGAACCTGACCTGGTTCGAAGAACCGGTGATCTGCCACGATCACGTGGGTGAGGCGCGGATCCGGGCGGCGCTCGACACGCCGATCGCCTCGGGCGAGACCGTGTATACGCATCGCGGGGTGCTGGCGATGCTCCAGGCCGGCGCGGCCGATGTGATGATGCCCGACCTACAGCGAATGGGCGGACCCACCGAGTTCCTGAAAGCGGGACATCTGTGCGAGGCGTTTCACATTCCGTGCGCCTCGCATTTGTTTCCGGAGATGAGCCTCGGGCTTTTGGCGTCGTTGCCGGGCGGCTATTACCTTGAGCACATGCCATGGTTCGAGGCGCTGTATCGGGAGCGGATCGAACTGGATACGAATGGAAACGCGATCGTGCCGGAGCGGCCTGGGTGGGGGTTTGGTTTTGATCCGGATGCGGTGCGACACTTCGCGGATTGATGGCGCATTTGGACGCCGGCCGCGGTCCGGAGAACTCCCGCGCGAGCGGACGCCGGCGCGGCGGATTAAGGATCGCCCAGCCCCGCGCATAGGCGATGTCGAACGGCGGGCATCGATACGGGAACCCGCTGTGCTTTCGATCCATCCAACCGCGTTCGACCGGCGCGGGGACGATGTTCGGGGGCTCACCGGAGGTTGGATAGCAGACAAAGCGTATGCGGGCGGTGTCGTGCGCGTTCCGGAATTGGCCATCCCGCGCGTCAAATTACGAATAGTGGAACGTCGACAGCCAAGGCTCGACCATTTCGCAATAGGCAAGTTCGGTCGGCGCGTCGAAGTGGCTGCGCCAGTTGCCTGGCAGGCCCTGGCGAAAGAACGAACCGCGGTCTTCTTGTCCGCGCGCGCGCCCACCGCTCAGCCTGGCGAAATCCGCGGCCGCGCAGCAGGCGCGCAGGACGGCGGGATCGGCGGAGGCGCCCAGAAACACACAAACCTGACCGAACAGGTTCAGCGGCTCCGCGCTCAGGTCCTCATAGCGGATTGCCAGGCAGCGGTCCGGGTGCTCCGCGGCGAATTTGGCTCCCAGGCTGACATTGGCGACCCAGGCCTTGGCGAATGCGAGCGAGAACTCACTGAAGGAAGCGAATTGTTTGGCGAACGGCTCAGGCGTCACACGTTGGTTGTGAAACCACGCGGAGACAGCGCAGTCCCGGGCATCGCGGACGATATGGATGAATTTGGCGCGCGGGAACAAAGTGGCCAACAACGGGAAATAGCGCACGTTGTCTGGTGTTTTGTCACCGACGATGCGGGCGGTGGCCGCCTTGCCCGGTGGACAGAGCATCAGGCTGATCGCGGCCGTCGCCAAATAGAGCGCGTGCCGGTTGGTAAACAGCGGCTGCACGTTCAGGCCATCGAAAATCGACTGGCTCTTGGCAGCGAGGGTCGTGTTATGCGATTTGAGTGCCCTGGCCAGCCCAGGCAACAACTTGTTTGGGAAATGGCCCTCACCGCTGCAACTGATATCGGGATGAGCGTTCAGCAAAAGTTGCAGCCAGGTGGTGCCGGATTTCGCCGCGCCGCCCACGAAAAACACCTGCTTCCGCCGGGTCGTGGCGATTGCGTGATGAATGGTGTCGAAATCGAACCTGTTGATGACGGCGGTTGCAACTGTCATGGACGTCCGTTTTGTGTGAAAACCGCCCGCTGATAATGTCGCGCCATTCACGAATACGGTGCATTGGGCAAGTGTCGCAAGTGGTCTTAAAGCAACAAAGGGTTGCAAACCGTCGCATAAGGCACCGGTTTTGCTGAATCCGCATCAGCCATGACCGGTCTGAGCGTCGCGCCGGGGAAGCTTCCGCGTTCCTCGACACGCCGTTCGGTCTCGGAAAAGCCGGGCCAGTGCTCCGGCGGCACTCGTATTGTTACCGTCAACGCGGCCGAGACGGCAGGCCTGACGTCACCTCGGCGCCACCGATCGCGCGATGGCGTGGCGTGTGCGTAAGGCTCTGACCGCGCGAACTCAACGCATCAGGCCAGACCCGCCGCGGCGGATGTCCAGTGCGCCGCGAACGGGGTGGGAGCGTTACAGGCAATGGAAGACGACGCGGCGTACGCTGCGCCGGCAAGCGACCCTAACAGGTGCTGCAATGTGATCACGGCCCCGCCCGCCGTCTGATGGATGGCGAACTCATCACCGGCGAAACCGCCAGTCAGATGAAGCGTTGCAACCTGTGCGTTGTGCTCGCTGAGTGTGAGCCTGCCGGTCGCCGCATCGAATGACACGGCGTCGACATCCGGCATGGCGATGGCGTCACCGATCGCGAACCCGGAAATGGCGGCCGTGACATTCGATCCATGCGCGAGCGACAGTGTCCCGTCCGCGCCCAGGAATGCGATGCTGGCAAGCTTCAGGTTGGCGCCGGTGAGCGTGGCGGTGCTGTGCGCGGCGATCTCGATCGCGCCGGTGCCGATCACGTTGCCGTTGACCTGGAGGTCGCCGCCGGACGCGAGGATGGTGCCGTCGTCCTCGGTCACCGGCGCGGTCAGTGTCCCGTGCCCGGCGATGACGCCGCCCGCCAGTGTCCGCAGGCAATCCGCCGTGACGCCCGCGGTGACGGTCCCGCCGGCGACGTCAAGCTCGCTGCCGCTGCCCACCGCGAGGGTATCGTCCACGGTAAGGCCGCCGCCGCTCCCCACTTTGATCGAGGCGACGCCGGAAGCCGCCGTCGTTGCCACGCCGGCCCGGAGCGCTCCCGCCACGACGACCGAACCACCGCTGGCGATCGCCAGCGTGCCGCTGGAGCCGGCGCCGGCCGCCATGTCGACAGCGGCGCCGAACATGATGGACCCATTGTTGATCACGTTGAGCTTGCCCGCGCCGTCGTCGCCGATATAAGCGTGGCCGCTGTTGGTCCAGACGGCGTCATCGATGGTTACGGTCCCGACACCAGCGTCTTGCTTGCCGATATTGGCGACCACCGAATTGAGGACGCTGTGTGTGGTCCCGTTGCCAAGAGCCCGCAACAAGCCAACCGCGTCATTGCCCACGATCAGCGCGTTGCCGTCGTTCAAGGTCGCGCCCGGGGCGAAAATCGCGACCGCGCCGTCACAAACCATCAGCCCCTGGCAGGCCGCGGTGCCGGCGGTATCCAGCGTGCCGGTGAAGGTGATCGTCTCCGATCCGAGCAGCATCATGTTGTTGACGCTGAAGATCCCGCCGACCGGACCGCCGACGTTCATGGTGATGAGGGCGGTATCAGCGATGCCGGGGACCACGTCGCCGACCCAGTTGTCCGGATCCAGCAGGTCGCCTGGCTGGCCCTTGCCCGAGAACGTGATCGTCTTGCTGCCGGACATAGGCGTGATCCTCGGGTTTCTGTGTGAAGTGTGATTTGTGGGCGGTTGAGGGGTAGCAGTGAATGGTTACTGGATGGTTAAAATGTGCTTTCATCCCGGTCACAAATGTTATCGTTAAGTAACCGTCCCGTCGCGACCGGTTGATGCCACTGACCAGCGTGTATTGAAGGGATTGAAGAGGCCGGGCAGTTGAAACGCCCTATTGATCGTAAGGAAGTCATCCACGTTACCGGTGACCACGACCATCTCCCGCGCGATGGCAGTCGCGGCGATTGCCAGGTCGGCGCCGTTTTTGACTTTTCTGGACCGGGGATCGTTCGCGATGAAATTGTTGAGCGGCGGCGCCGCCCACATTCGGCCGAGCAGGACAGCCGCCCGAACATCGAAATCGGCGATCCGAGGCTGCCCATCGCGGAGCATTCCGTCGAGCCAGTTTTGCACCCGCACCGCGACGGCTCGGTCACCGACCAGACCAATGCCGCACTGAATCTCCGCGATTGTCACGGTGGCCATGAAAACGGAGGCGGCTGGCACCGATTGCAGCCATGACGCCAGATTTGGATGCGGCTTTGCCTTGCGGAGATTGCTGACGACGTCGGTGTCCAACAGGAACAGCGCGCTCACTCTTCGAGTTTTGCCGCGCGGGGGGAAAACAGGGGCGAGGCGCTTTCGCGGACTTTTCGCAATGCGTCGTCGAATGCGTCGTGTTCCTCGGCGTAGCCGGAGGTCAGCAGGTAATCGCGCAAATTGGGCTTGTTGGCTTCGAAGTAGTCGCGCGATACCACGACGACCTCCTTGCCGTCGCGGCGGCGGATGAGTTGAGGGGTGCCCGCGACGGCCGCTTCGATGATTTCCGCGAAGGCGGCGCGGGCCTTGGTTGCTTGCCACTCTTGCATGGGTGGGATCTCCAGGATGGAGATGGTCCCGTACGGTTGAGTTGTCAAGATTAGTTGTACGTTCCATGTGCGAGCGTTGAATGCTGTGACGCCCCATCGGCCTGATGAAGTTCACGCTGAATCCGCTTTCCGGGTTGATCAAGCAATCGAGTTTATAGCGACGGAACGCGGCATTTGGCCGCCAGGAGGGGTTGATGCAGGCGGCTATGGCGAGGACCAGTGAAGCGAAGCGCGAGCCGCGCGGCAAAGCGCGGATCCGGGCGGAGAACGTCGAGATGTTCCATGCCCCGCACAGGATCGGGGCGGTCAGCGACGCAGAACTGCGCAAGGCGACGCTGCGGATGTTGGGCCGAACGTTCTGCCGGCGGTGAAGGCGCTGTCGTCAGCCGAGATCGTCGCGGTGCGCGAGCTGGCGGGTGCGAGCCAGGCGGTCACGGCGAGTTTTCTGAATGTGGCCGTAAGCACGGTCAGGCAATGGGAGCGCGGCGAACGGCGGCCGAACGGGGCGGCGTTGAAGTTGCTGCATGTGGTGAAAGGGAGGGGGATCGAGGCGTTACGGTGAGGGACGACGCATGAAAGGAATACCAGAGACGTGAGCGTGCGACATGGTCGGATAAACCATCAGAGGTCTTCTATCCGCAATTCATACCTGTCATTGACAGGCATCATATGCAGCAGTTTCGCATGCGGGTATTTCCCACTTATTATTTGGGCTAGCTCTGCGCACGTCGGTATAGTCATCCGAAGCCCGAAGATCACGCCATCAAGCTCCGAAGCGTCGAACCGTCGATCTTCAAAGAGTGCAACGGTTCGCCCATCGCCAGCATATATTCGCCATTCACGCTCGTGCTGCCAATGAGATGATTTAGTCCATACGACCTCGTCGATGATGCGCTGCGGGGTCAATGAGCCGTAACCAGCCAAGAGGTCGGATAGTTCGTCATCGCTATACAGCGGCGGCATTTGCTGAACGTAGCGAACTGGCTTTGCCTGGGTGAGGGGATTATCGGGTGTGTCGTCCCTGAACCTCAGTATTAGGCCCGCATGATTTTCTGCGTAGTATGACCACATAAGAATGCTGAGTGGTGTTTCAGAAAAGCAGAAGATTCTCGCATTGGCGAATTGTTCGCCCATAACCTCTGCGTTAAAGGCTGTCATACCACGAGCCAGCTTCGCCAACTGCTCATCAACAAATCTATCGAGTCCTTCTTCGAATTTCGCCAATGTTTCTGGATTTCGCGGCCTATGCACTGAACGGATCAATCTACCTAAGTCGTTTAGCGGCTTATCCAGCCATTCGCCAGAGACGTGCTGCCGGTATTTTGCTATGACCTTCGCTCGCACAGCATCTAAGTCTGCCGGTGCCTGAAAGGCAAACTGCATGTCGAATGGATCATTGAGGACCGCTGGCGCCGACCACCTCAATGTGCCATTTTCCAGTATCTTCTTGCCCGTGTCCGCCGTGACGTATTTGTAGAAGTGTGCCATGTTCTTTTGCCTCAGCTGATGTGTCTCCAGACTCTTAGCATCAGATCGCAATGTTGGGTTTGAGATTATCTTTTAAATATGGTTTCCTGCCTTGCACGGTGTGACATTTTCAAAATCTCGACATCAGGAACCAAGCGCTCAACGATTCCGCGGTACAGATCGAGAGACTTGCGTAGCTCTCCCATATCTGCGCAGATTTTGGCCATATCGATTACGTTGTTGTCGCTGCCAGCCATGAGGGTGACGTAGCTGGCCCGTTCCTCATCCGATTGCGCCAAATCAAACATATTTCGTTACTGCCTAGCTACCCCGCCCCCGGCCGCGTTCAAACGGTCCGCAGTTCGGCGATCAGGTACCCGGGTTCGCGGGTTATTGCCTGGAGGATATCCCAACCCTGCTTTTTCGCCGTTGATA
>Ga0181536_10001812_pt1 | contig 24796 bp, 22 predicted proteins | sample PEATcosm2014_Bin_41_FD_121105 | JGI IMG/M metagenome (GOLD analysis project Ga0181536, IMG submission 121105) | Peatland microbial communities from MTU Mesocosm Facility, Houghton, MI, USA - PEATcosm2014_Bin17_60_metaG | ecosystem: Environmental > Terrestrial > Soil > Wetlands > Peat | place...
ATGGATATTACGCAAGCAGAAATCGAGGCTGACGCGCATAATTTGGCACTACATTTTCACTGCCGAGCGATGCCTTCCCTCGGAAGCCCCCCCGATTTCAGGCTTTCACTGTAGAAGATGGGTCAGAATTACCGGCTTGCCCTCGACTTGGCCAGGGCGGTCAAAGCCCTCGAAATTCAGCGGGGATCGCCATTTTCGCCATCGGAACATCAAGACATTCACAATCGTTGGCTTGAGGGTGCCGCCCCGTTCTTGCGCCCCGGCCAAACCAGAGAGGACTATTTTATGGAATACCTGAACGCCTATCGCCTTGCCAAGTACCCGCTGGGCAGCGCGGCGTTGGCAAAAGCACTGAATGCCGCCAGCCAAAACCCGTTGCCCCAGGATGTGTTTCCTTGGATTGAGAATCCAGACACGCGGCTGCTGGCCGCCATCTGCCGCGAGTTGCAAAAATCGGCGGGGGCAGCGCCGTTCTATCTGTCGGCCCGCGTTGTTCAGCGCATTTTCAACCACGACACCCACACGACCGCGGCCAAGTGGTTGCGCTCCTTTTGCGTCATGCAAATTCTCACGGAAACAGAGAAGGGAACGGGCTTGCGGGCATCACGGTATCGTTACTGCGGCCCGGCCAACTGAAACGGGTTTGCGGCACTGGAAATCCGCGCGGAAAATGTCTTGCTCCCCCTGCAAAAATCCGGTACAAATGAGTCGTCTTCAAAATCAGTATGTGAAACGAGCCAACAATTTAGCGTAGCGGTTAAGGTCGAACGAAACCTTGGAAAGTTAATTGCAAGACCCGCACCCGGTTCGCGCCCAATCGGGCGCGGCTTGGCGTATTCTTGCAGGGCTTCTTCCAAGGTGCCCGTTCGGGTGCGTTAAGTCCGCGCCTTTTCCTTTTCCAACGCCCCAAAGCAAATCCCATTATGAAAAAACCCCGCACTCAGTTGCTTTGCCTCTTTTTCCCCGCAGCGTTACTTTTTCAGGGTTGCGTCCCGGTCATGGTTAGTACGGCAATTTCCGCGTCAGAGCAAGAGGACGCAGGGTACACAGAATATCTTTTTGACGCACAAGCACAGAACAAAGCGTTGCAGCAAGCCGGAAGTCCACCGCGACCCATAGCCACAGAAGATAGCTGGCTTAAAAATGTTTACCTGCCGCGTCTCGATTACGCGCTTTATTATTCAAAGTGCCTTACCGACAACCCGACGGCTACACCTTTGGGCTTTGAAGTCTGGATGGAAACAGAATACCCAAAAATCTTGGCGCAGCGTGCCAAAAAGCCCGAGGGGCCAGGCCACGCCGGGCATTGAGGGGGCATTGTAACCATGAACAAAAAACAGCGTTTTGTCGGCACGGTGGCGGCAGCAGCCTTCGCCCTCTCCCTGTTCTTCCCGCCGTGGGTGTACACATACGACCGCAATGGGGAATACGGCGGACACACAAGCAAGCAGGATTCTCGTGCATACTGTTCCCGCCAAGGCCGGAAGGGTCGGGCGCAAATTACGGAGTCCATATGGACACGTCGCGGTTATTGGTTGAATGGCTTTTTATTCTCACTGTCGGGGGCATTGCGTGGTTCTTGACGGGGCGTGAAAGGGCGAACACGCCAGCGCAACCGAAGCCGTTTTGGCCGACCTCGACGAAGCAATGGCTCGCCGTTATTGGATTTCTCATCTTTACATCGGGTTCAGCGGTATTAACAGTTGTTAGCCTCCCGGAAAGGCCGAAGCAGGCACACCACATTGATTTCGTCGCGGACAAAGTGGTTGAGGCCCCTGTGCCGGCAGGATTTATCGAGGTAGAAGTCACGGGATATGGAAAGTTTGAATTTCCCGACATAATGACGCAGGACGAAATACAGGCTGTTCTCAAAAGAAAATTCTGGAAGCCTGCTCATTCCACGAACGTGCCCGACGCCAGCGACAAGTTTCTCGACCAAAAGTAGAATGCGCAGGCCGCAACAAACCACCCGCCGCGTACTAACAACCCACCAGCCTTGCGCCCAAGTCAATCCTCCACCGGGCCAAACTCCCGCCGGGGCTTCGGTCTGTGTGGAAGCGGGCGGCGCGGGCGGAAACACCAAAAGCGGTCAGTCTTCGGTCGGGACTGGCAGGGCCTTGGCTGGTGCTGGCTTGTCTGGTGCCAGGCGGCGCTGGCCGGACTTTGGAACCCCCCGCATCTCCCGCTTGCGATCTTCCAAAACATCCCACGCACGCGCACACGCGGCAACGTCCCGTGGTTGGGTTTCCCCATTGAGGGCGAGCTTATGAAGAACATCTTGGAGGGCAAGTGCTTGCGAAAAAGCAGACTTGCGGCGACCCTTAATCACAGGCTGGTGGTTGGCGCTGAAAGGAACGCCGATTATCGCGTCTGTCATGGGGGGATTATGCCACAATCGGCACGGTCAAGCAACCCCGCCGCCGGTTTGGTGGCAGGGGTTGCAGACCACGTTTGGAGCTTGGATGAAATGTCAGCCTTTTAGCCGTTGATTAAGCCAGGGGATTTGGCCATTCTGCATGATTGAGCGAATATGATGGACGAAGACATTCCGCAGATCGTGTTTCAGGCCACTGTTCTGGATCAGGATAACCGGCCTCTCGCCAGCGGCGAAGCACGCCTTTACACCAGCTTACATTCTGGGGTGTTTTGGCCTCAAAAAGCAAAAGACGTTCACCTGCTTCCAAACTGTGCAGCCACGTTGAAAAGCTTAGACGGCTCACTTTACACAATTCAAAACCTGAAAGTTTGCCCACATCATCAGCCAGAGTTTGTGAATCACTGCGAATTTGACTATTCGCCAATTCATTAACGGTCGGAATTTCAGCGGTATAATGCACGCTGCCAATATCGCATACTTGTCAAGATCGTGCTTGGTTTGGTGGAAGATAAATCCAGAGCCGCCCACCACCCGCTTCCGCTTCCCCAGAATCGGCACGTGCAAAAGCGGCGGCGGTAACGCACCCGATCTGGCGTGAATCCCCCCCTGGGGGGGGGCAGACCGTGGACACCCCCCTCTCGCCGGGCTAAAAGAATGCTTGCCCTCGCCCGGCCATGACACCCGCGCCGGGCTTCCTCGACCCGCGACCAAACCCGCCACAAGCCCCGGCAGCCATCTTTGGCGGACTCGCGCCAGATTACCTGACGCGCTACAGCGCCCCGCCTTGGCGTGAATTTGGCCCAAGGCGGCGTTTCGGCGGGCCAGCCAAGGCCCAAAGACACCAGCCCCGTCAAAGCCGACACAATCCGACACAGAAATCGGCCAGATTTGATTCCGACACAACGGAGACACAACCAGACCGGCGACACACGGCGACACAGGTTTTTCTTACCCTGATTTTACAAAGATGCAAGAAAAAGCTTGCAAAAACAGGGGCAATGATGTAGCGTCACTTGCAGGATAGATAAACGAAAGGCAACTATGAGCGACAATGAAACCAGTCAATAAGCAGGTTCAAGTCCTGCTAATCGCACCATTTTTCCTGAGCAGAATGGCAAGATGGCACTGACACCAGATTGCCAAGAAATCGTCGTGGGGCGGATTCAACGCGGCCGCAAATCTGCCCCCGCCCTCTCTGCCGAAGCCATGAGCAGGTGGCTTCACGAGATGGCTTCCAGTTTGTCCTGGCGGCGCGCCGCTACTCCTCCGCGCTGGCCAGCTTGGCCAGCACTCCGAAATCTTCCAGCGTGGTGGTGTCCCCTTTGATTTCCAGGCCGCTGGCAATCTGCTTGAGCAGCCGCCGCATAATTTTCCCCGAACGGGTTTTCGGCAGCGCCTCGGCAAAGCGAATGTCGTCGGGCCTGGCCACCGCCCCAATCTCCTGGACCACATGGGCGCGCAGCTCTTCCCGGATCGCCGCCGAGGCCGCAATCCCCGTCTTCAACGTCACAAACGCCACCAGCGCCTGCCCTTTCATTTCATCGGGACGCCCCACCACCGCCGCCTCCGCCACTTTCAGATTGCTCACCAGCGCGCTCTCCACTTCCGCCGTGCCGATGCGATGGCCCGCCACGTTGAGCACGTCGTCAATGCGTCCGACAATCCAGAAATAACCGTCCTTGTCCTGCCGGCAGCCGTCGCCGGTGAAGTAGCTTCCATTGACTTCGTTCCAATAAGTCTCGACGAACCTTTTGGGGTCGCCCCACACGCCGCGCAACATGCTGGGCCACGGTTTGCGGATCACCAGCTTGCCCCCGGAGTTTTGCGGGACCGGATGGCCTTGGTCATCCACCACTTCCGGCAGCACGCCAAAAAACGGCCGCGTGGCCGTCCCCGGCTTGGTGGGCGTGGCCCCCGGCAGCGGCGTGATCATGATGCTCCCGGTCTCCGTCTGCCACCATGTATCTACGATGGGACAACGCTTCTGGCCGATGACTTCGCGATACCACATCCACGCCTCCGGGTTGATCGGCTCGCCCACCGTGCCCAGGAGACGCAGGGTGCTCAGATCATGTTTGCCCGGCCATTGCGAGCCCCATTTCATGAAGGCGCGAATGGCCGTGGGGGCGGTATAGAGGATCGTCACCCTGTATTTGGCCACCATGCGCCAGAAGCGGTCCGGCTCCGGAAAATTCGGCGCCCCTTCGTACATGAAACTGGTGCCCCCGTTGGCCAGCGGGCCATAGACCACGTAACTGTGCCCGGTGACCCAGCCGACGTCCGCGGTGCACCAATAGACATCCGGGTCGCGCAGATCGAAGACAAGCCGGGTCGTCAATTTCGCGCCGAGCAGATAACCGCCGGTGGTGTGCAAAATCCCCTTGGGCTTGCCCGTGGAACCACTCGTGTAAAGTATAAATAATGGCGCTTCGCTGTCCAGCTTTTGCGCCGCGCAGTCCGCGTCCACGTACTCCAACTCCCGGTGCCACCAGACATCCCGGCCCTCCTGGATATGGATGTCATTGTTGGCCCGGCGCAGCACGATGACTTTTTGGATGGTCGCGGCCAGAAGCTGCCCCGCCGCCCCCTTGAGCTCCAGCGCGGCGTCCACGTTTTTCTTCAACGGCACGATGCTGCCGCGCCGGAAGCCTCCGTCGGCGGTGACGACTAATTTTGCCTGGCAATCATAAATGCGGTCGGCGACCGATTGGGCGCTGAACCCGCCGAACACAACCGAATGCACCGCGCCGATGCGCGCGCAGGCCAGCATGGCCACGGCCGCTTCCGGCACCATCGGCAAATAGATGATCACCCGGTCCCCCTTCTGGATGCCGTGTCGTTTCAGGATGTTGGCAAAGAGGCATACTTGGTGATGAAGCTGTTGATAAGTCAGCGTTCGTTCTTCCCCGGGCTTGCCCGGGCCGGCGGGTTCCCCCTCCCAAATCAGGGCCGCTTTATTGGCGGTGGGGGTGTTCAAATGGCGGTCCAGGCAGTTATGGCTCACGTTGAGTTGTCCGCCGACAAACCACTTGGCGTGCGGGATTTTCCATTCCAGGACCTTTTTCCACGGTTTGAACCAGACCAATTCCGCTTTAGCCTGCCGCGACCAGAATTTTTCAGGATGCTCAATGGATTCCCGGTAAAGTTTGCGATATTCCCTCTCTGACCCCACGTAAGCGCGCGCGGAAAAGGATTTCGACGGCGGGAAGACTCGCTCCTCATGGAGCATGGAGGTGATGTTCTCGGCGGCTAGGGGAGGTGTCTTGGCCATAAATGCGGTGCTTTGGCACGAAGGCGGATTGTAAGGGCCAACCAAGAGACGTCAACGCCTCAGTTGTCCAATCACCTCCACCTTGATTGATTTCGCCTCCGTTGCACCCGCAAAAACGCAACCCCGTAGTCAATGGCTGCGGGGTTGCGGGGTTGGTCGGGAAATGAGGGATCTGTATGTTTTGCTTGTTGTCTTTGGCTGGGCCAGGGCAAAAACCGCCAGTCCGCCCAAACTCATCCCGATTTCTGATGGTCTCGTCCAATTGTAATGACGCACCATCGCAAGCTCACCTTCTCTAAACCTGTAATTTTGTCTCGTTACCAATCCCCGCATGAAGAGTGCCAACCATTTCGACATATAGGCAGAATTGATGTAACATATTAACGACACGTTATTTAAACAAAAACAATCCAATGCCGCCGCCAAACCCAATTGTAAATAATTCCGACAACTTCTCGCTTATGATTGTTGTGTATCACATTAAACTTGAGCATCTTACAACAAATCAAATCCCATTGTCGGTATTCCTAACACTTTACAGACCTCCGACAACCCTCCCAAGTCAAAAAAAAGGCCCCCACTTTAAACTTCCAACCTGAAGTTTTGAACTTAAACTCATCTCCGATGGTCAATCCACATCACATTTGAAAAAGCCCGCCCGCCCGCCCCATCCCTGGCAGAGGGAGATCCGCTCGGTTCTCATTTCCGAGGCCCGGCTGGCCCGCCGCGTCAACACCTTGGCGCGGCAGATCCAGAAGGATTTCGCCGGTCGTGACCTGGTGATCGTCGCCCTCCTGACGGGCACCGTCATCTTCCTGGCCGATTTGCTCCGGCGTCTTTCCCTCCCGCTGCGGCTGGATTTCATCGGCGTCTCCAGCTACCGCCAGGGCTTCCTGCCTGGCGACCCCATTTTCACCAAGGAACTGCGCCTGGACGTCCGCGGCCGGGATGTGCTTTTGGTTGACGACATCCTGGACACGGGCGGGACCCTCGCCCGCGTGCTCCCCAGGCTGCGCCGGCTCCGGCCCCGCCGCATCAAAGTCTGCGTTTTACTTGACAAGAAGGGCCGCCGCACCGAAAACATTGCCGCCGATTACGTCGGCTTCACCATTCCCAATGAATTTGTGGTCGGCTACGGCCTGGATTACGGCGAGAAATACCGCAACCTTCCCTTCGTCGGCCTGCTTCGTCCGGAAATCCTCCCAGCCGCCGCCTCTTTGGAGTTTACCAATGCTTCCAGACATGGCAAATGAACGGTCGCAGCGACAAGTATTGAACGCAGCCATGCGATTTCTTCCGCCACAGTGGGTTTTAGTGTTGGTGATCGTCTGTTCCGCCCGCGCTCTCCCCGCGCAATCCACAGACCAGGGGCCTCCTCTCTCGGCGCGCGACGAGCTGATCATCGCCGCCGCCAAACCCGGGCCGGAACCCCGCATCAATGGCGCGCGGATCATCGGCATTCAGCCGCGCACACCGTTCTTGTTCGACGTGGCCGTTACCGGCCAGGCCCCCATCTCTCTCACCGTCAAGGGACTGCCGTCGGGACTCAAACTGGATCGTGCCACCGGTCTGATCACCGGCGCCATTTCCTCCAAGGGGCCGCATGATTTCACCCTCCTGGCCAGCAACCCCGCCGGCCGGGCCGAGGCGCAATTCCGCATCCTCGCCGGCGACACGCTGGTGCTCACGCCGCCGCTGGGCTGGAACAGTTACGACGCCTATGGCGATTCGGTCCATGAGTCCGAAGTCCTCACCAACGCCGCCTGGCTCAAGGCCCATCTCCAACCCGCCGGCTGGGACACCGTCGTGATAGATTTCCGCTGGTATGACAGCATGGCCGACGGCATCCGTGTGCAAAACCCCGAAGGCGTTTTGATTGACTCCAATGGCCGTTGCATTCCGCCGGCCAACCGCTTCCCCTCCGCCGCCGGCGGCCTGGGGTTCAAGCCGCTGGCGGACCAAATCCATGCGATGGGCTTGAAGTTCGGCATCCACATCATGCGCGGCATCCCCCGCAAAGCCGTGGAGGCGGACACCCCCATCGCCGGTTCCCCATTCAGGGCTTCCCAGGCGGTTTTGCCCGCGGACGACCCCAACCGCGCCTGCCTGTGGAACCGCGACATGTTCGGCGTGGACGCCAACACCGGCGCGGGGAAGGCCTGGTATGCCAGCCTCGCCCGCCAGTACGCCGCCTGGGGCGTGGATTACATCAAGTGCGACGACATCAGCTTCCTGGGGCGGGGACGCTATTACGGCGCGGATGAGATTGAAGCTCTTTCAAGAGCATTGCGCGCCAGCGGCCGCTCCATTGTGCTCAGCCTCTCGCCCGGACCGGCCCCGGTGGATTGCGCCCCGCACCTCAAGCAGTTTGCCAACCTCTGGCGCGTCTCCGGCGATTTTTGGGACAACTGGAAATCCCTCAACGCCAACTTCACCCTCCTGGCCGACTGGCTCCCCGACTCCGGACCCGGTCATTGGGCCGATGCCGACATGATCCCCTTCGGCCACATCGCCCTGCGCAATTGTGACGTCCATCCCCAACGCTGGACCCGCTTCACCCGTGACGAACAACTCACCCTCCTGTCCCTCTGGTCCCTCGCCCCATCGCCCCTGATGCTCGGCATGAACCTTCCGGACAACGACCCCTGGACCACCGCCATTCTCTCCAACCCGGAAGTTCTGGCCATCAATCAAGATCCTTTGGGATTGGCCGGGCGCCGCCTCTACGGGCCGCCCGTCCCGGTGGAAACATGGTTGAAATCCCTGGCCGATGGCTCCACGGCGGTTGGGTTCTTTAATCGCAGCAATCAAACGGCCCAAATCGCCGTTCCCTGGAAAAACCTCGGCTTCCTGGCGCCGCCGCAAGTCCGCGACCTCTGGCTGCGGCGCCCTCTGGGCAGGCAGGACCGTTACACCGATGAAATCCCCGCCCATGGCTGCGTGTTGCTTTCCGTCAAATAGCCGTTTCAAGCCTCTTTCGCCGGGAGTCCATGGCCTTGCCCATTCTTTGTTCTTATCGCCTGCCCATCCGACGGTTCTTGAAAATCCCGCCGGATTTGCTACTTCTATGGTTGGATGATGAAACGAATCGCTTTTTGGAGCTTGTTTCTGGCTCTGGCCTCCCCCGTCCTAGCTCTGCCCCGGATCGAGGCCACGCAAGTCAACCTCGAATACGTGGCCCGGCTCGCCGAGCAGCGCGCGCGCAAACCCTTCCATTCCCCCAAGGCGGACCTGCCCGATTTCCTGCGCAGCCTGACTTACGACAGCTACCGGGAGATTGAATTTCGCCACGAGAAGGCCCTCTGGCTGGATGACAGAGCTCCCTTCCGGGTGGAGTTCTTCCATCCGGGCTATCTTTACCAGGAGCCGGTGCATTTCAACGAGTTCAGCCTCACCGCCGTGCAGTCCATCCGCTTCGTCCAGGATTTTTTTGATTACCGGCAGTTGCGCCTCCCGGAGGAGATTCCCGCCAACACCGGCTACGCCGGCTTCCGCATCTTGCATCCCCTCAACGTCTCCAACAAATGGGACGAATTAGGCTCCTTCATCGGCGCCAGTTACTTCCGCCTCCTCGGCGTCGGGCAAACCTACGGCATTTCCGCCCGCGGCCTCGCCATGGACTGCGGGGGGACTGATCGGCCGGAAGAATTTCCCTTGTGGACCGATTGGTGGCTGGGCAAACCCCAACGCGATGATCAAGCCCTGCTTCTCTACGCCATTCTGGACAGTGTCAGTTGCGTCGGGGCATATCAATTTGTCATCCAGCCCCCCGTCCCGCCCCGCGAAACCACCAGGGCCGGCGTCAAGGCGGTCCTTTTTTTCCGCGACGATAACTTGATCCACGCCGTGGATCCGCAGCACAAACCCCTGGCCACCCTGGGCATGGCTCCGCTGACCAGCATGTTTTGGTTCGGCGAAAACTCCCAGCAAAAATTTGACGATTACCGGCCCGAAGTCCACGACAGCGATGGGTTGTTGATGCAACTGGATGGCGACCAAATGCTCTGGCGTCCCCTGGACAACGGCCCCGTCCTGCGCCACCAGACCTTTGCCGCCAAACATCTCCACGGCTTTGGCCTGCTCCAGCGCGACCGCAACTTCAACAACTACCAGGATTTGTTCAACTCCTACCAATCGGTCCCCAGCGTCTGGGTCGTGCCGGCCGGCGCCAACTGGGACGACGGCGAAGTCCACTTGGTAGAACTGAGCACCCATTATGAAGGTTTGGACAACATCGTCGCCTTCTGGAATCCCCTCAACAAACCCAAGCCCCTCCAGCCCTTCCGGTTCGAGTACGACCTCTACTGGACGCGCGAGACCGACATGCCCCTGTCTTCCAACAAAGTGGTTTCCACCCGCGTGGGCGCCGACCCCCGCGACCCCGCCCAGCGTCAATTTGTGATTGACTGGGACATCCCCAGCATCACTTCCGACGATGAGCCGCCCACCGCCGCCGCCAGTTGCGGCACCAACGGAACCATCATGGGCGATACTCTGGTTTACCGCAACCACGCCGCCAAAACCTGGCGGGTCATGCTCAACATGGCCCCCGTGGCCGGTAACAAGGCCCCGGTGGACCTGCGTTGCACCTTGAAAAATGGGAGCGGCCTGGCCTGCGAAACCTGGACTTACCTCTGGAGCCCCCCATGAACGCCCTCGTCTTGACCGAGTCGCCCGGCCGGCTGGCGGCCCGGCCGCTGGACGACTGGAATGCCGCCTATTCCAAGGTCGAAAGCTATTTTCACGCCTTGCGCGTGCGCAACAGACTCCTGCTGGGCCAACTGGTCGAATTGGTGCTCCAACGCGCCATGGCCCGCGCCGCCCGCGAACCCGCCCGCTCCGCCACCGAGTTGGCCGTCGAGGAAATGGACCGTCTGGTCAATCAGTGGTTCGCCCAAGTCCTCCAAGACCATACCGAGGGCGCCGAAATGCTTTCCACCCGGGGCCGCCTCGCCCTGCTCCTGGCCGACCAGGCGGGCAAATGGCAGGACCAGTTCCTTCGCCCCGGCCCCTGGCCCGCCGAATTCATCCTGGCCATGCGCGAAACCTATCTGCGCGCCGGACCCGACTTCCAGCTTTCCCAAATGACCCCGCGTCCGCTGGACCTGGGACCCATTGCCACCCTCACCCAGATCAGCCGCCTGCCTTACGCCAAAATGGTGGCCACCTGGGTCTTGTTTGCCTGCCTCCTGGTGCTTCTTTTCATCCTCACCCACTGACCTCTATGGCCGCCGCCTCGTCCCCGACTCCGGCCTTCTTCCCCTCCCGCCTTTCGGGAAGAGGCTGGCGCATCTTTATTTTTTACTCCGCCGTCGTTCTATTGACCGGTCTGGTTTCCATGCTTTTTGCCGACCTGATCTGGCGTTCCGGCTGGTCCACCTCCGGCTTCTGCCTGATGGGGTTGTTCGTCATCCTCTTTCTGCTCACCGTGGTCGGCTGCATGCACGCCGTCTTTGGTTTCGCCGTGCGGCTGACCAATGGCGACAGGCGCATCACCCGCCTGGCCGACTACCAGTCAAAAAGTCTGGAGGGCATCAGCACCGCCCTCGTCTTCCCCATTTACAACGAGCAGATCGCCCGCGTCTGCGAGGGCCTGCGCGCTACCTTTCAGTCCCTCCAAAACACTTCCCACCTCAAACATTTCGACTTCTTCATCCTCAGCGATTCCACCGACCCGGACAAATGGATCGAAGAAGAGCGGCGCTGGTTCGATTTGGTCCGCGACCTCGACGCCCTGGGCCGCGTCTATTACCGGCGCCGCGCCGTCAACACCGCCCAAAAAAGCGGCAACATCCGCGATTTCCTCAACTCCTGGGGGCGGCGCTATCGCTACTTCGTCGTCTTCGACGCCGACAGCGTCATGCGCGGCCAAACCCTCGTGGACCTGGTCAAACTCATGGAAGCCAATCCCGGCGCCGGCCTCATTCAAACCGTCCCCGCCCTGATGAACGCCCAATCGCTCTTTGGCCGCATCCAGCAGTTCGCCAACCGCCTCTACGCCCCCGTCTTCATCGCCGGCCTGAATTTCTGGGCGCAGGGCTTCGGCAATTACTGGGGCCACAACGCCATCCTCCGCACCGAGGCCTTCATGCAATGCTGCGATCTCCCGCAATTGCCCGGACGCAAACCCTTCGGCGGCCAGATCCTCAGCCACGATTTCGTGGAAGCGGCCCTGCTCCTGAAGGAAAACTGGCAGGTCTGGTTCGCCTGCGACCTGCCCGGAAGCTACGAAGAGGCCCCGCAAACCATGATTGACAACGCCGCCCGCGACCGCCGCTGGTGCCAGGGCAATTTGCAGCACGCCATGGTCATTCAGGCCGCCGGCCTCCGCGGCGTCAGCCGCATCCACCTGGCCATGGGCATTCTGGGCTATCTGGCCAGCCCCCTTTGGCTCCTCTTCCTCCTCACTTTCAACTGGATGCTCTGGTACAAAAACTACACCGGCCTTTCCGACATCACCGTGCGCAACTTCACCCCTTTCATCCACCTCACCGGCACCGAGCACGCCTTTCTTATTTTCGTCATCTGCATGGCCGTGCTCTTTCTCCCCAAGGTTCTCGCCCTCATGGACCTGGGGCTGGACCGCCGGCGCGCGCGCGCCTTCGGCGGCCTCAGCGGCGCCGCGGCCGGGGTGTTGGCGGAGACCGCCTTCTCCACCCTCCACGCTCCCATCCAGATGCTCTGGCACTCCAAGTTTGTCCTCTCCGCGCTGTTCGGATCGGACACTTCCTGGGAACCTCAGAAACGCGTCGCCGTGGGCGTCGGCTGGGCGGAGGCCGCCAGGTGCCACGCCCTCCACACCTTGATCGGCCTGGGGTGGGGGACGGCCGTCTGGCGTTTGGATCATCCCACCTTTTGGTGGTTTGCGCCCGTCATGGCCGGCATGGTTCTGAGCATTCCCCTGAGCGTGCTCACCAGCCGCGTCAGTTGGGGCGCGCGCGCGCGCGATTCAAACTTGTTCCTGACTCCAGAAGAGACTGACCCGCCGCCCGAACTGGCCGGCTTGCGCGCGCGCATGGCCGCCTTGGAGCAGGCGGGCGAAGCCGCCCCCGGCTCCCTGGATTCCGGCCTTGCCGCCGCGATCCTGGACCCCTATGTCAACGCCCTGCACGCCTCCCTCCTGCGGGAAAACCGGCTCAATCCCGCCTATGCCAGCGCCCTGGCCGAACTGGGCGCGGGCGGCCAGGAAATCCCTCGTTTGCGCGAACGCCTCCTGGCCGAAGGCCCGGAGAAACTCCTCCGCCGCGAGAAACTCCTCATCCTCTCCGACGCCCAATCCCTTCCCTGGCTCCATCGCCAGGTCTGGCTCCGCCCCGCCGAGACCCTCTCCCCCTGGTGGCAAGCCGCCGCCCGCCAGTACGCCCGCTGAGTTTCCAGGCAACAACGAAGATCGCGCCGCCGCAAACGCCTCGCCTCAAAGTCTAGCCCAACGGAGAAAATCATTCAGCGGTTGCAGAACCGCTTGGAGCGCCGGCGGAAGCCCTGCAGGCGGCATCACCGGATTGAGTTTGGCGATTGCCTTACCAAGGATATACGCAGCCGCCAACGGTTCTCTTGGCACAATTTCCCCGCTCCTTGTTCTGAATCGCTTGTAATCGTTCAACTCATCCACGGGCAAGTACCCGGGAGGAGTCGCAGGAGAGGTGGGGCAACCAGCATTTTGCCAGCGGGCGGCCCAGACCATCCACGTCTCCACATTTCGCATGGGCAATACCAAACACCGCCCTTCGGATGGATTGATCTCTGGGAGACCGAGCCGGTTTAGTTCGTCTCTAATCTCATTCCGACGGGACTCCAATCCTTGGCCGTCTTCATCAATCAAGGCGAGAATCGACCGCCGTGAGCTGAGCCGACGGACTTGCAGCCGTATTTCTTCACAGAACCAGCGACAAACGGCCGCAAAGTTCCCGTTGCGCCCAGTCCATCGGCGTTGCAGCTCGTAAGTCCTTTCGTCCACGCTTCGCCCTTGAAAATATCCTCTCGCCAGATCGGCGTGAGTAGCGTCTTCGGGCAAGACAACACTTTTACAGTACCGGCTCATTGCTTTGCCATGACGGTCACATCAAGGAAGTCCGACAAGGGCGCGTCCCGGGATACCCACCCGCGGGCCACTAGCTCGGAAAGCGGGATGGCGGTATCCTTGAGACTTTCGATCACGGTGCAGACGCGCTTGACTTGGGTTGGACCCAGCGGCGTGCGTTCAAGCCACAGGCCGGCGCGTTCGGCGATCAAATCATACGCCACCGGGTGATGGCTGGTTAAGATAGACTGGGCCTGACCTTCATCCGCGTTGTTCTGCATTCGCACCAGCAATGGTTCGATTTCAGAAAGCCCAAGAAAGTTAGCCGGCTCATCGATAATCACGCTGCTCCGCCAAGCCTTGGTCACAGCCAGAGCGTGCTCTAGGATGACCAGGGTCCGTTGGCCGGCAGAAAGCTCGTCAAGGCGCAGTCGAACGTCGTCTTTCCCGCTGCTTTGGTAGATGGCCTTAGCCACCTGCATTGAGCCATCTGACTCCATTTGAAACAGCGCCAATTCCGGGAGGACGTTCTCCCGAAGTTTTCGTTCTGCCTCCCGGCAGGCGAGGGCTTGATTGTTGTGGAGATAAAGAAACCAAGCCGCAAAATCCGAGCCATTGAAACTCACCATGCTTTCTTCCCGCCGGGCTTCAGCAGTCACTGATGCGGGGTTGATCGACAAAACCACGACATGAGCGATAAAACGGCGGAATCGCTGAAGCAGCCGATTTTCGGTACGCGGGGCAATTCTGGAGATGCCGGAGAGATGCCAATCCATCAGGACCTCTGAACCCTTGACCCCGTTGTCTTTAAAAAGCTCGGCGCGAAAACTCGGCACGCCACCATTTTCGGCCGCCTGCGATGTATCCAGCCAGCCTCTGTAAAGTGTCTTGCTTTCAAAAATGAGTTTCTCCTCGGCGATACGGTTCTTTTCGCGCAACCGATCGTGGCTCAGGCGAAGGGTGTAATGATACACCCCTTCCGGCAGCACTTCCTCACCCTGACCTTCCATCGGCAGCCGAATATCCAGCTCGAACAGTTGTTCGGAACGCCGATCCCAGCGCGTTAAAGATTCTGTGGGAAACAATGTTTCGGTTGCGCCTCGATGCGCCACTAAATCAGTAATCTTTCGCAGAGCTTCCAGGACACTGCTCTTGCCAGACCCGTTTGGCCCAACAAGAACCGTGTAAGGCTCAAACTCAAGAGTGACGTTTGCCAAACACTTAAAATTATCAGCGTAAAAGCGCGTGATCATGGCAATGAGGCTATCCCGTTCCGCCCCGGCAAGCAAACATGAATCCGCTAATTTGCGCGATGCCGTCGATTTTGTAAGTCCCCTCCAAAAATTTTTACTGGCACCGCTGCCGCCCCTTGCTAAATTAACCTCATGCGCACCGCCATTTATCCCGGCAGTTTCGATCCCATCACCAATGGCCACCTGGACCTGGTGGAGCGGGCGGCGAAACTTTTTGACCGCGTCGTCGTGGCCGTCGCGGCCAATGCGGACAAGAAACCGCTTTTCACCCACAAAGAGCGCGTGGAAATGGTCCAACGCGCCATCCAAACCATCCCCAAAGCCGAGGCCGACTCCTTTGACGGCTTGCTGGTGGATTACGTGGAGCGGCAGGGCGGCCACGCCATCATCCGCGGCTTGCGGGCCGTGTCGGACTTTGAATTTGAATTCCAGCTCGCCCTCATGAACCGGAAGTTGAACGAACGGGTCGAAACCATTTTCATGATGCCCAAGGAAACTTACACCTTCCTCAGCTCCAACATCATCAAGGAAGTCGCCCGTCTGGGCGGCGACGTCAGCCCCTTCGTCTCCGATTCCGTGCGGCTGGCTCTGGCCGCAAAACTCAAAAAATAAGGCCGCCCATGCCCCTGCTCATCAACCTCCGTCATCTCGAAGAAAAGGACCTCCATCTCAAAGGAAAACTGCCCGTCTCCGAATTGCACCTCGACGCCGCCGACGAACTGGTCAAGGCGCGCCTGCCCCTGCATTATGACTTGACAGCCCGCCAGGCCGGGCGCGATGTTGTCGTGCGCGGCGAGTTGAAGATCGCCCTGGATTGCGAGTGCGCGCGGTGCCTCAAGCCGTTCCCGTTCCCCCTCGTCCTGGCCGACTGGATCTTGCATCTCCCTTTGGACGGCCCGGAAAAGGCGGCGATGAAGAATGATGCCGTGGACTTGACTCCTTATCTCAGAGAAGATATTCTCTTGGAGTTTCCGCAACATCCGTTGTGTGACGCCGATTGCGCCGGACTGCCCAATCGTTTAGACGCGACCAGTGAAAAAACAGCAGCGCCCAGCCAGACGCAAAGCGCGTCAGCCTGGGCTGAGTTAAACAAACTAAAGTTTTAATAGACAACAAGTTATGGGTGTTCCAAAACGCAAGCCTTCCCACAGCCGCCATCGGATGCGCCGCGCCTACAACAGCGTCCTCAAGCTGCCGCAACTCAGCCAATGCCCCCAATGCGCCGCCCCTTACGTGCCGCATCGGGTTTGCCCGGCTTGCGGCTTCTACAAAGGCCGCCAGGTCATTACAATCCAAGCGACCGCTTAATCTGGATTGGGGGAGCGCGGCGGCACTTCTTCCGCGTTCTTTTCTTTTTTCTTCTATGCGAATCGTTGTGGATGTGATGGGTGGCGATCACGGCCCCGAAGTTATTATCCAAGGCGTCCAGCTCGCCTTGCAATCCAACCCTGCCATCACCGAACTCTTTCTGGTGGGCCGGGAAGACCAAATCACTCCTGCCCTGGCCCGGGTCGGCTGCCGCGATCCCCGCCTCAAAATCCTCCATGCCGGCGAAGTCCTCGCCATGCAGGACAAACCGGTGGAAGGCCTGCGCCGCAAAAAGGATTGCTCCATCTTGCGCGCCGTTGATCTCCTCAAGGAAGGCCGCGCCGATGCCTTGGTCTCCCCGGGCAACACCGGCGGCATCGTCGCCGCTTCCACCATCCGCCTGCGCCCCATCCCCGGCCTGGATCGTCCGGGCATTGCCACCGTCATTCCCGCCCAGGAAAATGAATTCGTCCTCCTGGATTCCGGCGCCAGCGTCGAATGCCGCCCACGCCACTTGCTGGACTTTGCCATCATGGGCAGTATTTACTCCCGCGAGATTCTCGGATACAAAACCCCCCGCGTGGGCATTCTCAGCAATGGCACCGAACCCAACAAAGGCACCGAAATGACCCTCCAAGCCTTCAAGCTTTGCCAGCGCGCCAATCTCAACTTCATCGGCAATGTCGAAGGCCACGATCTCTTCCACAACCGCGTGGATGTCGTCGTCTGCGATGGCTTCGTGGGCAACATCCTCCTCAAAACCATGGAAAGCTTTTCCCGCGGAATGGTCGGCTGGCTCAAACGCGAAATCTCCAAAAACCCTATACGCAAACTGGGCGCCCTCCTGGCCAGCAACGCCTTCCGCGCCATTTCCCGGCGCATAGATCCCGACGGTCAAGGCGGCGCCCCGCTCCTCGGCTTGAACGGCATCGTCATCAAGGCCCACGGTTCCGCCCGCGAACGCGCCATCATGAACGCCATTCGCATCGGCGTCCAGGCCGCCCAACAACACATCAACCAAATCATCCAGGCCGAGGTCGCCCAGGCCGACGCCCGTCTGGCCGAGCCAAAAACATGACACCCCCACCCGTCCATTTCAAAAGCTCCCGCCCCCGCCTCGATCTCAAAGGCCGCTCCTGCTCCATTGCCGCCGTCGGCTCCTACCTCCCCGGTCGCGTCCTCACCAATGCCGACCTCGAAAAAATGGTGGATACCTCCGACGAATGGATCCTCACCCGCACCGGCATCAAGGAGCGCCGCCTCGCCGCCCCCGATGAGCACACCTCCGACCTCGCCGCCAAGGCCGCCCTCCTCGCCATGTCGCGCGCCAAAATCGCCCCCGAACAAATTGACCTCATCGTCCTGGCCACCATCACCCCCGACATGCCCTTTCCTTCCACCGCCTGCTTCGTCCAGCAAAAAATCGGCGCCTTTCGCGCCGCCGCCTTTGATATCGAAGCCGCCTGCTCGGGGTTCCTTTTCGCCCTCGAAATCGGCCGCCATTTCATCATGGCGCGCACCGTCGAAACCGTCCTGGTCATCGGCGCCGAAAAACTTTCCTCCATCGTCAATTGGAAAGACCGCAACACCTGCGTTCTCTTCGGCGACGGCGCCGGCGCCGCCATCCTCCGCCACCGCCCCCGCTCCCGCGGTTTGCTCACCACCTGCCTCTGTTCCGACGGCAACAAAGCCGACCTGCTCTGCATGCCCGGCGGCGGCTCCAGATCTCCTGCCTCCGCCCATACTCTCTCCTCGGGAATGCACTTCTTGCGCATGAACGGCCGGGAGACCTTCAAGAGCGCCGTCAACGCCATGTTCACCGCCGCACGCGAGGCCCTGCGCCGCTGCCATCTGGACATCTCCCAGATCAAGTGCGTCATTCCCCATCAAGCCAACCGCCGCATCATCGACGCCCTCTCCCAGCGCCTGGGCGCCTCCCCCGGGCAAGTCTTCACCAACCTGGAAAAATACGGCAACACCTCCGCCGCCTCCGTCGCCATCGCCTTGGACGAAGCCGTCCAATCCGGCAGAATCCTCAAGGGCGACCTCATCCTCCTCATCGTTTTCGGCGGCGGCCTGACTTGGGCCGCCGCCGTCATCGAATGGTAATTGGGATGCCCAAAGGTCCCATTTGACGTCCCTCCATTAGGTGTTATACTATTCTCATACTGTTGTAATAAACTTTATTTAACAATGAGTGCTCGAAAAACCGCCGTCCCCAATGCCGTCCACTTTCCCCCCTCGGCCACACAATGCCTCACCCTGCCTGCCGAGGCCGTGCGCGTCAGCAAAAACGGAATTGAATTCCCCAGCCGCGACCCTATCCAGCCCTGGACCGAAATGACGCTCAGTTTGCAGCGGCCGGGCGAAGCCAAAAAGGTCGGCTGCACCGGCGTCATCGTCGCCTGCAACGGCAATCGCCACGACGGCTTCGCCATTTCCATGCTCTTCACCAACCTCTCCCGCCAATCCCAGGCTCTCTTGCTCGCTTTTTCCTGACTGGCTTTCTCCGGCTCAAGTCCTCTAACATGCCGGCATGGAAACTTTCCGCAAAATCCTCGCGGCCGCCGTGGACGGCGGCGCTTCCGATGTCCACCTCAAAATCGCCGCCCCCATTGTTTTTCGCATCAATCGCCGCTTGGTCGTCGTGGAAGGGCCTTACCCGACCGAAGAATGGTTGAATACGGTTGTTGAAAACGTTCTGCCCCGCCATCTCAAGTCCCGCATCGAGGAGCTGCGCGAAGTGGATTTCTCCTATTTCATGCCCGGCGTTGGCCGCTTCCGCACCAACTGCTTTCATCAGCGCGGCCAGTACTGCCTGGCCCTCCGCTACGTCAAAACTCAGGTGCCCGGCTTCGAGGAACTGGGGTTGATGCCCCAATTGCGCCAAATTGCCGAAAGCCCCCGCGGCATCGTCCTGCTCGCCGGCTCCACCGGCTGCGGCAAATCCACCACCCTGGCCGCCATGGTCGAACACATCAACGCCAATTTCCGCAAACATATCATCACCCTCGAGGACCCCATCGAATACGTCTTTGAGGACAATCAATCCGTCATCGAACAGCGCGAAATCGGCCTGGACACCCTGAGCTTCGAGGAGGGCCTCAAACACGTCCTCCGCCAGGACCCCGATGTCATCATGATCGGCGAAATGCGCGATTCCACCAGCTTCACCGCCGCCATGGCCGCCGCCGACACCGGCCACCTGGTCCTCTCCACCCTCCACACCACCAACGCCTCCCAGTCCATCGGCCGCATCCTCGACTTCTTCAAACCCGACGAACGCGAGCAAATCCGCCGCCAGCTGGCCGGCACCATGCAGGCCGTCGTCTGCCAGCGCATGGTTCCCACCATTGCCGGCGGCATGACCCCAGCCCAGGAAATCATGATCAACTCCGGCACCGTGCGCAAACTCATCGAGGAAAACCGCCTCGAACGCCTGGCCGCCGCCATCGAAACCGGCAGCGAGGAAGGCATGATCAACTTTAACCAGTCCCTCTTTCAACTGGTCAAGGACGGCAAAGTTTCCCAGGCCGACGCCCTGGCCAAGGCCACCAACGCCCAGGCGCTGGAAATGAACTTCCAGGGCATCTTCCTCACCGAAGGCAAACGCATCCTCGGCTGACCGCCCTGCGCCTCTCTGCTGGCCTATGCCGTCCGACATTTTACAAGTTTGTTCTTGTCGGGAAGCCGGAACTTTGCCACAACTTCCCTGACCAAACGTTCGCCTTGCAAAACAACATATTGAAATACGCCGGATTATCTCCAATCGCCCGCGCCCTCCCCGCGCGCGGGGACCTCCATCGCGCCTTCGCCCCGCCACCGACGCCATGAATTCCTCAGCCATCAACACCCTCCCCGCCTCAGCTCCCAGCGCCGATCCCGGCAACCCTCCGCCCGACCAGTCCCGCCAGACCCTGCTCATCGTGGACGACGAGGAGGGGCCGCGCCAGTCCTTGCGCGTGGTCTTCAAGGAGGATTACAACCTGCTCATCGCCGCCGACGGAATGCGCGCCCTCGAACTGGCCAGGCAGCACAAAATCAACGCCGCCGTCGTGGACATCCGCATGGCTGGCATGAACGGAACCGAAGTCCTGGAAAAACTCAAGGCCATCCAGCCCACCATCGAAGTCATCATGCTCACCGCCTACGAGACCGTGGACACCATCCGCCGCGCCCTCCGCCTGGGCGCCTGCGACTACCTCAACAAACCCTTCGACATCGCCACCATTCGCAAAGCCGTCGCCACGGCCATGGAACGGCACTCCCTGACCGATGAAATCCGCAGCAACAACGAAAAACTCCAGGCCCTCCAATCCGAGCTGCACAATCAAAAGCTCCAGGAGGAAATCACCCGCACCCGCGGCGAGATTTACGCCAGCATCATCCACGACATCAACGGCCCCCTGACCATTATTTCCGGCTTCATTCAAATCATCAACCAGCGCGTCGGCGATTCCAAACGCCTGGAGGGCGAAGACCTGGACATGGTCAAGGACCGCCTCCGCCGCATCACCCGCCAGGTCAGCAACTGCATTGATATTTCCCATCGCTACCTCAATTTCATGCGCCAGCAAGGCGCCTCCGCCTCCTGGGTCAGCGTCAATCAGATTCTCGACGACTTGCGCGAGCTGCTCAACGTCCATCCCAGCAAGGGCAGCAACCGCCTCAAAATCCAGCCCGTCGCCGAAAACGTCCAACTGCAAATCAACGGCACCGACCTCATTCAAATCCTCCTCAACCTGGCCATCAACGCCCTCCAATGCGCCTCCACCCCGCACGCCGTTGTCATCGCCGGCCAAGTCCTCATGGCCCCCGTCAATACCGCCCAACTCCGCGAGACCGCCCACGACCGCGTGCTCAATTGCGATGGCTTCAAAAACACCGTCCCGATCCTGCACCTGACCGTCCAGGACGACGGCCCCGGCATTCCCCCGGACATCATGGTCAAACTTTTCCAGCCGTACTTCAGCACCAAGGCTCCCGGCAAAGGCACCGGCCTGGGTCTGTCCATCGTCCAACGTCTTCTCAAAGAGTCCCGCGGCTGTCTGCACCTCTCTTCCCAGCCCGGCGCAGGCACCTGTTTCAACATCTACCTCCCCGCCTTCATCAAAACCTAGCTGCATGCTTCCTTGAATGAAATCCATGACCGGTTATGGGCGGGGCGAGCACGCCCGGCACGGCCTCAAAATCACCGCGGAGGTCAGCTCGGTCAATCGCAAGCAGACCGAAGTCGCCGTCAACCTGCCCCGCGACCTGGAAGTCTTGGAGGCCCAAATCCGCGATGAAATCAACCGCCGCGTCTCCCGGGGACGCGTCACCGTGCGCGTTTCCGTCCATGCCGCCCCCAGCGCCGGCCCGAAGACTCGCCTGGATCTGGCCCTGGCCAAATCTTATGTCCGCGATCTCCGCGCCTTGGGCAAGTCCCTCGGTTTGCCCGGCGCCATCACCGTGGACTTGCTGGCACGCCTCCCCGGCGTCGTCCAGCCCGCCGAGGTCATCGGCGAAGCCGAGGCGCTTTGGCCCGCCACCTCCGCCGCCCTCAACTCCGCGCTGGACATGTTGCTCAAAATGCGCCGGCGCGAAGGCGCCTGGCTGGCCAGGGACTTGAAAGCGCGCATGACCAAAATGCGCCGCGGAATCGCCCGCATCCAGCGCCGCGTCCCAGCAGCCGTCCAACGCTACCGCGCCCAATTGATCCACCGCATCAAGGAGGCCGGCCTCCAGACCCCGGCCCTGGAGGAGGAACGCCTGGTCAAAGAATCCTTTTATTTTGCCGACCGTTCCGATGTCTCCGAAGAATTGACCCGCCTGCTCAGCCACTTCCAGCAATTCGACGACTGCGTCAAATCCGCCGAACCTGTTGGACGCACCCTGGATTTCCTCTCCCAGGAAATCAGCCGCGAAATCAACACCCTCGGCGCCAAGGCCAACGACAGCCTGATTTCCCGCGAAGTCGTTTCTTTGAAGGCCGAACTGGAAAAATTCCGCGAGCAAGTCCAAAACGTCGAATGAGAAAACCCCGGCCCAAACCCGGCGTCCGAAACCCGGCGTCGCCTCTGCTCATCGTCATTTCCGCCCCGTCGGGCGGCGGTAAAACCACCCTCTGCCAGCAGCTTCTCGCCTGCCACCCGGAAATGAGCCGCGCCATCACCTGCACCACACGCCCGCCCCGCCCGGGCGAGCGCGACGGCGCCGACTATTATTTCCTGGACGCCGCCACCTTCGAGCGGCGCGTCCACGCGGGCGATTTTCTCGAACACGCCACCGTCTATGGCCATTCCTACGGCACCCCTAAATCCGAAGTCCTGGCCCGCCTGCGCCAGGGCCGGGATGTCTTGCTCAACATTGATGTCCAGGGCGCCGCCTCCGTCTGCGCCGTGGCGGATCAGGACCCGGACTTGCGCCGCGCCCTGGTCACCGTGTTCCTGACTCCCCCTTCACTGGACGAATTGGCGGCGCGGTTGCGCCGAAGGGCCACCGATGCCGAGCCGGAACTCCAGAAGCGCCTGGGCGTGGCGCGCCAGGAAATCTCCCGCTGGCGCACTTTCCAATACCTCATCATCAGCACCACCATCGTCGAGGACCTCCGCCGCATGGAATCCATCATCGAAGCCGAACGCATGAAAGGCTCCCGCGCCCGCCCCCCGGAGTAAGATCATGCCAGCGGGACCGATTCCGTTGCGCCCCCATCAAGTGCCCGGATTCTCATACGGAACCGCGGAAAACAATTTGCGCTCCTCGCCGCGCGGATCGTCAATCACCCGGGGCGGCAGGTTGAACGACATCGTCGCCCGTCGCTTCAGATCATACGGCGGCCACTCCGGCAGCTGGGGCGTCTGCGGATTCCCCGTGCGCGCGAAGGCGAGGTAAGACTCGCTCATCAGGTCGGCCATCGCCTGCGCCTCGGGCCCCGTCCCCGTCTTCGTCTGCGGAGCGCCGAGGTTGTCGAAGAAGAGCTCCGTATCCAGCCCGTGATACGCCTTCAGCCTGGGATTCACCGGCGAACCCCAGTCCAGTTGGTACGAATACGTGGGCGCCGAGCCTGCGGGCTGCGCCGCCCGCCGTTCGATCTCCACCACCGCCGGCCGCCAGTCCCTCGAATCCGTCGTCGCGCCGAAGAACACGTCGCTCGCCGAATAGTCGGGGTGGACCCGCCGGTACAGCGCGATCACTTGGTTGAGGTCCAGATTTCCCATTTTTTCCGAATACTGCTTGAGGGTTTCCGGCAGCGTCTCCCACGTCAAGTCGAAATACCGGCCGATCAGTCCCCGCGACTCGTCGTGATTCGTCCCCACCAGCATCGGAATGTCCGCCGACAGCGGCGGCGCGTCCGGATCGAACGGGTGCCGCGGCAGCGCCCCCCCATCCACCACCGGGCCATAATAGTCCGCCGCGCCGCTGGCCGCGCTCAACTGCGCCATCGGAACCGTTTTGATCTCTCCAATCCGTTCGGGCGTCAGTTTCAACGCCGCCAGCACCGCCCGCGCCCGCCGGGTGGCCGTCTCCGGTCGCGACGCCGTCACCGCTTCCCCGCTCGACGTCGCCGCGCGATGAAACAGCCCCCGCGCCGCGGGCATCGCCATCAGCGTCGCGTTTTTCGCCCCGCCCCCCGACTCCCCGAAGAGCATCACCCGCCCCGGGTTGCCGCCGAACTCCGCGATGTTCTCCCGCACCCATTGCAGCGCCAGCACCAAGTCCAATTGCCCCACGTTCCCCGAGTCCTTGAACTCCTCCCCGCCGATTTGCGCCAGATAGAGATACCCGAACACGTTCAGCCGGTGATTGAGCGACACCACCACCACGTCGCCGCGACGGCACAACCGCACTCCGTCAAACGTGTCGTTGTTGGCCGTCAGCGCGTGGAACCCCCCGCCGTGCATGTACACCATCACCGGCCGTTTTCCCCCGTCGCCCACGCCCGGCGTCCAGACGTTCAGATACAGGCAGTCCTCGCTGCCCCTGCCCCCCTGCGGCGCTTCCGGCCCGAAGCTCAACGCATTGCGCGTGCCCGTCCACGGTTTGGGCGGCAAGGTCGCCTTGAAACGCCGCGGCGCCGTGTCGTCGCCATACGGGATTCCCTTGAACACGTTGATTTCCCGGTCAATGAAGCCCCGCACCCTCCCCGCCGTGGTCGAGGCGACTGCTCCCTCCGTGAAACTCGTCGCGGCCAGCAGCCGCCGTCCGATCAACGCCGTGCCCGCCAGCGCGGCCGAGGTCCGAATGAACTGGCGGCGGTTGAGTTCGTGATATTTCATAAGTATTTCGGCATTTCTAACTTGATTGTCTGCCCGCGGCTGGCGCGGGCTGTTTTTCAGGATTTTGACTCCCCTCCACATGGTTGCGAGTTTTTTCCATCGTCGTTCAGTTTCCACACTCCGTTCTTCCTGTTCCCAGGCTCGACAAACACTCGTACCCTAGAAGTCGTGGCCACTTAAATTGGCCTGGTAGATGACATGGGTATTGGCAGGTGAGCGCACAAGCGTTACACCAAGATTGTATGAAACACAATAATACCAATACCCCAAAATCATCATCCACCAAAACGGCTGCCAAAGCCAAGATCA
>Ga0181536_10001818_pt1 | contig 24757 bp, 16 predicted proteins | sample PEATcosm2014_Bin_41_FD_121105 | JGI IMG/M metagenome (GOLD analysis project Ga0181536, IMG submission 121105) | Peatland microbial communities from MTU Mesocosm Facility, Houghton, MI, USA - PEATcosm2014_Bin17_60_metaG | ecosystem: Environmental > Terrestrial > Soil > Wetlands > Peat | place...
AACGTGCCGATGATGCCGCCCGAGAGAAACACGGCGGTGGAGAACATCACCGCATGCGTGGCGGTTGTCACCGAAAGCAGCTTGAGCCGCGTGAGCAGGAAGGCGATCACCACCGTGGCGAAAACCTCGAAAAAGCCTTCCACCCAAAGGTGTACCACCCACCAGCGCCAGTACTCCGCGGTCACCAGATTGCTGCGCTCGCCGTACATCAGGCCTGCCGCGTAGAACAGCGGAATCGCGATACTCGACAGCAGAAACATCAGCAGCAGCGAATAGTTCTGGTCGTGCTTCGCCAGCGCCGGCTTCAAGGCGCGCCACATCAGCCACAGCCAGAACACCAAGCCGATGAACAACAGGATCTGCCAGAAGCGGCCCAGGTCCACGTACTCATACCCTTGCGTGCCGAACCAGAACCACAGGTTGCCCAGCTTATGCTGGATGCTCATCCACTCGCCCGCGAGTGATCCCACAACTACGAGAATCAACGCGCCGAACAACAGATTGACGCCGAGCCGCTGGCCCTTGGGTTCCCTTCCGCTCACGGCAGGTGCTACATAGAGGCCGGTCGCAAGCCACGACGTCGCAATCCAGAACAGCCCGAGTTGTAAATGCCAGGTGCGCGTCACACTGTACGGCAGCAGGCGATCGAGCGGTATCCCGTAGAAACCCGACCCTTCCACGCCATAGTGCGCGGTAATCGCGCCAAGCGCCACCTGCACAACCCAAAGTGCGGCGACGACGAAGAAATACTTGACCGTTGCGCGCTGGGAAGGGGTGGGCTTGAGGCCGAGTAACGGATCGCTCTGCGGCAGAAGCTCCTGCTCAGCGGTCCGCGGCTGTGACGCGAAGTACCAGACCATGGCGCCCACACCGGCGAGCAGCAAGATAAAGCTGGCCACGCTCCATACGATCGCGCCGCCAGTCGGTTCGTTGCCGACGAGCGGTTCGTGCGGCCAGTTCTGCGTGTACGTCACATCGGTGCCGGGGCGGTTGGTCGATGCCGCCCACGCGGTCCACCAGAAAAACGCGCTCATCTGCCGCAGCTTGGCTGGGTCGCTCATCGCGCCTTGCGGAATGGCATATTCGCTGCGGCCGTTGCCGAATACGTCTGAATAGTAGCGCTCCAGCTCATCGAAGGCTTCGCCGCGAACCGGATCAACGGTGACACGGCCGGTTGCCGCATCGTAAGTGTTGCTCCGCATGATTTGCCGGAGCCGCGCATCGAGGCCCGCGCGTTGCTCCAGGCCCAGCGCCGCGTAGTTCGCAGCGCCCGATTTCACCGCCCACCGATCAAGAATCCACGTGCATTCGCGATGCAGCCAGTCTGCGGTCCAGTCGGGAGCGACGTACGATCCGTGGCCCCAAATGGTCCCAACCTCCTGCCCGCCGATCGATTGCCAGACTCCTTGTCCATCCTGAATGGTCGTTCCGTCAAACAAAACGCGCCCGTCCGTGGTCACGACTTGCGACGGGATGGGCGGCGCATTGTTGAGTACGTGAATTCCGACGCCACCCAAAACAGCAAAAGAGATAATCAGTACAAGAGCCAGGGCGATCCACAGCTTTTTGTAAGTCATCGGCAAGCACCTTTCGTTTCCGGCGTCTACTCTAGTTGCCGTGTCCGCGCAAATGTTGCGAATAAATTAACCGCGAAAATCGTGACGGCCGCCATTTCGGTGACTGCCGATATAGGCAACCACGACCAGGCAGAACCAAGGAACCCCTGGTAGGCAAGAATCTCAGAGCTCACGCGGAGCAGGCACCCGGCACTCAGCAACAGCATCGCCAGAAACATGAGCCTGGTACTGAACAGCATCCGCATGCCCGAAAAGGCCGGCAGAACACGCTGCCCCACACCGAAAACCATCAGGGCCAGGAATCCGACCGTTAAGGCGTGTCGCGATGCGCCCCAGATTCCGTGCGAGTTCGCCACTAGCGCGGCCCAAATCCCCAGCCCCGCGGCAATAATCTCCCAAACATATGCCAAGCGGATGAACACGGGAAAGCTGGCGTGCACTCCCTTGACCTTGGCGGGCCGTTCGGGCCGTTCGAACAAACGAAGCGCATAAACGGCGGTGAGAGTTCCAGCGATCAGCAGAAGCACTGCCGCCACCATCCAGCCCGCCAGCGCGCCGATCACACCGGCCGCGTTCATAGCGGCCGCCTTTAACAGAACGCGCCCGCGCACCGGCCGCAATCCCAGAAACACCGGCAGCCATTTCGAGCTGAACCCCCACACAAACGGGACCAGGAATCCCCACGTTTCCAGTACCAGGAACCGTTGGTCGAACTCCGGCGCCAGATCGGGCGAGGCGCCGCGCAACGCGAGGAACCAGGCTGCGCCGAAATTGACCAGAAGCGTCAGCATCCAGCCAACCGCACCCGCGATCACCACAAGAACCCATTCTTCCAGCTTCGTTTTTCCGGAGTCTTCCGGCCGGTGGCCGGATACCGAGCGAAAGAAGATAAGAAATGCGATCAGTTCCAGCGTGGCCGACACGGGTAGAAAGACCCGCCAATGCCACGGATAAACGCCGGTGAGCCAGCGCAGCGTGACACCCGTGGTCCACAAAGGCCACGAGGTCCACGCCGCGGACAAAGCGAACCAAGGCAAACGGCGCAGCTTCGGGATGGAGTAGTAACCGATGCCCAGAATAAACGTCCCGATCCAACCGAAAATCTGCGCGTGGCCGTGCGCTTGCACCCAGGCGGCGGAAACCGAACCGGCGGCTCGATGGCTGCTGATCGCCACCAGATTCCACACCCCGAGGAATGTGCCGGGAAACAGCATGAAGATCAGCCCGGTCGAGATGTAGACCATCAGCAATCGCGAAAGGCGGCTCTCGCGTCTGGCCGTGATCTCGAAAGTCTCGGCCGGTGTCAACCTCCGCCCTTCCTGGGTCTCAATACGCGTCACTAGAGTCGCCATGGCCTTCTCTCAGGCGGTTTGTTCCATCTCGATGGCGCGACGAAACAGGATGTTGTTTTCTAAATGAATGTGCTGGTGCAGGTCCGCTTCGAATTCCGCCAGCGCTTTGTACAGCGTCTGATAGCTAACGCAGGCGTCAGGCGGTGCCGTGTAACTGTTGGTGGCCTGGCGCATATAGTGCAGCGCTTGGCCCGCGTCATCGTGCTCGTGAACCATCATCGCTACCGGATTCCGCACGCTCCCGAACGGCGGCGGTATCACCGGCGCTTTTTCAATCACCGCCTCTTCCATCCGCGCGATGTACGGAAACAGCACCATTTCTTCCTTCATCATGTGCGTCGTCAATTCCTGCGCGAGGATGCCGAAGGTCGCGCGAATGCGCGGGAGTTCCGCATGATTCTTGCCGTGAACCGAGCAAACCTTGTCGAACAACGGTCCCAACCGCGCGATCTCTTCGCGCACGTACTTGTGATGCGTGCTCTTGATGTGGTCGATCAGGTCGGCAAGCGGCTCGGTTCGCCAGTCTTTCTGTGTCGCGCGCTCCGTCCCATCCGCCGCTTCGAGCGAATCGAGTACCCGATCCACTGGCACATGCGCAGCCTGGCATGCCTGTTCCAACGTTCGATTCCCGCCGCAGCAGTAATCGATCCCCACGCTTTCAAAAACCCGGGTCGCCGCGGGCATGGCCACCGCCAGTTCCCGCACCGTTTTTTCTGTCATCACGCTCATCGTTTTTTCCTCGATGAGTTCAGATTACAGTCGCTCGAACGGTACGCCTATGACTTTAGTCACACCGGACGAAACATTCTTCTCGGAAACTAATCTATTCAGCCGCTTCGAGTTCCCCTTTGAGAGACGCCAGGTTGCGTATCACCACCGTGCGCCCGTCCACCTTGAGAATCCCCTCCGTCTGAAAGCGGGAAAGATTGCGCGAGACCAGTTCGCGCACCGTCCCAATCTGCGCCGCCAGTTCCTGATTTCCTCCAGGCAACGTGATTTCCACGCCATCCGCCGTCTCCTTCCCGTCTCGCTGCGCAAGCCTCAGTAATAAGGACGCGAGCCGGTGACGGACCGTAGTGAACGAGAGTTCCTCGATGATCCCCACCAGCCGCCGCAACCGCGCACCGACGACCCGCAGCACCTTGAGCGCCACCTGCGGATGCGCCAGGCACAGCTCCTGAAAATCCTGCTTTCGCACGAAAAGCAACGACGCCTGATCGATCGCCGCTCCGGATGCCGGGTAGTTGCCCCCGTCGAACACCGGTACCTCCGCCACCGAGCTGCCCGGTCCATCAATGCTGAGCACCTGCTCGCGGCCGCTCGCAGAGCTCTTGAATATGCGGACATGCCCGCTCTCCACCACGTAGAGTCCCGAGCAAGGTTCGCCTTCAGTGAATACGATCTCTCCCGGCGAGTATCTTCGCGTTACCACCCGCTGCACCAGGAAACCCAGTTCGGAGTCCGTAAGGCCGGAGAATATCGGAACCTTAGCCAGAGTTTGAGTGTGATCCGCCACCGGGCCCTTATAGATCCCCCGTCAATTCTGCTTCCGAAAGCAATACATTGCCGCGCGCGTGCGCACGTATAAGCAGCCATCGAGAATTGCCGGTGTCGCGAAAATATCTTCATCGAGATCGTTGATCGCCAGAATTTCCCATTGCGGCGCCGCCCGCAGCACGACAATCTTCCCATCCTCCCCCGCGATGAAAATCTTCCCATCCGCAGCAATTGGCGACGCCCAATACCTTCCCAGTGCACCGGAGAGGCGCGCCTGCTTGTAGGCCTCACCGGTCTCCGGATTCAAGCTCGTCATGATTCCATCGCGCACCAGGTAAATCACTCCCTCATACAGCAGCGGCGATGACGTATTCGGCAACGCCTTCCTGTATCGCCACAACACGTGGGTCTTCGTAATATCGCCCCGCCCGCCGCCGCGAATCGCCAGCAAACCATTTTCCGATGCATTGCGAATCTGATAGAACTTCCACTCGCGTTCGTCGAGATATCCGTCGTGGTTCAGATCGTTGTCAGAAAACCAGTCGGCATCATTGTGCGGCGGCGCTTCGGCGCGTGACAGTTTGCCGTCATGATTCTTGTCATACTGCGCCAGCACCTCGGCAAAGTCGGGGATCTTCGCGCGTTGCTGTCCCTCATCTCCGGTTTCCCAACCACAAACGTAAATGCGATCTCCATCAATCAGCGGAACCGTCTTCGGCTGCCACGCCGTACCGCCCACCCACCACAGCTTCTCGCCGGTTTCGAGCGCGTATGATGCGATTTCGAAGGAGCCCGGTGCAATCACCTCCACCGGCCCCGCCTTCGGCCGGTAAATTCCGGGCGTGGCGTACCCGCGAATGATTTCCGGCCGCATCGTCTTCCACAACACCCGCCCGCTCTGCGCATCCACCACCAACAAGTACGATCCCGTATCCTGATCGCAGATCACCAGCAGTCTTCCATCGGCCAGCACCGGTGACGACCCGTGCCCGTTCGCATTGTTGAACGGTCCCAGCGCCAGCCGCCACCGCTCATTCCCATCCGGCCCGTAAGAGAGCAGCCCGAAATCGCCGAAGAAAACGTACACATTGCTTCCGTCCGTCACCGGCGAAGGCGAAGCCGGACTGTTCGTCTGTTCGGATGGCTCCTCGCGATCGCGCGGGGCCACCCGCCGCCACAGCACCTTCCCCGTTGCGCGTTCCAGGCACATCGTCAGCAGGTTCTTACCCTCAAAAGCCGTCACGAAAATGTGGTCCGCCGTGAACACGGGCGAAGAGTGGCCTGGGGGCAAAGCCGTTCTCCATGCCATGTTCTTCGTCTGACCGAAGTGTTCCGGCACATCCTTCGAAACCGAAACCCCCGCCCCGTTCGGCCCGCGGAATTGCGCCCAGTCCGCCGCCAGGGCCGCCGGAATCCACAACCAGACCAGCCAACGCATAGCGCATAGTGTACCCCGGCCGTGGCACACTTCAGTTCGCCAATACATTTTCGAACCGCGGGGCCACTTGAAGCGTATTACTTACTTACATCGCGAGACCGGCAGGAGGTTGGCAGCGTGCGCTTTTTCGGAAATCCGTTCAAACACGTAGTCCGCAGGCTCATGTCGTCGCCGATGTTCACGGTCATCACGATCGTCACCATCGCCCTCGGCGTCGGCGCCAACACCGCGATCTTCAGCGTCGTCAACGGCGTGTTGCTCAAGCCACTTCCTTATCCCGATCCCGAGCGCCTCGTCGGCGTCTGGCAGTCAGCACCCGGCATCGGCATCAAGGATCTCAACGCGTCCCCCTCGGACTACTTCACCTTTCGCGAAGAAAACCGTTCGTTTCAAAACATCGGCCTCTGGAACGCTGGAAGCCGCACCGTCACTGGTCTCGAAGCTCCCGAGCAGGTGCAGGTCCTCACCGTGACCGATGGCACCCTCAACGCGCTTGGCGTCCAGCCGCTTCTCGGCCGCTGGTTCAACGCAAAAGATGACAGCCCTGGCACTCCGCAAACAGCGATCCTCACCTACGGCTACTGGCAGCGCCGCTTCGGCGGTAACGCCTCCGCCATCGGAAGGCAGATCCGCGTCGATGGGGAACTCGCCGAAATCATCGGCGTGATGCCGCAGAACTTCCGCTTCCTCGACTCGAAGCCCGACCTCATCTTCCCCTTTCAATTCGATCGCGCCAAAACAACTCTCGGCAATTTCAGTTTCCAAGCCCTCGCGCGCCTCAAACCAGGTGTCACGCTGGCACAGGCCAACGCCGACCTCGCCCGCATGATTCCCATGGTCAACGCGAAATTTCCTCCGCCCCCCGGGTTCAGCACCAAACTGTTTGAGAGCGCTCGCATCTCTCCCAACGTGCGCCCGTTGAAGCAGGATGTCATCGGTGATCTCGGCAAAGTCCTCTGGGTATTGATGGCAAGCATCGGCGCCGTGTTGCTCATCGCCTGCGCCAATGTCGCCAACCTGCTGCTCGTTCGCGCCGAAGGCCGCCAGCAGGAACTTGCTATCCGCACCGCTCTTGGCGCCGGTTCCCGCCAGATCGCGGGTGAGATCCTCACCGAAAGCGTCTTTCTGGGTTTGCTCGGCGGAGCCGCAGGCTTGGGCTTCGCGTATGGCGCGCTGCGTCTCCTTGCCAAAATCGCGCCCGCCAATCTCCCCCGCATCGAGAGCATCACGATCGATCCCTTGGTGCTGCTCTTCACGCTCGCCATTTCTCTTTTCGCCGGATTGCTGTTCGGTCTGATCCCCGTAACCAAGTACGCCGCGCCTAATGTCACCGCCGCACTTCGCGCCGGAGGCCGAACCTTGAGCCAGAGCAGGGAACGCCATCGCGCCCACAACGCTCTCGTGGTTCTTCAAACGGCCCTCGCCGTCGTGCTCCTGGTCAGCTCCGGCCTGATGATCCGCACCTTCCAGGCGTTGCGACAGGTCCAGCCCGGTTTCACTGACCCTGACCACTTGCAGACCCTCAGCATTTTCATACCCGATGCGCAGGTCAAAGAGCCCGAGCGCGTCATCCAGATGTTCCAGGAAATCCAGCGCAAGATTTCCGAAATCCCCGGCGTTCGGTCTGTCGCCTTTGGCAATGCTGTTCCCACCGACGGCAACAACAGCACCGATGTGCTCTACGCCGAGGATCGCGTCTATACGGAAGGACAACTTCCACCGCTCCGTCGCTTCAAGTTCGTAACGCCGGGCTTCTTCCAGACGATGGGAATTCCGCTTATCGCCGGACGCGACTACACGTGGACCGACATCGACGGCAAACGCGCCTTCACGATCATCTCGGAGAATATGGCGCGTGAGATGTGGCACGAGCCCTCTCGTGCACTCGGCAAACGCATCCGCGAGGGCATGAAAGATTCCTGGCGTGAAATCATTGGCGTCGTCGGCGACGTCCACTCCGATGGCCCCGACCAGAAAGCTCCCACCACCGTCTACTGGCCGATGATCATGGATAAGTTCTGGGGCAACGACATATTCGTCCAGCGCAGCGCCGTCTTCGCCATTCGCACCAGCCGTGCCGGCTCGGAAAGCTTGCTATCGCAGATCCGCCAGGCCGTCTGGTCCGTCAACAAGGAAGTCCCGCTCGCCAGTGTCCACACCATGTCGGAAATCTATCGCGGCTCCATGGCGCGCAGTTCCTTCACGCTCGTGATGCTCGCCATCGCCGGAGGCATGGCCCTGTTGCTCGGCATCGTGGGCATCTACGGTGTGATTTCTTACTCGGTCTCGCAACGCACGCGCGAGATTGGAATTCGCATCGCTCTCGGCGCACAGCAAAGCGCGCTGAAAACGATGGTCGTTCGCCACGGCCTGTTGCTCGCCGGCGTTGGAGTGGTGCTAGGCCTCGCGGCCGCCGCCGCTCTCACCCGCATCCTGTCTTCATTCCTGTTTCACATCAGCCCGCTCGACCCCGTGACGTACTGCGCCGTCTCCGGCGGCCTGCTAGCCGCCGCCGCACTGGCCAGTTACGTGCCCGCGCACCGAGCCTCCACGGTCAACCCGGTCGACGCCCTCCGAGCTGACTAACTTGTGGTGCGGCACGACGGGTAGCAAACTCAGTGAGGGCATTGCGGAAGTTTAGCGCATCAGGCCGCGGATCGCGTGCGCCTGCCGCTTGCTGACAATCAGCTCTTGGCCATTGGTCAGCGTGAGCAGCCAGCGCTGGCTGCTGAGCGCGCTCATCTTGCGGACGTGATTCACATTCACGATCGCGTTGCGATGCACTCGTTGGAACTGCATGTGCTGTAGCCGGCCTTCGATCCTGCGCAGGGTCTGGGTGGCCAGGAAGCGGTCCTTGGCGGTAATAATCCAGACCACTTCCCCTTCGGCCTGAAACGCCAATACTTCTTCAAAAGCCAGCAACAGATATTCTTCGCCGCGCCGGGCAACCACCTTGCGATTGATCGGGACGTTGGCGATCTCAGCTACTTTTTCGGCGTTTTCCCGGGGGTTGTCGTGGAGGGCGCGCGCCCGCTCCATCGTTTTCTGCAACCGCGCCGCGCTGACCGGCTTGAGCAGGTAGTCGATCGCGCCCGCTTCGAACGCCTGGATGGCGTACTGGTCGTAGGCGGTGACGATGACGATAACCGGAAGGTGCCCTTCCTTCAGCCGCTCCACTACTTCCAGGCCGCCCATCACCGGCATTCGCAGATCCAGAAACACCAGATCGGGATGGATCTCCGAGATCTGCTCTAGCGCCTGTTGGCCGTTCTCCGCCTCCCCCACAACCTCCACGTCTTCGAACGGCTGGAGTTCCTCCCGCAAAACCTCGCGGGCGATCGGTTCGTCATCGACGATCAGCGTCTTCATGGCGGACTTTACGCGGCGCTGACCGACCTTGTCAGGGGGACCGAAAACTGGACGGAGGTTCCAGCCGCCCCCGAACTCACCTGGAGATCCGCGCTCGGACCGTAGCAGAGCTGCAGACGGCGGGTCACGTTGCCGAGCCCCAAACCGGCACCCGAGGTCTCGTTTTCGTAGGATTCATTTCGCATACCCGGCCCGGTGTCCTCGACGGTGATGCGCACCTCCCCACCGGTCACTTTTGCGGTGAGAGTGAGCGTGCCGTCCCCGGCGGTCGCAGACACCCCGTGTTTGATGGCGTTCTCGACCAACGGCTGGATTGAGAGGATTGGAATCAACACCGGCATGGCCGCCTCGTCCACGTCGATGCGGGTTTCGAGCCGGGGTCCCAGGCGCAGACGCTCGATGTCCAGGTAGGCGTTGATGATTTGCAGCTCCTCCGATAACGGAATAAAGGTCCTTTCCGACCGCAGAAAATACCGGAAGACCTCTGCTAGATTTAGCACGGTGCGGCGGGCTCCGGCCGCTTCCCGAGGGATGACGCCGTACAACGTGTTGAGCGCATTGAACAAAAAATGGGGGTTGATTTGTGACTGGAGCGCGCGCAACTCGGCCTGCGACACCAGCCGGTCGAGTTCGGACGCGCGAGCCCGGTCCACCTGCTCGACGATCGCCGCCGAAAGGCGGTTGAGCGCTTGCAAGTCCTCGCTCAGGTATCGGCGGCCTCCGCGGCGTCGTCCCAGCACGACGTATCGGATATCGACGGGCGACAATCGCAGGGGAATAATCACTTCGGCCCAAGCGAGATCGGGAGCGCTACGCAGTTGCGGGAGATCGCCGATAGGAGCCGGAAACAGGGGTTCAACCGGCAGTCCGGCGGTCACCAGGGCATCGCCAGGCAGCAACTGAGCGCGTTCGGCCTCCATAAAAGATGCGAGCTGCTCGGCAGCCCAGTCCAAGTACTGCGTTTCCGTCTGAGAGGCCGCGCTGGTACGGAGCCGCTGTAGCCAGCTTTCCAACTCCGGGCGCCGGAAAACCACCGTTGTCAGCCAGGCTTGCACTTTCGACCGAAGCACCGCAAAAAGGATCAGAAGCAGGCATGAACCGGTGAGCAGCAGGGCTTCGGACAGCGGATCGACCGCGCCCGGCTTCAGGAAACTGGCCGCCGCGCGGATGCCAATGAACGTGATCAGCCCGGCTAGAAATACGTTAGCGAGAAAACGGATGAAGGCGTCCAATAAGACGAATCGATAATCCTGCAGTAATACAAACAGAGCGAGGGGAATGCCGCCGTGGTGCAGGAGGATCTCTTTCGACCAGGCTTGCGGCGGGTGTCCGGAACCGAAATGCACGAAAGACATGGCAAACAGAGAGGAGCACATGGCTCCCAGCATGCGAGAGGTCTTTCCGGGTTTTTCACGTCCATGTTGCAGCGCCAGGCCCGCCAGAGCGATTGCGGTCAAGACGCTGAAGCCGACGGTGATGAGAGAGAGCGCGATTTGGTGATATTTCGGCGAGGCATCGGAGAGCTGCCAGAAATGCAGGCCGGTGGCTGTCAAGCTGAGCAGATAACCGGTCGCGCTGACAAGCCGGAGGCTGTTCCCAAGCGAGATATGCAATAGGACCGCGGGCAAGAAACTCAGGACGGAGAAGCTGCACGCAACCAGCAGGGGCGTCCAGTTACTCTTGGTGGCGTACGTGGCAAGAACGGCCAGTGATCCAATATTCCATAAGAACGCGAGCACCGCGGCAGTGAACGATTGCCAGCGGTCACGGAACTTCGCCGCGGCGCGGTCCCGAATCAGCAGGAACAGAAAAATGCCGAAAACGACTGCTCCGGCCGAGTGGCCGATGGTGTTTACCAATTGCGGCTCGTGGATGTTCGGCATCGGCGCCTGCTATCTTAGATTCTGCCGTCTTCTCCCGGCCGGCGCAAATTGCGGCTGGCGGGGTGCAACGATCGGGCGGCGGCGCGCACTATCCTGAGGGGGTGTTCTGTGCCCGCGCTGACACGGTTTGCCAGCCAGGGAGGATGTAGGTTAACTTGTGTAAAGCGCGCTTAGCCGGTTGACTCTATGCTGGAATGTCCAGTCTGCCACGCCAGTAATCCGCTGGGTTCGCAGACATGTTTCCGGTGCAGCACGCCTTTCGGCATCGGCAGCGCCACCGTGGCTTTTGAGTCGTCAGAGGCGGCGGCGACGATTCTGAACCCATCCAGCGATCCCGAGGCCACCATAGCCGCAGCGGCGGCGGGGGCCACCGGATGGTCGGTTCCCATTCAGAAGATGGGCGCGCGCGACCCAAGTACGCCGCTCGAGCCGGGAACGATTCTGGGCGAGCGCTACGAAATCCTCCAACGCCTCGGAGAGGGCGGGATGGGAGCGGTTTACAAGGCCCGTGACAGCGAACTCGACCGGCTGGTTGCGCTCAAGGTGATCCGGCCGGAGCTGGCAGGCCACCCGGACATCCTGCGCCGTTTCAAGCAAGAACTCATCCTGGCGCGGCAAGTGACGCACAAGAACGTCATTCGCATTTTCGATCTGGGCATGGCGGATGGGCGCAAGTTCATCACCATGGATTACATCGCTGGCCGTGACTTGAAGAGCATTCTGACGGAGCGCGGCAAGCTGCCACCGGCCGAAGCCGTACCCATCGTGCAGCAGGTGTGCCGCGGGCTCGAGGCGGCGCACGTCGAAGGCGTGGTCCACCGCGATCTGAAGCCGCAGAACATTATGCTGGATGCGAGTGGGCGCGTTTGGGTGATGGACTTCGGTCTGGCGCGCTCGATGGACCTGGTGGGGATGACGCGCACGGGCATGCTGATGGGCACGCCGGACTACATGTCGCCAGAGCAGGCACGCGCGGCGAAAGTGGATGCGCGCTCCGACATTTTCAGCCTGGGCATTATTTTCTACGAAATCCTCACCGGCCAGTTGCCGTTTAAGGCCGATACGATGATGGCCACGCTGCTCAAGCGGGTGCAGGAGAAACCAGCGCCGCCAAGCGTAGCGGACCCCTCGATACCGCAGCAGTTGAGCGACGTAGTGATGAAGTGTCTGGAAGTCGATGTGGCGCGGCGGTATCAGACGACGGCCGAGATTCTGGCGGACCTTGGCGGCGAGGCAACGGGCGCAAGCGTGGTGCAGGCCTCCATTACATCGCTCGCTGCCATCGGACCGGGTTCCCAATTCGGGCCGCGGTACACGATCGAATCGGTGATTGGGGAAGGCGGCATGGGCAAGGTGTACAAGGCCCGTGACAACGACCTGGACCGTACGGTCGCACTGAAACTGGTGAGGCGGGAGCTGGCCAACGACCCCAATTCGATGCAGCGCTTCAAGCAAGAACTGCTGCTCGCGAGCCGCGTTTCGCACCGCAACATTCTGCGGATTCACGATCTGGGCGATGTGGGCGGCGTGAAGTTCATTTCCATGGCGTACGTGGAGGGCAGGGACCTTCACGAGGTGATCGAGGCAGGCGGCCGGCTGCCCGTGGCGCGCGTGGTAAATATCGCCAAGCAGCTCGCCGGGGCACTGGATGCCGCGCACGCCGAAGGCGTGGTGCACCGCGATTTGAAGCCGCGCAACGTGCTGATGGCTCAGAACGACCAGGTGTACGTTTCGGACTTCGGCCTGGCGAAGTCGCTCGAAGGCGAATCGGCCACGATGATGACGCGCGCGGGCGAAGTGCTCGGCACGCCGCGCTATATGTCGCCCGAGCAGGCGGAATCCAAGCCCGCGGACCATCGCAGCGATCTGTATTCACTGGGCGTGATCCTGTACGAGATGGCGACGGGGACGCGCCGTTCGCGGGCGAATCGACGATGCAGGTGATGTACCAGCACGTCACCCAGAAACCCAAGGACCCAAAGCTTGCGAACCCGGAGCTGCCCGATTACCTCGCCAAGATCATTCTGAAGTGCCTGGAAAAAGATCCAGCGAACCGCTACCAGAGCGCGAAGGAAATTCTCGATGATCTGGAAGCAGCCACGCCTCCGACGCGCGTGGTGCGCTTGCGAATTGCCGAGACAGGCTACCCGAAGTGGCTGCTGGCTGGCATGGCGGCGCTTGTGCTGTTGGCGGCAGGAACGTTTGCCATCCCGTCCTGGCGAAATGTGGTGCTGGACCGTCTGGGAGGCGGCCGCAGCGCCCAGGCGGGTCCTACCGGCCATCACACCGACAAGTACCTCGCCGTGCTCCCATTCAAAGTACTGGGCGGGGAGAAGGGACTCAACTATGTCGCCGAAGGCGTGGTGGATTCCCTTTCCGCACAGCTGTTTCAGTTGAAAGATGTCCATGTGGCCTCCCCTACATCGGCGGAAGAGGCCAGTAAGAAGGGCGCCGCCGACAAGATTGCGCGGGAGTTGGGCGTCAACCTGTTGGTAGACGGGAGCGTACAGAGCGCGGGGGACAAGGTCAGCATTGTGGTGAACGTGCTGGACGTGAAACAGGGCAAGCGCCTGTGGGTTAAAGAATATCCCCTGCAACGCCGGGACCTGCTCACCATCGAGAATTCCATTTATTCGGACCTGGTGTCCGCCCTGGATTTGAAGCCGACGGACGAAGATCTGACCCGCGGCGCCTTGCGGATGACCCAAGACTACGACGCTTACGAACTTTATCTCAAAGGCCGCGACGTCATTCACCGCCAGCCGGATGCCAAGGGCTATGCCGCTGCTCTGAGCTACTACGACCAGGCCATCCGGAAGGACCCGCGCTTCGCACTGGCCTACGCCGGCATCGCCGAAACCAGTATGGACCTGTATGACATGAAGAAGGAGAGTGTCTGGTCCCAGAAAGCGCTAAGCGCAGCGCAGCAGGCCCAGCAGCTCAATCCCAATTTGCCGGAGGTTCATTGGGCGCTGGGTAGCGTCTATTTAGAAACCGGCAAGAGCGAGGATTCCATCGCCGAAATGAAACAGGCATTGGAGCTGGCGCCGAACTCGGATGACAGCTACCGCCGCTTAGGGCACGCATATATGGAGGCCGGCCGCAAGCAAGAAGCCATCGCTGCTTATCAGAAAGCCACTGATATCAATCCATACTACTGGTACAACCACAGTTGCCTGGGTTACGCCTTCGCGAGCTCCGGAGCAGATGAAAAAGCGCTGAGCTCCTTCCGCCGCGCGACAGAGCTGGCGCCGGATTGGGCTTCCGGTTACAGCAATCTGGGCGTCGCGTACTTTCAGCTAGGTAAGTGGAAGGAGTCGGTTGATGCGTTTGGAAAGTCCTTAGCGCTCGAGGCCAACCCCGACGCGCAGTCCAACCTAGGTGTGGCCTTCTATTACATGGGGATGTACAGCGAGGCCGCCAAGGCTCTCGAGAAGGCCGTCCAAATGGACCCCAACCGCCACGAGTTCGCCGGCAGTCTTGCAGATGCGTACCGCCAGATTGGCGCGCGCGACAAGGCTATGGCTGCCTACAGGACGGCCATCAACCTCGCCCTCAAAGCGAACCGCACGAACCCGCGCGACGCGAACACTCTGGGAGGCCTGGCAGTATATTACGCCAAGGAAGGCGAGTTAAACCGAGCGCAGGATTTCATTACACGCGCTCGCGCCCTCGATGCCAGCAATAATTCCCTTATCTACAACGAAGCCCTGATCCAAGCGTTGTCTGGCAAATCGGCGGAAGCGCTCAAGGGTTTACGGGAAGCTTTTCAAAAGGGTTACCCGCCGGAGGTGGCAAAAAGCGAGCCGGAGTTTGCGGGTGTGCGTTCCTCTCCGGAGTTTGCGAAGCTGATGAAGGACTTCAGCCGCAAAGCGAACTGAGTTTGGCGCACTTGCTGTGTCTTTGACCTAGCCGCGGCGGAACTTGCGCCCGACCGCCAGCACTCCCGCGGCACTCAGCAAGAGCACAAACGTTCCTGGCTCCGGAACGTTGGGAGTCAAATCGAGGCTCCCGTCCGCCCCGGGTTGCAGCCCAGGATACGTGGGGGGAGCATCAGTGACAAAGAAGGCCTCTCCTTCAACGGGTTGGTTGGGCGCAAATCCCGCTTGGCCGGTCGTGTCGTAACATTCGTCGTCCGAACAGCCGAACGCGGAGGCGGACCCCCCGTTCACTTGCTGATTACCGATGCCGAAGAAATCCACGATGGTGACGGGAGCTTCGCCCGTTTGGTCGAACGTAATTGCGGCGGTCGTGAAAGTGTTGGTATGGGCGACAAAGATCTGGTCGAAGTTGTCGGTCGGAATAAAGAACTTCAACTCTTGGACGACCATGTCCGTGTCATTCTTAATGTCGAAATCCGTGGTGGCGAAACCGTTGTTGTCGATCACACCCGCCAGAAAGAAACACGGGCTAGAGCCGTCGCAGTGGCTAAGGTCGAACGAATGGTGTCCCGGTACGTTGAATGTCATGGTTGGATCCGGAATGGTATCAGCCAGGAGCCGGACCGCCCCACTTGCCAATACGAATCCCGCTAGGATCCAAATCCGCGCCAGTTTCATTTCTTGACTCCTCTTATTTGTCACCGCCGGGCTACTTGCCCGTCACTGCGGTCAGTATGCACACTGCGGCTCCACCAAACAAGCAGGCCTATTGCCAATTTCACAGATTGCGGTTAACTGCCTTAGGATAAACAGGTTACATGTTCTGCGGGTATGAAACGGAACGGCTGCGGATTCCCGAAATTTTACTATTCAGCTAAAACTTTGTAAATCAAGTGGCGGCGCCGGGTTTCAGAAATGCCGGATGCGTGAGCGGATGCGCCTGGCGATCTTCTCGATTTCTTCGGTTTTCTTGAGGCTGGAGATGGAGAGCACGTGAGTGTCGTCTTTCTCGAGTTCCTGCTTGAGGCTTTCGGCGAGATCGATTAGCTGGGCGGCATCCTTGAGGGACTTCTCGTGATCTTCCTTGAGGATCTCGTCCTGCTGGAGCTTGCCGTTGGGGAGACGGACGGGAGCGGCCTCGGTCTCCGGCTCTGAGGGGCGATGGGTCTGGGGGTAAAGAGAAAGAGCAAGCACGATTCCAGCGGCCAACGCGGTGACGGGAAGGAGTCGTTTTTTCATCGAATGGGACCTCCCGGTGAGACGCGAGGAACCACGGGACGTTACGGGCTCGCCGCGGGACCTGCTGTTATGATAGCCAACATGCAGCCGGTAAACGTGGGAGTGGTGGGTCTGGGGAACGTTGGATCGGGCACGCTGGTAGTGCTTGCGGAGAACGCCGCTCAGATTGAGCAGAAGCTGGGTTTCCCGCTGCGCGTGACGGTGGTGTGCAGCCGGTCGGTGGCAGAGAAAAAGCTGCCGGAATCGTTGGGAGCGATGCATCGCACGGCGGACTGGCGGGAAGTGGTGTCGCACCCGGAAGTGGACATCGTAGCGGAACTGGTGGGCGGAACGTCGGTGGCAGCCGAGATCATCGACGGCGCGATCGCGAACCGAAAGTCGATCGTCACGGCGAACAAGGAGTTGATGGCCAGTTGTGGCGCGGAAATCTGGGACCGGGCTATTCGGGCTGGAATCAATCTGGCGATGGAAGCAAGCGTTGCCGGAGGGATTCCCATTCATGCTGTGCTGCGCGAGGGGATTTCGGGAGATCGGGTGGTGGCGCTGTACGGCATCCTGAACGGCACCAGTAACTACATCCTTACGGAGATGGAGAAACGCGGGGCCACGCTGGCAGAAGTGCTGGCGGAGGCGCAGCGGCTGGGGTATGCGGAAGCCGATCCGAGCGCCGATATTGATGGCTTCGATGCGCGATCGAAGCTAGCCATTCTGGCGGCGCTGGCGTTCGGCGAAAGAATTACGCCGGCGGACATTTTCGTGGAAGGCATCCGGCGCATTTCGCCGATGGATTTCCGGTACGCGCACCAGTTGGGACACACCATCCGATTGATCTGTGGCGCGAGGCAAACACGAGACGGGCTGATCCTTTCGGTGAGGCCGGCGCTGATCGGATCAGAGACGATCATTGCCGGAGTGCAGGGAGCGTATAACGCGGTGTGGGTGAAGGGCCGTTACGGAGCGGACACGTTCTACTACGGCCGCGGTGCGGGGCCGCTGCCGACCGGCGTGGCGGTGGCGAGCGACCTGATGCGAGTGGCGCGCGAGATCCGCTACGGGCGGCCGGAGCGCGTCTCGCCTTTCGCGCATGAGCGGCTGGGGGAATACAAGCCGCTGTCGGTGACGAGCGAGAAGTGCGCGTACTATCTGCGGTTCCGCGTAGACGACCGGCCGGGGATCATCGCCGCACTGGCGGGAATCCTGGCGGAGCAGCGCATCAGCCTGGAGGCGGTGCTACAGTTGCCGGGCGAGACCAAGCATGATCTACCGTTTGTGATCACCGTTGAACCCACTTATGAGCACGCGGTGCGGGAAGCGGTGCAGAAGATGTCGCATTTGGAGTTTCTCCGGGAGCCGCCGCTGGCGTTGCCGATGGAGCCGCCGTTATGAGAAGGCAGGTGTCAGGTTCTAGGTGCCAGGTGTTAGGGGTCGCCTTGGTACTGTTGGCGTCTGCTCTCAGCGGGCAGGTTGCGAAGGAGGCCAATGAGCGGTATCAGACACCGGAGGGGCGCGCGGCGATTGCGAAGGGGCTCTCGGCGGCGGATCGAGATGAGCGGCAGAGGCCGCGGGAACTGGTTGCGGCGATCGGGATCAAGCCGGGGATGGTGGTGGCGGACATCGGGACGGGTACGGGTTATATGCTGCCATATCTGAGTGCGGCGGTGGGGCCCGGCGGGCGCGTGCTGGGTGAGGATATTTTCGCGGATTTTCTGGAGAAGGCGGAGAAGACCGCGAAGGAGCACAAGCTTGCCAACGTCGAGTTTGTGAAGGGCTCGGAGACAGATCCTGCTCTTCCGGAGAATGGCGTGGATATGGCGCTGGCGCTCGAATCCTATCATCACTGGGATTATCCGGAGAAGATGCTGGCGGCATTGCATCGGGAGCTGCGCGGGGGTGGGCGGCTGGTGATTGTGGATTACCATCCGGGCGCGGCCGGGATGCCGGCGCACCATATCCGGCTGGATGCGGCGGGTGTGATCAAGGAGATTGAAGCGAACCAGTTTCGGCTGGTGTCGCAGCACGAGCACGGCAACAGTGGGCAGTACGTGGCGATTTTCGAGAAGAAGTAACCTTCTCTAGCGCGCGTAAAGCGGGGCGATAGACACGAGCGCGAGGCCAGTGACGAAAAGGATCAGCATGATCACCACCAGGACGCGGACGCGGCTAGTGGCGCCGGCGAATTCCTTCCAGACGAGCAGACCCCAAAGTGCGCTGACCATTGTGGCGCCCTGGCCGATGGCGTAACTGATAGCGGGTCCGACTTGCACGCTTTCGGGGGTGCTGGCGGCGACGAAGTTCGCGATGGTTCCGGTGGCCCAGATGAGACCGCCCACGAGGCCCAGAAGATGCTGGCGGCTGGTTCCGGTGAAATATTCGGACATGGCGACTGGCGGGCCTTCGACGGGCAGTCTCATGAAAAACAGATTGAAGAGGAACGTGGAGAGGAACACGCCGACCGCGAAAACGAAACCGATGGCGTAGGGGCCGAGGCCTTGCGGACCAGCCTTTCCCATCTCGACCAACGGGAAGAACGAACCCATCAACAAGCCGCTGATGAGGCTCAGAGTGATTCCCTTGCCCGACACTCTGTGTTCCGTCTGTGCCGCTTTGCCGGCTTCGAGTGCACGGTATGCGAAAGCATCCACGATGATGGCGCCGACGACGATGGCGGCGCCAGTGAAAAGCAACGTCGGGTTGCCCTGCGGCTTGAGACTGTAATTCCAGATGACGCCAATCACGAGTGCCAGACCGATACCGATGGGGAAGGCAACAGACAGGCCGGCGAGTGAAATGGCCGCGACCAGTAATATGTTGGCCAGATTGAAGACCACGCCGCCGGCTGCGCCGAAAAGGATTTGCTGCGAGCCCGCGTGCCGAAAGTCGTCGACGAAGGTGAGGCCGTCGGACCCGAGATTGCCGAATGTGAGCGCGTAGAGGGCCGCGGCGATGAGCAGACCCAGCGAGTAATCGTAATAAAAGAGCTCAAAACGCCATTTGCCGGCGAGTTTGAAGGTGTTGGCCCACGAGCCCCAGCAAAGCATACTCAACAGGATGAGGAGCAGAGCGGCGCCGTAGGTCTGAGGGAGGATCATGCGTGCGAGCGTACAACGCGGGCGGGAAGGGGGTCAAGCTGGGGAGTGGGCCGCAATCGATTACCGCCGTGAACACGATTGGCCTTAGCTTCAAAAATTCACTTGGAGCCGGACAAAATAACTGCGTGGAGGTCCGATGGCATTTCCGGAGAACAAGCCCGCGAAGTCGATGACGTTCAGGCGGTTGTTGATATTTTCCGCATCAAACTGCAAATGGGTATTGAACTTCTCTGTTCTTAGTAGCTCCGCGCCCAGCGACGCGCTGATGGCGAGCGATGGGCTGACGCGGCCGTGCGCGAGATTCACGCGGTCCACGACCTGCTGGCCATACTCCGCGATCGCAGTTTGCTCGTCACCGTTGAACGCGACGGGCAACCCGCTGCCGTAATCGCCACCGGTGGCAAACCACAGGCGCGGCGTGAGCTGATATCGGAACCGCGCACGAACGGTGTTCCGCTGATCCTGGGAATCCCAAAATCGGCCCACACCGAGAGCGCCGGCCACATCCTGTCCCAGAAAGAGTCCGCCAGTTACCGGAAAGTAAGCCGCACCGACAATATAGGAGTAGCTGACGAAGCCGCTCAGCCGTCCCCAGTGCGGGATCTCGAGCTTGGCTTCGGCTCCGTAGAGGTTCGCTTTGGCGAATGCGATCGGAAAACTGATTGCAGTGTTGAGTAACTGATCGTCGTCGGAGTAATTGTTCATGCGGCGATCGAATCCATTGACGTCGAGCTTCAACTTGCCAAATAACGCCTTTGTCGCGCCAACTTGAAAGTAATTGCCCGTGGATGGCTGAACTGGCAGGCGGAGGAAATTCGGGTTCAGGATCGTCACTTGAGCTGAGCTGGAGAGCAGAATGTTCTCAAAGAACGGCGTTTGGAACGCGCGGTCATACGATGCGTGCAGAACGAGATCGGCTCTCTTGAAATAGCGCGCCACGCCGATGCGGGGGCTGACTGCGTTCTTGTTGACCAGGAGCTGATAGTGGTCCCAACGTATGCCTGCATTGACCGTCCAGTTTCCAAGAAGCATTTGGTCTTGGACAAAGGCTGACTGCTCCAGATCCCACTTCTGGCCGAGGAACTGAAACGTGGGTGGGGTTCCTACGTCAAATTGCGTGAAATCTGTAATCACATCGCTGAAGGCTTCGTGGAGATGAGTGGAATCCACTTCGAAACCGGCCTTCCATTCATTTTTTCCGTGGTGCACAGACGTGGTTGCCTTCGCGTAGCCTTCCCGGAAGCCCCGATTCTGGAAGGCGAGAATCGGCGTCGACAGAGGGTTGGACCACAGGCTCTGCGAGTCATCCCGGACCATGCCGCGGAAGTCGGCCAGTACATTGGAAGAGAAAATGTGCTGGTAAGAGACAATCCCCATCGTTTCGAAGATGCCGCGGTTCTGCACTTGGCCGGCGGCCTGCTGTACCTGTTCGTTCGGAACCTCGAACCTCGCGAGGCCGTGGCGCACCTGGAGGCTGAGACGATCCTTCGCCGAAAGATCGCGCTCGTAGCGCAGAGAGAAGTCGCCGGTGGTTCCAGTGTTGGTGTAATTTTGCACGACCGGCGGGTTCAGATAGCGGCCGGTCATGGCGCCATCCAAGGTGAATCCGAGCGTATTCGGACCCCAAACATACTGGCCCAGAAAATAGCCGTCCGCCGTGTCAAAGCTTCCACCGGAAGCCACAAATTTTCCGTGAAAGCCCTCGCGTGTGTCCTTCACTGTATTCACTTCGACGACGCCGCCCAGTTTCCGCCCGTACTCCGCGGGGAAATCGGCGGTGTAGATGCTCATAGACTGGACGTCGTCGCCTTCGATTTCGGTACCGAAGCTCGGCGAGCGGTTGTCGGTCAGTGGGATTCCGTCGACTACGAACTGTGTGTTGTATTCCGAGCCGCGCGGATGCAGCACGGCATTTCCCTCGTAGAGCCAGCCAGGCTGGGAATTGACCAGGTCGACGAGGGACCGTCCGGGCAGGGATGCCGCGCGATTCTCTATCGTGTCTGCGCCCAGCCGGTTCACCGAGCCCGTGCGGTTCGGGTCAATCAGCGTGCTCTCACCTGTAACGTCGATCATGGTTCCGATCGCCGCCACACTTAGAGCCGCACGAAGCTCTTTTGGAATCGCCGACCGGATCTCGACAATGCTGGACGAAGGGACGAACCCTTCACGACTAACTTGCACACGGTACAGACCGAATGCCAGCCGCTTTGCGATGCCATGACCTTCGGAATCGGTTTCAAAGCTTCTCCGGTATTGGTTGGCCTCGCTGACCAGCTCGACCGAACCGCGCATCGGCAATCCCGCCTGGTCGGTGACAGTCAAATGCAGCTCACCGGTGTCGATCTGGCCGGACAATCGGAAGGCCAGCACGAAAAACGGCAGTAGCCGTAGGGTGGGAACGACGCGTGAAACAAGAGGAACGCGCATTAGGTGTTCGTGCGAGAGCTGCACTTCTATTATGCCTGTCCTCGCGCCGCCAGTTATGAGACGGCCCCCTTCGATGTATTCTTTGAGTAACGTATATGACAGACCTATGCCGTATTGGTGTGGCTCTCAGCGGTGATCTTCTGGAGAAGTTCGACAAGCTCATCGCAAGCCGAGGGTATACGAACCGCTCGGAAGCGTTTCGCGATCTGATCCGCAATGAATTGGTGCAAGAGGTGTGGAAGTCTTCAGACGCCGAAGTGTTCGGAACAGTGACTCTGGTGTACGACCACCACGCCCGCCTTCTGACCGACAAACTCACCGAGCTTCAGCATCAGTACCACTCGGCCGTGCTCTCGGCACTACACGTGCACCTGGACCACAACAACTGTCTCGAAGTGATCCTGGTGCGCGGCCGGGCATCACTGGTGCAGAAGCTGTCCAATGCCCTCATCGCCACCAAAGGCGTCAAGCACGGGCGTCTCACCGTGACGATGTCCGGACACAACCTTCCCTAGGGAGCGGGCGGCGCTTCGCACGAACGGAGAAATCGTGCTAAGCTGCTTTTGTCTAAGGCGCTCACTTGCACATCCCCGACGGATACCTAAGCCCATCCACCTGCGGAAGTCTAGTGGTGGCCGCTACGCCATTTTGGTACGTCGCGGTCCGCCGTGTGCAGAAGACGCTGAACACGCGAATGATTCCGCTAGTGTCCGTCTTCGCTGCCTTTTCGTTCGTGATCATGATGTTCAACCTCCCGCTGCCGGGCGGAACGACGGGCCACGCCGTCGGCATGGGCATTGCCTCGATTGTGCTGGGGCCGTGGGCGTCAATCCTGGCGCTTTCGATCGCGCTGGTGATCCAGGCGGTGTTTTTCGGGGATGGGGGAATCACGGCTATTGGCGCCAATTGTTTCAATATGGCGATCGTCGGATCGCTTGTGAGTTACGCGGTCTATCGGCTGGTGTGCTACCGGGCCACGATTGGCTCCTCGCGCCGCATAGTCGGAGCTGGAATCGCCGGTTACGTGGCGATCAACTTTGCGGCGCTAGTTGCCGCTATCGAATTTGGCATTCAGCCACTATTGTTTCACGATGCGTCGGGCGCACCACTCTATGCGCCGTATCCTCTGAGCATCTCGATTCCGGCGATGATGATCGGACATCTGACATTCGCCGGTCTGGCGGAGTTCATCATTTCCGCCGGAGTGATCGCTTATCTTCAGAAAGCGGATCCAGCGCTGCTCCGGCTGACCGCGCCCGATGCGCCCGATGCCGGTGCGCCGCTTCCCCCAGCCGCCGGTGCTGCGCCTTGGGTGACTGTGCGCAAGCTATGGCTCGGGCTTGCGCTGCTGTTGATACTGACGCCGCTCGGCATTCTGGCGGCGGGGAGCGCGTGGGGAGAATGGAGCGCTCGCGACTTTACAGATCCCCAGGTCCGACAGCGAATCGCCGCCGCTTCCGGCAACCGAACCCCGCCCACCCAAGTTCCGCACGGCCTGGAACACTTATCCTCCATTTGGACGGCTCCTCTGTCGCGTTACGCGCCTCCGTTCATTCGGAGCGCTACGTTTGGCTATCTGGTGTCAGCGATGGTTGGTGTGGGGCTCATCATCGTGGGCGGTTTGTTGGGGAACTGGCTTCTCAGCCAAGGCCGGGCCGTGCCGGAGGCGAATGCAGCGAGCGAACGCCGGCCCTCGCACCACCGCCGCCGCAGAACCTTCATCGAGAAAACGATACGCAGTTTGCTGGAATCCATGGAGCATACGGTCTTTGCCGAAGACATGGCGGCGTCGAGCGGTCTGCTGCAGCGTTGGGATCCCAGGGTGAAGATGATCGGAATCGGAGCGTTGATTCTCGCCGCGGTCACCGTGCATCGAATCCCGGTGTTAGTGGGAGTTTTCCTGGCTGCCGTGATACTGGCGATTCTTTCTCACATTCCCATCCGAATTCTTGTTACAAGAGTTTGGATCGCCGTTGCTGCATTCACTGGCACGATCGCGCTGCCCGCCATTTTCCTGACACCCGGCCAAAGTGTTTACCGGCTGCCGGTGCTGGGTTGGCACGTTACGCAACAGGGACTAAGCGGCGCCGCGCTACTGGTGCTGCGCGCGGAAACAGCGGCTACGCTGTCGGTTCTCTTCATTCTCTGCACACTGTGGACGCATGTTCTGATGGCGCTTCGATTTTTCCGGCTGCCGGTAGTTCTGGTAGTGATCCTGGGGATGACGTACCGGTACATGTTCTTGTTTCTGCAAATCGCGAGAGACATGTTTGAATCTCGCGAGTGCCGCCTGGTGGGGGTGCTCGAGGCGTCCGACCGGCGCCGGCTGGCGGCGGCCAGCGCGGGCGTGCTGCTCAGCAAAACCCTTCAGTTGAGCGGAGAGGTGCATACGGCTATGCAAGCGCGTGGATTTCGCGGTGAGATCCGGCTGTTGGACGAAGGAGAGGTTGGTCGGAGCGACTGGGTGCGGGGCGCCGCGATCGCGGGGATTGCTGCTCTCGCAGTGTGGCTGGGGCGATGAGAGATTCGGTTCCCTTCCCCACTGCGGCGTTTGAGGTTCGCGACGTTTCCTACCGTTACAACCAGGTGGCTGCCTTGCGCGGGTTATCCATGCGCGTGATGCATGGCGAACGTGTCGCGCTGCTGGGAGCCAATGGCTCAGGGAAGTCGACGCTTCTGCGGTTGCTCGCGGGGCTTTGCTTTCCCGAACAAGGGGAGATCTCGTTCTTCGGCGAAAGTCTGAGCGAACGGCGCCTCGAAAACGAAGAATTCTTTTTTCAATTCCGGCGCCGCGTCGGGCTGGTATTTCAGAATCCCGATATTCAACTGTTCAATCCCAGCGTGTTCGACGAGGTGGCTTTCGGACCTCTACAACTCCGCTGGCCCAAGGACCAGATTCGCCAGCGTGTGGAGGAAACCCTCGAGCAGATGGGCATCGGCCACCTGCGGAACCGCGCGCCGCACCGGTTATCGGGAGGCGAAAAGAAGCGAGTCGCGCTTGCGTC
>Ga0181536_10001819_pt1 | contig 24756 bp, 18 predicted proteins | sample PEATcosm2014_Bin_41_FD_121105 | JGI IMG/M metagenome (GOLD analysis project Ga0181536, IMG submission 121105) | Peatland microbial communities from MTU Mesocosm Facility, Houghton, MI, USA - PEATcosm2014_Bin17_60_metaG | ecosystem: Environmental > Terrestrial > Soil > Wetlands > Peat | place...
AGGTCTTCCAGGTAGAAATCCGAATAAGGCAAGCTGCGGAACTTGTGCTTGATCCAACGCGGCCCTTCGCCGGGAGCGGCGGGCGGCGCCTGCTCGAACCAGTTCTCCCCAGACACGATGTCCAACTTGCCGTCGCGGTTCATGTCCACGATGGCCACGGTCTCGCTGGGGCCGAGGTCGATGGTGTGCTTGCGGAACGGAATCTCGTCGGAGCCTTGCGCGCCTGCGCGGGGAATGAAGTAGAAAGCCGCTGCAGCCGTCAGAAGCAGCCCGCTCAGTAGAAGCAGCCGCGCTCCCCATCTCCGAAGGTGAGAGGTGTTATGAAGGTAAGCGTTCATAGGGCCTCCAAAATCAAGCGTCCGTTGTCCGTGGTCCGTTGTGTGTGGTGAGTCTTCTGCAGAATACCTGTCATTCTGAGCGTAGCGAAGAATCCCCGCAGTGCCTCTAATCCACGAAACCGCGGAGATTCTTCGCTTCGCTCAGAATGACATTGGGGCGGGGGGAGATTGGGCAACTGACAACGGACGGTGTCTCCGGAGCTGACACCCGCCACCCGGTACGCGTCACTTGATCCCCAGCCCCCCGGCCAAGCGTCGAATGAAGCGCAATCCCTGCTGCGCCAACTCATCTCCGGAAGGGGCCATATCGCGCCAGATGGCTGCCGCCGCGGCGAGGTCGGGCTCCGGTTGTGCGAACGACTCAATGGTCATCCAGCCTTGATATCGGATCGCCTTCAACACCTTCAGCACGCCTTGCCAATCGACATGGCCGCTGCCCGGAATGCCTCGGTCGTTTTCGGAGATGTGAACGTGCCCCAACTCCTTGGCGATGGAGCGCAGCGCTTCCGCCGGATGCTTCTCTTCAATGTTGGAGTGGAAGGTGTCAAAGTGGATCTTGACGTTCGAGGCGCCAACGTCGTGAACCAAGCTGGCCGCATCCTCCAAGGTATTCAGGAAATAGGTCTCAAAGCGGTTGAGCGGCTCCAAACAGATTGTCACCTGCCGCGTCTCGGCGTGCCGGGCCACCACCTGCAATCCCTCCACGGCCCATTTCCACTCCTCCGCGGTGCGGCGGCGGCCCGTCATCACACCCAGTCCCGCGTACATCGGACCGCAAACCAGCCGCGCCCCAAGCTCCGCCGTGCCGTCTACACAGGTCTTTAGAAACTCCACTCCCCGGGCCCGCATTTCGGGCTCGTGACTCACCAAATGGCAATCGCGCGGCAGCACGCTACAGGTCGTGCATTCCAGGTGATTGTCCTCCAACATTTGCCGGACCGCTGGTATGTCCGCCGGCTCCTGCGGAGAGAGAAACAGTTCAACTCCGTCAAAACCCCACTCCTTGATGCAGGAGAACAACGCTTCGTGGGTTTCGTTAATACGCGTCGTCCAGACCATTGTGTTGACGCCGTATTTCATGTGCGAGCCCCCTTGACGCCTTATCCCACCGTGCTATTTTGATGTGCCGAGCGGCTCTGCCACCCTGGCTAGTGGAAAGGCGGAAAAGCTGTGAAACGATCCGCCGCCTGTCATCCTGAGCGCAGCGAAGGATCTCCGCAGTTTCTTATGACTCAATAACTCACGTACAACTGCAGAGATCCTTCGCTTCGCTCAGGATGACACATTCGTAATATCTCTACGACACGATCCAAGGTTTGCGGTATTCCTTGGTCAGCATTCTGTTGGCTTCCGCGTCGCCCACGAACTGCTCTTTATCCCGATCCCAACGCAACTTCCGTCCCAACTTATAAGAGATGTTTCCAAGGATACAGGCACTGGTGGCCCGATGGGTGGTCTCGATATCAGAGTTAGGCTTCTGACGCGAGCGGGCGCACTCGAGGAAGTTCTCCACGTGCGGCTGATGCTGAGGCGTCCCATCGCCCGTCGCCAAGGCGCTGGGGCCAAACGTTTCCCAGCCGTCGTGGACCAGATCCATGGGCCAGATGGTATAACCCTCGCGATTAACGAACAGCGTGCCTTCCGTGCCAAAGAACTGCATACCGTATTGATGATCGTCGGGGCCGCGTCCGGCCCGATTGAAGAATTTAACCAGGAAGCCGTTTTCGTTAACCGCCGTTCCGGGATATTCGTAAGTCGCCACAATCGTGTCCGGAGTTTCGAAGACTCCGGAGGAAATAAACTGCCCGCCGCAAGCCGCCACGGTGCGCGGCGCATCCGCGTCAATCGCCCAATGGACGACGTCGATCAAGTGAGGAGCCCAGTTCGTCAACTCGCCGCCGCCCGTCTCCCAGAAACCGCCCCACCCCATGTGGCGATTGCGGTTGTAAGGGTGGTAGGGCGCCGGACCTAGCCACATGTCCCAATTGAGGCCCTCGAGAGGCTCGCTGTCGGGATAAGGCGTATGCATTCTCGACTGCACCGATGTGCCGCGCAAAACCCAGGTATCGGCTTCCGTCACCCGGCCGATGCGCTTGTTGCGAAGCAACTCAGCGACCTTCTTGAAGTGCTCGCCGGAGCGTTGCTGCGTGCCGCACTGAACGACGCGCTTGTGCTGGTTGGCCGCCTCCACCATCCGCCGGCCTTCCAGAACGGTGTGTGAAATGGGCTTCTCCACGTACACGTCTTTGCCCGCCTCGCACGCCGCGATCATGGGAATGGCGTGCCAGTGTTCCGGCGTGGCCACAATCACCGCATCGATGTCTTTGTGCTCGAGGAGCTTGCGAAAATCCCCATACGTCTTCACCTTGGCGGGCGCAAGGTCAAGACCGATCATCGTCTCCCGCAGGCGCATGTCCCACACGTCACAGAGTGCGACCACGTCGACTTGACCCGTTCTGATAAAAGAGCTTAGGTCATAACGGCCCTGGTTCCCCGAACCAATCAGCCCCACACCGATGCGATCGTTGGCTCCGACGACGTTTCGCACCGCCGGACCTGAGGAAACAGCCAGACTCGCCGTTCCCAGAACGGCGGATTTATGAAAATCGCGACGCGACATCTTCAAGCTGTCCATCATGCCCTCCTGGATAGCGCAGAGCTCCGTCATTTGCAGGTCTGCGGCTTTTCGAGTCCTGTCGTCCCGCCCTGCACCAAAATCCTGACGCCGTCGAGCGGAGGCATTATACAACCGTAACTCACCAAGTTTAAGGAGAAAGATGGCAGAGACAGTGGCTAGTGGTTAGTGGTTAGTGCTCGCAGATCGCGGCTGGGCCTCTCCCTAAGCACTAGTCACTAGCCACTAACCACTGCTTTTGAACGCCTCTTTGTTCACCACGTAAGGCATGTTCGCGGGGTCGCCGCCATAGCGCCCTTCCAAAACGTCGATGACGCCTTGCACGCAGCGGCCCGCCATCCCTTTGTTGGGGTTGGTGGAGAGGCGCGTGATGCGTCCGGCACTGGCGAAATGCGAGAAGAGCCGCACGCGATTTTCGAGTTTTGGGTCGCGCAAGGGAGAATCCGCCGCCAGCGGTTCCCGTTCATAGACATCGAGCGCCGCGCCGGCAATCACCCCTTCTCGCAGGGCATCCACCAAGGCCTTCTCATCCACCACGGCGCCGCGCGCGGTATTCACCAGGAAGGCGGTGGGCTTCATCCAGCGAAACGTTTTTTCGTTAAACAGATGATAAGTGGGATTCTTGCCTTCCCCCTCTCGAACCAAAGGGACATGAACGCTGACGAAGTCCGCTCCGCGCAACGCCTCCTCAAAGGTCACATAGCCGATGGTGCGCCGTTCGGGCGTGAAGCCGTTCCTGAAGCGCAAGTCCATGGCCTCCTGAATCTTACGTGTAAAGTCGTGGTCTTCGACGCCGCCGTCGTAGCAGAGAAAATCGACGTCGAAGCCCATCGCTTTCTTGATGAAGGCCTGGCCGATGCGGCCCGTACCGATGACGGCGATGGTTTTTCCGGTCACTTCATCGCCCAGAAACGGAAGGAAGGGGTGCCAGATTCCCCAGCGATTGTCGCGCACCAGCCGCTCGCTGGGACAGAGCTTGCGCGCCACGTTGCCTAAAATGAACAGCGCAAATTCCGCGGTGGCCTCGGTGAGCACATCGGCAGTGTGCGTGAAAGGAATGCGAGTGCGATTGGCAGCAGCGCGGTCAATATTGTCGAACCCCACCGCATACTGGGCCACAACCTTCAGACTGCCCCGCCCGGCCTCGAAGACTTCCGCATCAATGCTGTCGCGTAGCGTGGTGATGAGCGCATCGATTCCAGAGCGCACTTTCTCCACGATCAGGCTCTTCGCGGGCGGCTCGGGGTCGGGGTAGACCTCGACTTCGTAACCGCGCTCTCTCAGAACGTCAAATGCCTCCCTGCCGATGTCGCAGGTGGCAAAGACACGGAAGAGCCTTCCTGGTTCAGTCACCTTTCCTCCAGGTTGTTGTTTGGCGCCCGAGCCGGAATCCAAAAGAATCTCACCACAGAGGCCGCAGAGTTCACGGAGAAGAGCGGCGATCTCTGTGATCTCCGTGTCCTCTGTGGTGCATCTTTTTCGCGCAGTTTACAAGAAAGTCGATAACAAGGGCGGAAAGAATAGCCGGCTAACTAAGCCTCTTCTTCGCCCAGTCGCCGATCCAGCCCAACGCCTTCTGGATGTTCTCCACGGAATTAGCAAAAGAGAACCGCAGATAGCCCTCGCCCCACGCCCCAAAAGCCGTCCCGGAGAGGCACGCCACGCCTGCTTCTTTCAGGATGGCGTCGGCCAGGGTGCCGGAATTCCACTTCGTACCTTTGATGTTCGGGAACACATAAAAGGCTCCAGGGGGTTGCCGGCAACTAAATCCGGGGAGGCGGTTCAAGCCCTCGACGATGACGCTGCGGCGCCGGCGGAACTCTTCTCGCATCACCCCAACCGAGCTCTGATCGCCCCGCAAGGCTTCGACCCCCGCAATCTGGCTGAAGCTGGCGGTGCAGGAATTGCAATTGGTCATCAATTGCGCGATCCACTTTGCCAGGTCCGGCCGCATCACCCCCCAGCCCATTCGCCAGCCGGTCATGGCATAAGTCTTCGAAAACCCGTTCAGGATGATCGTCGACTCCTTCATGCCCGGGAACTGGGCTATGCTTGTGTGCTCACCCTCGTAGATTAACCGATGATAGATTTCGTCGGAAAGCACCGCAATCTCGCGCCCCGCAAGTTTATCCGCAAGCGCCTTGAGCCCTTCTCGGCTGATTACACCGCCGGTGGGATTCTGCGGGCTATTGAGGATGAGCAGGCGCGTGCGGTCCGTGATCTTGTCGAGGATTTCTTCCACGTCCACATCGAAGTTCCGGTCCTCCCGTAAACCGTAGGGCACGGCCTGCGCCCCAACGAAATTGATCATGGATTCGTAAATGGGAAAGCCGGGATTGGGATAAAGAACTTCATCACCGCGCTCCACTAATGCCAGAATGACAAAAAACATGATCGGTTTGCCGCCCGGCGTGATGACAACCTCGCTCGCGTCGACCGGAATCCCCGAATGCTTGGCAGTGTACTCCGCCGCAGCTTCCCGGAGCTGGGGCAAGCCTGCCGAAGGCCCGTAGTGGGTCCAGCCGTCGCGCAAGGCACGGACAGCAGCCTCCACGATGTTGGCCGGCGTGGCGAAATCCGGCTCCCCAATTTCCAGATGAACGATTTCTCTGCCCTGCGCTTCCAGAGCACGTGCGCGCACGAGAACTTCGAAAGCTGTCTCGGTGCCCAGCCGCGACATGCGCGTGGCCAGACGAATCGTTTTTTGCGTAGTCGTACTCATGGTGTCCCCCTCTTCTTCACAGCCGAATCTCGAGAATCGAACCTCGAAATTCGAAAATAGAAAGTGCGAGCTTGAAACTGGTAACTCGAAGTCAGAATTCACGCCCCCCCGGGCTGTCAAGTTCCAGTTTCGGCTTTACATTGTCGACCTTTAACCCCTCAGTTTCCAGCGCCAATTTCCGCTCTGCCGTCCCGAATTGGTGTCATTCTGAGCGAAGCGAAGAATCCCTGCAGTCGAAGCGTTGAACGGCAACTGCGGAGATTCTTCGCTTCGCTCAGAAGGACAGCGTCCCACCGGGGATTTTTGAGTTTCCAGTTTCCAGTTTCTGATTTCCGTTCTCCTTACGGGTGGAGCAGAATCTTACCGAAGAACTCTCGGCTTTCCATCTTCCTTTGAGCGGCAGCGGCCTCATGAAGCGGGAAAGTAGAGTCGATTACAGCCTTCAGCTTGCGCCGCGCAATCAACTTAAGGGCTTCGAGCAGTTCCGCCTTGCCGCCCATAAAGGAACCCATTACGCTGCGTTGCCGTCCAAACAGGCCTTGGAGGTTCAGCTTCACTTCTCCTCCGCTGGTCACGCCGCAAGTCACCAGGCGTCCGTAGGTGGCAAGCGAGTTGAAGCACTCTTCCCAGACGGCCGCGCCCACGTGCTCGACGATCACATCCACCCCGCGCTTCCCGGTCAAGCGCTTGACCTCTGCGGATATCGTTTGCCGGCTGTGATTGATGACTTCGTCGGCTCCGAGGGCCCGCGCCTTGTCCAGTTTCCAATCCGCTCCAGCCGTGGCAATCACCCGCGCGCTCACTGCCTTCGCGATTTGGATGGCGGCGCTGCCCACTCCGGACCCGGCCCCGATGACCAGCACATCCTCGCCTGGCCTGAGTTGAGCCCGGGTAAACAGCATGTGCCAGGCGGTGAGAAACACCAGCGGCACCGCGGCAGCCTCATCGAAGCTCAGATCGCCGGGGATGGGTATGACATTGACCTCGGGCGCCTTCACTAACTCCGCGTAGCCGCCGTCCACGAAGACTCCGAGAACCGTGTAATCCCGGCAGGCGCTATCCCGTCCGTCGAAGCACGCTTCGCACTGCCCGCAACTGATCCCCGGGCACAACAGGACACGCTCGCCGGTCTTCACACGCTTGACCTGCGAGCCCACCTCGGCCACCTCCCCGGAAACATCGCTGCCCGCGATGTGAGGGAGCGGAAGCTTCCAATCGCTCACGCCCCGCCGGAGCCAGAGATCCAGGTGATTCAAGGCGCACGCCTTGACCCTTACCAGTACTTCGTTGGCCGCGATCTTCGGGTCCGGAGCCGCTTCGTATTTCAGCACCTCGGGACCACCGTGCTCGTGGAATCGGACTGCCTGCATGGGTCACCCCCGTTGCTCAAAAGTACCATTCCTTAGCGGCTCAAACAATGTATGATACGGCGGTGTGATCAAGTTTCTCTGCGAACTCTCTGGCCTCTGTGGCAAAGCCCTAGCCGGCTTTATTCACGGGTCCGAATGCTTATGAATGTTAGCACGTCGCTCCAGGTTCAGGCCGAGACTGATTCCGCGCCGGACCGCTCCGTCGCCGTCGGTGCGCCCCTCGACCGCATCGACTTGGCGCTCGCAGCCGTCCTGGCGCTGGGCGCGCTGGCGATGTTTGGGAAGGTGATCTTCACGCCTTCCATGCTCTTCATCCGTGACGTTTTCAATTACACATATCCCTCGACCCGCTTCATCCAGGAGATGTGCCGCCACGGCGCGCTGCCCTACTGGAATCCCTATTTCAATTACGGGCAGCCCCTGCTTGAAAACCCCAATCTTCTGTTCTTTTACCCCTACACGCTTTTTATCATTCTGCTTCCTATTGATCTCGCATACCCGTTATTTTACGTGGTGCATGTTGCGTTGTCAGGCATCGGCACATTTTTTTTGGCGCGGCGCTGGGGGCAGAGCCGGGGAGCTGCGTTCTTTGCCGGATCCGTTTTCGCTTTCAGCGGCCCCTTGCTTTCGCTCTGCAATCTTTACAATCATGCGGCCTGCGCGTCCTGGATGCCGTGGGCGCTGCTAGCCACGGACCGGGCGATGCAAGGGGCGCGGGAGTCCCACGCCGGGTTTCGGGGATGGATTCTTCTGACGTTGGTTTTTTCGATGCAGTTCCTCGCCGGCGAGCCTCTCACGCTGATCGCAACATTTGGACTCTGTTTCGCCTACGCATTGTGCCTGCGGGGGACACGGCGCCCTCTCGTCTCGGCCGCGAATCTGCGCATCCTGATCGGGTTCATGCTGGCCGGATGCCTCATGATCGCATTGTGCGCGGTGCAATTCCTGCCTTCCGCGGAACTGCTCAGCCACTCGCGCCGAGGCGCTCAAGGCCTGCGCTACGGAGAGACATCCGACTGGTCCTTCCACCCTCTTCTGCTGATGGAAATGCTGGTGCCGGGATTCTACGGTCCTGCCCTGACCGCGCCTACACCGTGGAACGCCATGGTGAAAGACGGGAACAGTCTCTATTTTCTTTCGGTCTTCACAGGATTCGTTCCGCTCTTCTTTGCACTGGCGGGCTGGGCATTGGGCAAGGACCTGCGGAGAAATTTCGTAGCGGCCTCGGCGCTGCTGATCCTAGTCTTGTCCTTTGGACACTTCACGCCCGTCTTCTCGCTGGCTTACTTGCTCGTCCCCCTGCTCAGCCTGGTGCGTTACCCAGTGAAACTACTGGTTCCGGTGGTGATGCTGGTAGCGATTCTGGCGGGGTGGGGTTTGGACGCCCTTCGGATGGAGGCCGGCCCGTGGAAGTTCCGGCGCGACCGCGCGCTTTTTCCGTTGGGCTTACTTTTGGCCGGATCGCTCGCGATCTGCGCTGCCGCGTGGCTTTCGCCGCAGGTCATCAGCCGTCCCATTGAATGGGCGCTGGTCTGGCAAGGACGTGCCAACGTGGAAGCCCGGGGAATGGCGGACTACCTCGCAGCCTCGCTTCGAATTTATTCCCCTGGGGTGGCAGGCTTTGCCCTGTTCGGACTCTTGCTGGTGTTCGGCAAGAGTAACGATCAGGCCTGGGCGCGCAAGGGAGTTCCGTTGTTTGCCCTGCTGGGGCTGGCGCAGCTCATTCAGGTCAATTACGAAGCAAATCCCACCGTGCCGAAGACCTTCCGCACCTTCAGGCCACCTGTGATTTCCAAGTTCGAAGATGAACCCGGCGGTTACCGCGTTGCTCCCGTGGTCCGCTTCGACTATGGCGAGTCCGCGGCAAAGAATTTTCAGGGCTTTGTGAATTTCGAATCAATCCCAGGAATTAGCGCGCTTCCTGCGGTAGCCCAGGGAACTTTTCAGCAGAGGCTCTTGTTGACGATAGGATCGATGATGGAACGCGTGGAGGGTAGTCTGGACCTGGACATGGAGCGCTCCTTGCCGCCCTTTGCCTACGACGTGTTGATCTACGTGCGGCGGCAAGCTCCTGACACGCTGCGTCTGGATTGCCTGCTGGGCCGCACCAATGTGAAGTATGTAATCGGCTCGGGGGGACGTGAATCGGCCGCCGTGAAGGTCGTGGGAGAGATCGCGAACGGTTCTCCGAAGCCAAGCTATCTCTATGAGACCCGTTATTTTGTGCCGCGCGCCTACGTGGCGGGCAATTCGATCTTTACCACCAGCCCCCTCGAGACCTTGCGCCGCATGGCTTCGCCGGGTTTTGACGCTCTCGGAAACGTCATCCTGGCGGCCGATGCTGCGGACGCCGGCTCGCCGGCGGTCCAGGGTTCAGGCGCGGCGGGCCAAGTCGAGATCACGGAGCGCCAGCCGAATACCGTGACGCTGCGGGCTGCTCTCTCCCGCCCTGGTTATATCGTCCTCCTCGACCGCTACGACTCCAACTGGCATGCCTCGCTCGATGGCCGGGAAGTCCCGGTGCTGCGGGCCAATCAACTTTTCCGCGCGGTGTACTCTCCTGCAGGGGAGCACAGATTGCGCTTTGACTATCATCAAAAAGGGTTGCTGGCCGGGGCCTTGATTTCCGCGTTGACATGCATCGCGCTGGCAGCGATGTTCCGCCGGTAAACCACGAAATCTTCAAAATCAGCGACTGGGGTGTAATAACTGCTGAGGAAGATCCGGAGTTGGGGAAAAATCTTGAGAAACTGCTCCGAGTCCAAATTGACGTAAGTGATGATAGGGATAGCGTCGTGGCGCGCTACGACGATGAAACGCGGCTGAGTGTTCTTCAGGTCGCGTACCAAATCTTCCCGCATCGATTCCGGACACCAGGGAGACATGAGCCCTAAATCGGCGTGGTACCGAGTCGGGGAAATGTGGCCCGTCAGGTAATAGATGACCCCACGAGTGCCCCAAATGTAGAGGCCATCGGAAGGCCCGGCGTTCTTCTTGAGAAAGTCGATGGCGGCGAGCTCCGTGCCCATATGCTCAAATGGCAACTGGTGCGGGTAGCTCTTGTAAAAGGTCTGAGGGCCGGTTCGCCATTCGCGCAATTCTTCGTAGCGCAATAACAGTTTGCTGAATTCGCCCGGAAGGGGCGCAAACACGGCTTGAGCGAACGCAATCCACACCAGCCCCGCCGCCAGCTTCCAATTCCGCTGCCGGAAATACCTTGCCAGCGCACGGGACCCCTCATAAATGCTGATCCCAAGATACGCCCAAATGACTGCGAAAAATGGGAAGCAAGTCTGAAAATAATAATCATGAAAACGAATCTGCATCGCGACCGCAGCGTAGGAGCTGAGCGCGGCGAGGAAGATCGGCGCAAAGCGTTTTAGATCCCGCCGCAGCCGCGCCACCACAAGGCCCGCCACAATCGCCCACAGGTTCCAAACACCTGAGAAATAGTTCGTTCGTGCCAAGACGGAGAGAAGGTAATGCGGCCGGCGTTGCACGGCCAGGGCGGCGTAGTGTGGCACGATCCCGAATTGCGCTTCCTTCATGGCAGGCCAGGCGCCGCTCGAAACGATCCAGGCAAGCACGGCGATGACCGCCACGGCAAGTCCTGCCACCAAGAATCCGGCGCGCTCCAGCCAGTCTCGCCGGCCGATGGTCAACGAGAGTCGCGGTGGCTCCTGGTCCAGGCCTCTAGCGTCAAGAAAAGGAAGAACGAGAACGAAGGGGAGGAAGGCCACGGCATTGTATTTGAGCCAACAGGCGTAGCCGAGCAGTAGGCCGGCAGCAAACCAACCTGCCCTGGACCCGTGCTGACGGGGCATCATGAGCAAGTAGGCGAGCAGTACGCAAGGCAGCTGGAAGGTCTCCGGCTGGGCAATCCAGAAATACGCCATCTCGGCGTGCAGGGAAGCATGCACCATCACGGCGATGGCGGCCCCCGCGCGGCCCAGGATCGGCTGCGTAAAGCGGAAAAGCAGATACGAGATCAGCAGTAACAATAGAATGTCAGCCGCGGCCGCCGACCACATCACTCTGCCCACCAGCTTGGTAATTCCGGCGTACACGATGAAAATGCCCGGCGGCTTGGTGTCCAAAAGGTCGCGATAGAGTTGCTTGCCCTCGAGCAGACCCTTCCCAATCATGAGGTAAGCGCCCTGATCGTTGCCCAACGGGAAGGTGAGTATGGGGAGCGCTCGTACCACGACGAAAAGCATGGCGATGGGAAGCAAGGCCCGTTCCCAATTCGAAACTGAAGCCTTGCCCGGCAGAGATCCTGCCTTGCCGGCAAGGACGGTTGGCGCAGGAGAGATGGGTTCAGGGTTCATGATGTCCCAGCGTCTCCATCTCGACGGTAAACGACGCAATTTTCAAAGCTGGCAACGGGGCTGTAGTTCCCGGTAATAAAGGTTTGGAGTTGCGGGAAGGTGGCCAGGTACTGCTCCGAGTCTAAGTTCACGTAGGTCATAGTGGGCAGCTTGTCGTCGCGTCCGACAACGATAAACCGTGGCCGAGACGTTTCCAGCCCTCGCATCAGCTCATCCCGCCAGGAAGGTGGTGACCACAGGGACATGATGCCATAGTGTGACACAAAACGCGTCGGCGGCTGATGACCAGTCAAATAATAGATGCGGCACATCGCGGCCCATACGAAGATGCCGTCACTGGGCTTGGCGTTCTTCTGGAGATAATCAATGACGCTGAACTCGCCGTGCAGATGCTCGAACCCCACTTGTCGCGGGTAGTTGCGGTAGAAAGACTCGGAGTTCATACTCCATTCGTGCAATTCCTCGTAGCGCTCCGTCAATCGGTCAAACTCCTCAGGGAGCGGCCAGAAAATGACATTGGCAAAAACCATCCAAACCAACACCGCGGCGAGGCGCCAGCCCTGCTGCCTGAAACTTCTCGCCCAGGCGCAGGCTCCTTCATAGAAGCCGATGAGCAGATAGGCCCAGATGGCGGCGAGGAAAGGGAAGCAGGTCTGGAAATAGTAATCGTAGAAACGAAGCTGCATGACCGCCCCAAGGTAAGCGCTGGCGCCGCCCGCGAAAAGGGGGGCGAATCGCCTCAAGTCCCGGCGCACCCACGCCAACAGCAGCGCGGCGAGGACGGCCCACAAGTTCACCACACCCAATCGATAGTTGGTTCGAGCAAAGATCGCAAGCAGGTAATGCGGATTGCGCTGAACGGCCATAACCGCGTAGCGCGGCACGACGTGGAATTGCATGTCCCACATGGCCGGCCAATTCCCTTTGAAAACGATCCAAGCCAGTACGATGCCAATTCCAGTCGCGAGTCCCGCCGTCAGGGCGGCGGCCTTTCCGAGCCAACTCCGCCAGGCGATCAAGAGTGAAAAGCGACGCGGCTGCCGGTCCAGTCCAGAAGTGTCGAGATCAGGAAAGAAAACAAGGAAGGGGAGGAAAGCCACGGCATTGTATTTGAGCCAAAACGCGTAGCCGAGCAAAAAGCCGGCGGCAAAGCAACTGGGCGAAGACCACCGTCCGGAGCGGCGCAGGAGCAGAAAGCCGGCCAGCACGCAGACGAGCTGGAACGTCTCGGCCTGGGCGATCCAGAAGTACGTCATCTCGCCGTACATCGAGGCGTGCACCATCACGGCGATGGCAGCGCCCGCACGGCCCAGGTAGGGTTCGACAAAGTGAAACAGCAGGTAGGAAATGACCAGCAACAACAGGATATCAACCACTGCCGCCGACCACATCGACCGGCCGAACAGCTTGGCGATTCCGGCGTACAAGATCAGAATGCCCGGGGGCTTGCTTTCCAGAATATCGCGATAGGGCTGCTTGCCTTTCAGTAAGGCCTCTCCGAACAAAAGGTAAATGGCCTGGTCCTGGCCGAGTAACACGCTGAGAAGAGGAAGGGCTCGTATCGCCACGAACGCCGCGGCGAGCGCAGGCCAAGCTCGGTTCAGAAGCGAGTTCCGCGCCGCCTCGCGTGAAGGTCCAGCCATCTCAGAGAGGCCCGGCCGGGGAGGAGAAATGCTTTCAGGGTTCATGAAGTGCTCGCGTTCAGGAAATCCATATCGATATCAACACACTCAGATTAACCGCTAGTTCTTTTCACGTCCAGAGCGCGGCTGGCCGTGTCAGGGTCGCGTCCTCATTTGGAGCGGCCGGTGGCTTCATCTAAGGACCAAGTTTAAGCCAGTCCCCCCTGCCAACCCCTAGCACGAAAGTACCGATAGATTCTGAGGGACAGTGTGCTAGACTTTGCGAGGTATGAACGTCATCGCCCGTGACAATGCCGGAAAGGCCCCGAGCCCCAGCGCTGCCCGCAGGCCTGTAACAGGCTCCGGAATATTCCCCAAGGCGCCATCCTTTCGTGTACAATCTGGGCGGCGTGAGGCGGCGTGTCATCGCGGCGGGATTTGAGATTCGTATGAATGAGTATAATAATTTAATGCCTATTACCTGCTCTATGGGAATCATGGCTTATAACGAGGAAGCCAACATCGGCCGGACGCTCGAGGCCCTGGTCTCGCAACGAACCGCAAGGGTAACCCTGACGGAGATTGTAGTCGTAGCCAGCGGCTGTACTGACTGCACCGAATCTATCGTGCAAGACTGGGCAACCCGGGACCAGCGAATTCGCCTGATCTCGCAGCCCCGGCGCGAAGGTAAGGCCTCAGCAATCAACCAGTTTCTTCCGCAAGCGCGGGAGGAGATAGTAGTGCTTTGCGGCGCTGATCTGTTGCCCGCAGCGGACGCCATTGAAGAGCTGGTGGCGCCTTTCGCCGACCCGGCGGTGGGAATGACCACGGGTCGGCCAGTGCCAGTCAACGACCCCGGGACATTTATGGGGTTTGCCGCACATCTGCTCTGGGACCTGCATCACCAAATCAACTTGCGCAGCTTCAAGGCCGGGGAGATGATCGCGTTCCGCAAGATCTTCCAACGTATTCCTTATCGCACTTCGGTGGACGAGGCGTGCATCGAGCCGGTCATTCGCGGCCAGGGATATGAGGCGCGCTATGTACCGACGGCCGTCGTCCACAACAAAGGTCCGCTCACCATCGGCGATTATCTGCGCCGGCGCCGAAGCAATTATGCAGGACACTTGGCTTTGCGCAGCACCCTTGGCTACAGCGTAAGCACCATGAGCGCCTGGAAGATACTAAGGATCTTAACGCAGAACCTTGATTGGCGGCCGCTGCCTTTTGTCTGGACGTGGGGCATCGCGGCACTCGAAGCCTACGGGCGTTTCCTGGGGAGTCGCGACTGTAAGAGAGGACGTGACCACTCCGTGTGGCAAATCGCCAAGACAACGAAGGATCTCCTGGTAAGGGGATAGCGGCGACAGGAATTCAGTGGCTCGCGCTTTGCTGCGCGTTCCGCTGCTCATGCTAAGCCGCCAGCTTGGCCGGCCCGGATGCTGCCAGTTAACCTGACCCCCTCGCCTTCCCCTAAGTTCAATTCGCATTGCTTAGCCTGCAATTTCTGGAAGAGACGCCAGAACGAACTGAACCCGGACGAGCGGAACGATGACTTATCAGCGAGCCGAAGAAGGGTGAGCGTTTGCGCGCTCGTTACACAAACAGTATGATGGCGTGGCGGCACGCGCTGTTCCATTCAGCCGGGATCAGGCAGAGCCTGATCCTGGCATTGGCTATGGTTTTGGCCGGAGGTTTGGACTATGCAGTCAATGTCATAGCCGGCCGTTGGCTTCTACCCGTGGAATTCGGCATCTTTGTTTGCGTGGCGGCTATTCTGCAGGTGCTGACTTACTTGGCTATTTCCATCCGAAATGTAGTAGCCTTTTACACCGCAGGGCTCAGCCCACAGGATAATTCCGCCGATCAGGTGGGAACCTTCGTGCAGCGCGCTTGGCGCTGGGCTTGGCAGTGGGGTCTAATGGCGACGGCGCTGGCGGTCCTCATCAGCCCTATGTTAGCCCGTCTGCTGCGGCTGCCCAGCCCCTGGCCACTGTGGGCTGCCAGCCCCGTAGTGCTGCTGTTCTTCGTGCGACCGGTCACCGATGGAGCGCTTCAGGGAACGCAGGCCTTTGCGCGATTCGGAGTGGTGCAGGTCGCTCAGTCCGTTCTGCGATTACTCTTTGCCGCGGTACTGATCTGGCTGGGATGCCAGGCAGTTGGGGCCATTCTTGCGTTACCGCTTTCCTGCGCCGTTGTCCTAATGTTAGCATTATGGTGGCTGCGCCCCTATTTCCAGATCCGCAGCGAGGCGTCTGCCCCGCCCGTTAGCTGGCATTACTCGTCTTACACCCTGCTGGGACTGGCGGCCTTTGCCATCCTGGCAAACCTGGATGTGCTATTTGTGAAGCACTTTTTCAGCCCGCGGATGGCCGGTGACTACGGGCCCGTGGTTACTCTGGGCAAAGTAAGTTTGTTCTTACCCTTGGCGATGGGAATAATCCTTCTCCCCAAGGCGGCCCAGCGTCGCACCATGGGCCGGGATCCCCGGCCGATCTTATTGCTGGCACTGGCGGGGGCTCTGGTCCCGGGGCTGCTCCTGACAGTTTTCTACATTCTGTTTCCTGGACGGCTGGTGAGGATCATATTCACCGATGCTTACCCCAACCCGGGCATTGTCTTGGGGCTGGCCAGCTTGGCCGCGTGTCTTTACGCGGGTTTAAACATCTGGCTGAATTATGCTCTTTCTCTGGAGCGCCCGGCATTTATCTATGCCCTAGTTGGGGTTCTCGTTTGGCAGGGGCTGGGCATGTTTATGTTCGGCCAGGAGAGCTTGGTCCACATGACACTGGTCATGGTCTCAGCCGGTGTGTTGGGTAATCTTGCGGGCTTCATCACCACTTGGGACATTGTGCGAACGGCCAAACCTGTGGGCGCGGAGGTTGTCGGGTTATGAGGTCCGCCTGCAGGCCATCCACGAAGACGTTGCGCAACACTAAGGGACTCAGGCTATTATGAGCGAGCAGTATATCCTAGTAACAGGATCTACCGGTTTTATTGGCCGCCACGTGGTCCGGAAGTTGGCCCGACTTCAGGATCTCCGATTACTTTGTATAGTTAGAGGAGGTGAGCGCCACCCGCAAGCGAACTCCTTGCTGAACCAGGGAGCTACCCTTGTTGGGGGTGAGTTTTGCGACGAAATCCTCCTAAAGCGGACGTTTGGGCAATACCAAATTCGGCAGGTGGTCCATCTCGCGGCAATCCGCGGGGCACGGAAGGCGTCACCTGCCGACTTCCGGCGGGTGAATATTGAAGGGACGGCACTCCTGCTTCGTGAGGCGCATCAGCACCGAGTGCAGAAGTTCATCCATTGTAGCTCGGTCGGCGTTTACGGGACGATCCCCACGGCCGTGCCAGCGGGAGTTGAAACTCCCCTTCGTGGAGACACGCACTACCATCAGTCCAAGGTAGCTGCAGAAGAGGCCGTGCATGGCTATATTCAGAAGGGATTGAACGCCTATATCGTCCGTCCGGCGATCGCTTACGGGCCCGGTGACGACGGCTTCCCGCAAACTCTGGTCGAACTTGTCAGGCGGCATCTACTACGGCTCCCCAAGAGCAACTACCGCGTTCACTTAGTCGATGTGGAACAGTTGGCTGAGGTTTTTGTCAATCTGGTTGTGAGGGATCACTGCACCCAGCGGATCTTCGTAGCCGCAGATTTTGAGCCGGTCCCGTTGAATGAGCTGGTTGATTGGATTCACTGGCATTTCTATCGACGCCCCTACCCACGGTTCCTACGCCTTCCCGACTGGACGTTTGGGCTGGCGTTTCATCTGTTCCGAGGGCTGGGCAACGAAAAGTGGGCAGTCCGCGTGGCGCTGATATGCAGAGACTGGTATTATCAATCCGCCGACACGTACCGCACGCTGGGCATTCAGCCAGGCTCGACCCGGGAGGGGTTTGGCCGCTTTTTGGGCGAAAATGCAACTTTCCCGAGGTGAGCACCTATGACTGCAACCGCCGTGATGACAACCACGAACAGGTGGAGGCAATATTTCCTAAATACGTATGAGGGGTTCGGTACGACTTACGAACGTTTCGTCCTTCACCGTTATTTCAGTCGGTTGAAAAGGCGTTATGACGTCAATAGTGTGCTGGAAGCTCCGTCTTTTGGAATGGTGGGCGTGTCAGGCATCAACAGCCTTTGGTGGGCCCGGGAGGGGGCGGCAGTTGTGATCGTCGACCAATGTCCTGAACGGATGGAAGCTATTCAGAAGGTTTGGAGAGAGACAGGTCTCGTAGCTCACCTGGTCTGCCAGTCTCCATCGTCTGCCCTTCTGCCGTTTTCCGACCAGTCTTTTGACATCTCCTGGAACTTTGCCGCCCTTTGGCATGTGAAAGATGCAGGAACCTATCTGAGAGAGCTTGGGCGTGTAACAAAGACCGCGCTTTTCTTGTGCGTTCCCAATCAACAGAGTATCTGTTGGAAGTTGCTTCCCCATGATGCCGGCGATATCTACCTTGATAATATAAAGACCGACTGGATCGCTTCATCACTGGCCGCACACAACTGGCGGCTGGTGGAAACTGGTTTCTTTGATGTTCCCCCCTTCCCCGACATTGCCATGAAGAAGGAGGACTTCCTCAGGCGTTTAGGGTTGAATAGGACAGCCAACTGGGTGGAAGCGAAAGAAGGTGAAGGCACTTGTATCCTGGATTATTTTGCCGGCCGGGCACCGGCAATGGAACGACAGGTGATGAAGTTCGGCCTCCTGGAGCGGTCCCCCAGCTGGTTCAAGAGATTATGGGCGCACCACCGTTTCCTTCTTTTTGAAAGGAACTGAGCGGCCAAGGTGAACCGTCGACCCGCGCCCGCGGGGTCCGAGGTCCTTTTCTGGTTTTTCGATGTGAACGAAACTGTTGGGATAGTTCGGCCAGCAAACTACGGCGTCCTCAGCGTGACAGGTGGCGTCATAATTCAAGAATCTGGCGCAGTGCCTCTTCAACAGCTTTGAGGTGGCCTGGGGAAACCGCGTCCATTCGCTGCTGCAACCTTTCTTTTGCTATTGTTCGAATCTGATCGACAACCGCGACGACAGAGCGGCCAGCGCACACGATGGGAACGAGAAGAGGCGGGCTTGCCTCAGGCGATGTGAAGAGCGGAATCACCACCACTGTCCTTCTGTGGCGATTGACAACGTCGGTGCTGAGCACCAGACAGGGACGTGTCTTCCTAATCTCTGACCCGAGACTTGGGTCGAGGCGCACCCACCACACTTCGCCGCGCTTTGGCGCCGCTCCAGGGCTCGCGGATCTCGTCGGGAATGGCATCGAATTCCTTCTCTATAGCTCGCACCTCGAGATTGCGATTCGCAACTTCACAGGCGCGGACAAGCCTCAGATCTCGCTCCTCGAGCTTTTGAGCGATCGCCTCGGCCAAGTAGCGGGAGCGATGCCTGGCCGCAACGCTCTTAACAAACCGGTCAGCCAACTCACTAGGCAGTGTGAAGGTCATCTTTCGTGTCGCCATATATACTTATTACCATACTCGCGTGCCCTTACGCGCCGCCCGAAACGTCTGCCAGTTGTCGGCCGGCGTAGCGCACCTGTTCGTAGGTCATTTCGGGGAAGAAGGGCATACTCAAAACCCGCGCGCAAGCGTGTTCGACATGTGGGAACCGGCCGGGTCCGAAGCCGAGAGTTGCAAAGGCTGGCTGCAAGTGGATCGGGCAGGGCGGAAGGATTTGGGAAAGTCCGCCGGGCTCTTTCGCATTCTTCGGGAGCGACCCAATTCCCGGTGGCCCGGGCATCGTGCCCGGGCGCGGTCACGGCCAAAATGTCCGTGCCACATCATAATGAGTCGCTGCTCATTTTCCGCTTGACAAGCCAAGATGGGTATGATAGCCTATCACAATGGTCTTTTTGTGGACAGTTTGTCGCAGGCAGGCGCCGCGACTGCTCAAGCGCAAAAGAGAGAGGGAGCGTCCTGGCGGTGCTGAGAAAGCAAGGCCATACAAAAAATGAAAAATAGTGGGAACGAAGCTAAGAAGTACCTGAAAACAAAGAACATCACTTTTTTGAAGGGTGCACATTCCGCGCGTTTTGTGTGCAAATTACCCCTCATTTGGTCCTAAAAGGAGCAAAAACGCCACGTTTTGCAAGAACCAACCGAAGACTTTCGAGTCCTGAAGCCAAGCTGCGGCAGTGACAATTAGTCGGCTAGATAGGGTTTGGATTTGTATCGGTGCTGACCTAAAGGCCAGCGCGAAGAATCCTGGTCAGTGGTCCGCGCCACCGCTCGGTACTGGAGTCCTTTTATCCTCGCATGCTTCCCGGCGGGATCATCCTCTCTCACGACTTCGACTCTGCGCCTGGCGCTCACGAAGCCTTCGTCGAGTATTTCAACGATCTGTCCGAGCCTGTGATCGAGCTTGGGGGGGGACCAAGGAATGATCGTCAAGCTGTAGACTGTTCAGCAGCCTGATGTGGCTTAGACGTATGCGCGTATTGGTTACCGGGGCAACAGGCTTCATGGGGGGAGCACTGGCGCGGGCGCTGGCGGCGGAAGGCGCCGAAATCCACGCTCTCGTCCGTCCTGGGGCAAACCGTAGCGCCCTGGACGGCCTGGCGGTAAGTTGGCGCGAAGGTGACGTAACACTGCCGGCGAGCCTTGGCGCTGCCATGGCTGGGGCGGAGTGGATCATCCATGCCGCCGGCCGGCTGGGGCAGGCCGGTGTGCCTGAGCACGTTTATCAAAGAGTGCACGTGGAGGGGACGCGCAACGTGCTGGAAGCGGCTCTCGCCATGCGGGATCGGCCGCGCGTGCTGTACGTGAGCAGCCTTGGGGTTCTCGGGCCGGTTTCAGGGCACCCGGCGGCGGAACACGCCCCTTACGGTCCTACGAATCCCTACGAGCGGAGCAAGGTGGCCGCTGAACGGGTGGCGCTTGACTTCGCCGCGCGCGGCTTACCCGTCGTCATCTGCCGGCCCGGTTTTGTTTATGGACCCGGCGACCGGCATGTCCTTGGCCTTTTCCGGGCGATCAACAAAGGCCGCTTTTTTTTGATCGACCGTGGACGCCACCTATGTATGCCGACGTATATTGATGATGCGGTTGACGGAATGCTATTGTCTATGCGCTCCGCACCGCCGGGAGCTATCTACAACCTCACCGGTCCTCGCGCTGTAAGTTTTCGGGAGTTTGGTGAGACGATTGCCGCCGCCCTGGATGTGCGGCGACCCTGGATGAACCTGCCCCGCTGGTGCGCCCTGCCGGCGGCAACGGGGTTAGAGTTGCTGGGACGGATGGGCGGTTGGGCGCCTCCGCTTGGCCGCGCGGGAGTGGCCTTTTTCAGCGAAGACGCCCTCTTCTCTTCGCAAAAGGCAACCGACGAACTAGGCTATACCCCGAAATACGACCTCGCTGAGGGCGTGGCCCGCACCATCGCTGGGTATCGCCAACGCGGCTGGTTGTAGCTCCCGGGCCGTGTCAACGTGGTTGTGCACCCTGAGATTCCCCCGGCAACGACGGCTGCGGTGCTGACCGCAGGCCGAGGTGTGAAACTTCGACAGAGCAGTGTGCTGCGACAGGAGTGGGGCAGGAAGAAACGCCTGCCGGGTGTACTCCAAGGCCCAAGAGCCGCCGGCCTCATAATCAGAGGTCCGCGCCTCCAACCACTTCCGCGAGCTGTTCGCCGGCGTAGCGCACTTGTTCATCGGTCAACTCCGGGAAGAACGGCATGCTCACGACGCGGGCACAAGCCCGCTCGACATGCGGGAATCTTCCGGGTCCGAAGCCGAGAGTTGCGAAGGCGGGCTGCAGGTGGATGGGACAGGGATAATGGATCGCGGTGTGAACGCCTCGACCTTCCAGGGCCGCGCGCACAGCGTCACGCCGCTCAACGTAGACTGTGAACAAGTGGTAGACGCGTTCATCGCGAGGGTCATCAGGAAGAATCTCCACGTCGGCGCCCTGCAAGACGCTGCGATAGAGTTCGGCAATTTCCTTGCGCCGCGCGTTCCACTGCTCGAGCCGCTTCAGCTTGATTCTGAGTACGGCGCCTTGGAATCCCTCCATGCGGTAGTTGTAACCGATCCTCTCATGGGTGTACGGGCCGATCTGGCCGTGGTTGCGCAGCGATCGCGCCAACTTGGCGACACTGGCGTCATGGGTGGTGAGCGCTCCGCCTTCACCGTAGGCGCTTAGATTCTTGCTCGGATAGAAACTGAACGTTGCCGCGTGGCCGATGCTCCCGACGCGCTTGCCGCGGTAGCGCGCGCCGTGCGCCTGGCAGGCATCCTCGAGGACCGCCAGGTTGTACCTGCGTGCGATCTCCAGGACCGGTTCCATGTCCGCAGGGCGCCCATACAAATGAACAGGAATGATGGCCCTGGTGCGTTCCGTGACGGCCAGTTCGATAAGCGCAGGATCGAGATTCGCCGTCTTGGGATCGATGTCGACGAACACCGGCGTCGCGCCCACGTAGGAGATTGCCGAGGCGGTGGCGATAAATGTGTTCGGCGTGGTAATCACTTCATCGCCCGGCATCACTCCCAGAGCAAGCAATCCGACATGCAGGGCGCTGGTTCCGGAATTCAAGGCCACGCAGTAGTCAACTTCGCAATAAGCGGCAAACTCTTTTTCGAATTCAGCGACCTCTTCGCCCAGAACGAACGCCGCGTTGCCGCAAGCGCGCTCCAGGGCCTGCATGATCTCATCGCGAAGGCCCGAGAACTGTTTCTTCAGGTCAAAATACGGGACGAGCATGGTGAACCTCACGGACGATATTCGAGGAATCGAAAGTACCGTCCGGAAGGCCAGAAGTCAAGCAGCGCAAAGAAAAGTTGACAGTCGACAGTCCACAGTCAACAGTGTCAACGCCTCCGGGTGGGCGGGGCTTTAGGCTTGCGAGATGTCGAACGGGGCGCAAAGATGTATATTAATGGGTTTGAAATGAAATCATCCACCTCGCTGCACCTTCTCTTGCTTACGTTTTTGCTCCTGGGCCTATTCCTGCGAGTCGGGGCCGCGTTGCGATTCCCAACCCAGTTTCATGCTGACGAGATCTTTCAAACTCAGGAGCCGGCGCATCGCCTGGCCTATGGCTACGGAGTCGTCACCTGGGAATGGAGGCGCGGAGTTCGGTCCTGGGTATATCCCGCCTTCCTGGCAGGCGTGATGCGGGCCACTGCCTGGATGGGCCCCGGCTCCACAGGTTATGAGCGAGGAATCGTCATTGTGCTCTCCCTGATGTCCCTCACCCCCATCTGGTTCGGCTACGCTTGGGCCAAGCGCGCCGCCGGGATCGAGGCGGCCCTGATTGCGGCTGGTGCTTGCGCTTGCTGGTACGAGTTGGTCTACTTCGCCCCGAAGACGCTAAGCGAACCCGTGGCTACCAACGCTCTCCTTCCAGGCCTGTACCTGGGAATGTATGGTGAAAAACTGGGAGAGAACCGGCGCATGCTGCTGGCCGGAGCTTTCTGCGGACTCGCCATGGCGCTGCGGATTCAGCTTGCGCCCGCAGTGGGCTTTGCGCTTCTCTATTTTTGTTATCCCCATTGGCGCAAGCGCCTAATCCCTCTCGCGGCAGGGGCCCTCGTGCCGTTACTTGCCTTCGGCTTGGTCGACCAGTTGGTCTGGGCACACCCGTTCCACTCCTACATCAATTACATACGGACGGACCTTGTCGAGGGGGGCCACGGCTACGGCGTGCAGCCCTGGTTTTGGTATCTGGAGATGCTTTGCGTCCACCTGGGCCCGCTGGTCTTCCTCGTCCTCATGGGACTTCGCCGGAGCCCCTTTCTGGGCTGGATGGGGTTGATCATTCTTCTCACGCATAACTATTTCGCGCATAAAGAGGTGCGTTTTCTTTACCCGATGCTGCCCTTGGAAATCACCCTGGCCGCTCTCGGTTTTGTGGAGGTCTTGCCGGCGGTGAACGCACACCGGAAAAGGCCGCTGTCCTCCCGAGCAGCGGTGTTGACCGGCTTGGCGTTCTGCGCGATCAGTTCCTGCCTGCTCATCCGGCAATTCGATTGGTCCCGAAACTCCGGCGCCTTGGCCGCCTTCGATCGACTGAGCCAAGACTCTTCTCTTTGCGGCGTAGGACTCTACAAGGTTGGCTGGTACGACACCGGAGGCTATGCGCATCTGCACAGGAACGTCCCCATGTTGCTCTTTGGGCAGGCTGCCGAATTAGACCAGCAGACACAGAGCGTTAACGCCATAGTCACCTACGGAAATCTGCCTGAAAAGGTGGACGGCTTCGAACCGGCAGGATGCTCAGGCCGCGTCTGCCTATACCTCCGACAAGGCCCCTGCGCGCCGCCCCGCACGGAGAATGAGATTAACTGGATGCTGTGGTTGAATGGAAGCTAAGGCGGGAACTCCGCTTCCGAGCCCTGAGGTGTGCTAAACTCTGCGTGACATGATCTCAGTCGTGCTGCCTACTTACAATGAGGCTCGCAGCATCGAGGAAGCCCTGCGCCGGGCCTCCGAAGCCCTGCGGAACGCCGGGGAGGACCACGAACTGATTGTGGTGGACGATTCCAGCCCCGATGGCACCGCAGACGTGGCGGAAACCCTTGCCAAAGAGGTTCCCGTCAGAGTCTTGAGGCGCCCCGGACGACACGGTCTGGCGACCGCCGTAGTGGACGGCTGGAGGATCGCCCAGGGAGACACTCTGGGCGTGATCGATGCTGATCTTCAGCATCCACCCGAAACCCTCGCGCGCCTTGCGAGCGCACTCCGCAGCCATGACGCGGACGTAGCGATTGCCACACGCGCGGGCCCTGGCGGAGGCTCCTCGGAAGAGTGGTCATGGATGCGACGGCTGAATTCGTGGGCGGCGCGCCACATGGCGGCCTGTGTGCTCCCACAGACTTTGGCTGAAGTGAGCGACCCCATGTCAGGGATGTTCCTGGTCCGCGCCCGGGCTCTCGGGGGAGTCCGGCTTGAACCTACGGGCTACAAGATTCTGCTGGAGGTACTAGGCAAAGCTCACTACGGCGGCGTCGTAGAAGTCCCTTTCATGTTCAAGGCCCGGAGCCTGGGGAGCTCGAAGCTTGGCATGCGCCAGTCGCTTCAGTATCTGGAACATCTTGCCCGGCTCGCGCGCTCCACCGGCCAATTGCGGAGTTGGATCGGCTACGCGGTGGTGGGCTTCACGGGAGCAGTGGTGAACGTGGCGGCATTGACGTATCTGGTGGAGCGCCGGTCCTGGCCGCTCGGGTGGGGTTTGGCAGTGGCCATCCCGCTCGCGCTGCTGAATAACTTTTTCTGGAACTGGCTCTTTACCTTTAGCCGTTCGCGCGCATCCGATGAGGAGGGCCGGTCTGGAGTTCTCAATCGGTTGGCCCATTACGCGAAGGTCTGTGCCTTCGGGGCAGCATTGAATGCGATTTCGACCTTACTGTTGCATTGGCTAGGGGTGCAGCTTCCTTTGGCTTCCTCCGCCGGCGTGGCGCTGGGTGGTGTCTGGAACCTCTTCTTCAACGTTCCGGCCATCTGGCGGAGTTGGGATTCTCCTACTCCGGACGGCCCTGCGGGCATTTGGGACGAATCAGGCAACCGCGTGCTTTCGTCGGTTCGGCACGCATCCGCCTTGCATCCAAAGCGTGTGCTGGGCGGACTGCCTTAATGTTCCGGCGCATTACCCGTGAATCCCCTCCTCAGGGAGAAGGGGACGCAGCGGTAGTTCGGTTTCGAATCGATCAGACGGATCCTGTCATGTCCATCGCGTGCTCGATGGGGATTATGGCTTACAACGAAGAGGCCAACATCGGCCGGATGCTGGGGG